>Ga0172381_10007768_pt1 | contig 10581 bp, 10 predicted proteins | sample Leawel6488metaG_FD_119754 | JGI IMG/M metagenome (GOLD analysis project Ga0172381, IMG submission 119754) | Leachate microbial communities from a municipal landfill in Southern Ontario, Canada - Leachate well 64-88 metaG | ecosystem: Engineered > Solid waste > Landfill > Unclassified | place... | reverse complement strand
TCCATGTACTCAATAATATTTCTACCAATAAAACCTCGTCCGCCTGTAATCAAGACTGTTTTCTTATCGCTCATTTTTAACATATTCCTTAAAGGCTTCGATTATATAATCTAGATCTGTAAAGCTTAACCTGGGATAAACACCTACCCAGAAAGTATCTGTTGTTATGGTGTCCGTGTTTTTTAGGTCGCCCACAACACGGTAATCTAAATCTTTATTATCCACAAAATATGGTTGCTTTGTCATATTCCCACCGAAAAGCAGCCTTGTGCCAATTTTTTTATTATTTAGGTGGCCTAGGAGCTCCTTTCGGTTAATTGATTTGTCTTTTATTGTTACTAGGAAGCCAAACCAGGATGGCTCAGAATTCTTTGTTGCTTCCGGTAAAATAAAATAATCAGAGAGACCTTTTAATCCGTTGCGTAGATATTCAAAGTTTTCGCGCCTTTTCTTGATAAAGTCTGGCAATTTATCCATCTGTGCTATACCGATTGCCGCATGCAAGTCACTAAGCTTTAGGTTATAACCCAGCTCGCCATATATATACTTATGGTCATAGCCTTCGGGCAAATTCCCAAGCTGCCAGTTGTATCTATTTTTACAAGTGTTGTCCTTTCCTGTTGGACACCAGCAGTGCCTACCCCAGTCTCGTAACGAACGCACTATCTTTGATAGCTTGAGGTCGTTAGTCAAAACTGCGCCGCCTTCAGCTGTAGTTATGTGGTGTGCTGGATAGAAAGACAAGGTGGCAATGTCGCCAAAAGTACCAGTATACGTACCATCGTACTTTGAGCCCAAGGCATCACAATTGTCTTCTATCAACCAAAGCTTATGTTCGTCACAAAAGCTTTTGACAGCCTTGATATCAAAAGGATTACCAAGCGTATGAGCCATCATGACCGCCCTTGTCTTCTCAGACAAAGCCTTTTCAAGTTCGTCTACCTTCACATCATATGTGCCAAGCTCTATGTCTATAAAAACTGGCACGCAGCCATTTTGAAAAATTGCATTGATTGTGGTGGGGAAACCAGCCGCAAGTGTAATAACCTCGTCACCTTTCTTTATTTGCCTATCTCCCAAACTGGGGGAGCAAAGAGCAGAAAAAGCGAGTAGGTTTGCAGAGGAACCAGAATTACAAGAGTGGACATGCTTAACGCCAAGAAAATCGCTTATTTTCTTCTCAAATTCGGCTGTCCAGCGCCCCTCTGTCCACCACCCCTCAAGGGATGCTTCTACTAAGTTTATCAACTCTTCCCGATCGTAAACCTTACCGGATACCGGCACGGAAAAGGATGCCTTCTCCTCACCTCCTAAGTACTTATCTACGAGTGACTCTATTTCTTTTTTCAATTTTTTTCTCCTTTATCGTCCGCCTCAAAATAGCGATTAATCTGTTTGACTGTGTAATCTTGAATATTTGTTTTTCCTAAGTGAAAAGCTTCATACCACTCCGCTGTTTCCTTGATTGTTTTTTCTAAATCATATTTTGGTATCCAGCTTAACTCCGTTTTTGCCTTTGTATTATCAAGCTTTAGGATACCCGCTTCGTGTTTGACCTTATCTTCCTCTATAACATAGTTACCTTTTTTTAGATGGCTCTTCAGAGTATTGATAACATGTTCTACTTCCTTCATATCTTCATCCTCGGGCCCAAAGTTCCATCCACCCACTTTATCTTTTTCTCCATTAGCGAGATGAACTGCGAGCAAGATATAACCAAAAAGCGGCTCTAATACATGTTGCCAGGGGCGTATTGCTTTCGGGCTCCGGATAACTAAATCTTCGTCATTAACCAAAAATGCATTTATGGCATCTGGTATCAAGCGGTCCTTTGCCCAGTCGCCGCCGCCAACGACGTTTCCAGCTCGAGCAGATGCCACCAAGGTATTATGTTTCTTTTTGTAATCCTTTGGGTTAAAAAAAGAACTAATGTATGAACTTACCACCAGGTCAGCACAAGCTTTGCTGTTGCTATATGGGTCATAACCACCAAGTTGGGCATCTTCCTTATAGGCAACGTCTTGTTCGAAGTTTTTATAAACTTTATCTGTAGTTATAATGACACCGACCGGGATTTTATTTTGACGCATTACTTCTAGAACATTAACTGTTCCCATAACGTTTGTTTCATAAGTATAGACAGGGTTGTCGTATGAATCCCTCACGATTGGTTGTGCGGCAAGGTGAAATATTATCTCTGGCCTGAATCTCTTCACTGCTTGATCTAAGGCTTTAATGTCCCTAATGTCAGCAATATTGTTTTCAATATCTCGAGATATCTTCAGGACATCAAATAAATTGGGTTTCGTGTTTGGCTCCAGGGAATACCCGGCCACTTTGGCACCCCAGTTAACCATAATTTGGGTTAACCACGCACCCTTGAATCCGGTATGACCAGTAATAAAAACTCTTCTGCCCTTAAAAAAATCTTTCAAATCCATGGTTTATTCCCAAGTTTTCCAGGGCGCCTTGCCGCTCTCCCAAAGTCCCTCAAGCTTGTGCTTGTCGCTGAGTGTGTCCATCGGTTTCCAGAATCCGTCGTGAGGCACACAATACATTTCGCCTTCTTTGGCTAGTGCGGGAAGCGGTTCATATTCTAAAATAGTGTCGTCGCCTTTTATATAATCAAATATCTTTGGTTCAAAAACAAAAAAACCGCCATTAACCCTACCCTGGTTGTCGGTTTTTTCGCTAAAATTACTAACCCTGTCATCGTCTTCAATCTTTAAAACGCCAAACCTTCCCTCCGGAAGAGTTGCTGTAACTGTCGCGATTTTGCCATGTTTTTTGTGGGCAGCCAGAAGTTTTTTGATATTAATATCTCCAACCCCATCACCATATGTGGCCAGGAATGTCTCATTGTTTACATATTCCTTTATTCTTTTAAGTCTTCCTCCGGTCATGGTATTGTCGCCAGTATCAACTAGGGTAACCTTCCAATCTTCACCTCTATTTTTGTGGTAACAAAACTCATTTTTACCAAGATCAAGCGTCACATCACTATTGTGTAAGTAATACTGACTAAACCATTCTTTGATATAGTACCCCTTATAGCCCAAACAAATTACGAATTCTTTAAAGCCATATTCAGAATAAATTTTCATTATGTGCCACAGTATCGGCTTACCCCCTATCTCTACCATAGGCTTTGGTTTGACAGAAGTTTCTTCACTAATTCTTGTCCCTAGCCCTCCAGCCAAAATAACTACCTTCATCTATTCCCCTTTATGACTTGTTAATATGGTATGTAATAAGCAATGCCCTCATATTTATAAGATGCCGACATTCGCGTAATCACGTTATCTCTTTCTGTGGGATTGGCGGTATAGAAATGTGTTCCTTTGGTGTTCCAAAAACGGTATACAGGGGTGGCGTTGGCAGCATTAATTGAGACGTACCATGCCACGCCCTCCAGTCTGTACGTACCTGACATGCGTGAAACAACGTTGTTTTTTTCTGTCTCACTTGCTGTATAGAAGTGTGTACCGTTTTTTAAGTTATAAAAACGGTAGAGCGGGGTCGTATTCCGGCCAGTGCCGTAATTTAGGTAATAAGATATTCCTTCTAGCTTATATGTGCTTGAAAGTTTTGCCACGACATTCTTTTTCTCTGACTCAGATATGGTGTAAAAGTGTGTACCATTCTTGAGATTCCAGAATCGATAAACCGGCGCTGCCCCCGTATAGTCAATGTTCGTGAAATAAGTATTGAAAAACCAAACATAGTTGTATGAGTATGGCGTGTGCGGTGTATATCTATAAAGAGCAGCTGTAGAATTGTTACCTAAATACACAGAAACACCATCTAGCGAAATCGTGTTCCCGGCCCAATACCGCCCCACACTTGAACTACGACTCGCAGACCCATTATAACTAAATTTTAGTCCCCCAGCGCCCCAGTCTACTTGCATTGCGAAACCGGCACACGATCCTGACGGGTTGTGGTTGGTGCTAGTGCTGCAAACATTTACCACACCGCTTTCAGTCACTGCATAACCCATAGCCCAACGCAATCTATAGGCCAAGGAGTAAGAACTCGCTGTGTCAGTTGATGTTATCCAGCTTTGCTCCTTAAACAAAGTAGCCATAGTGACTTGAGGGTTTATGCCATACCACTGAGAAGCCATATATATTACCTTAGATGCTCGCCAACCAGTAGCGTCTACTTCTGAACCAATTGGTCCTATAAAGGTACCATTATAGTATCCCGCTTCTGTGAAAGCTGCGGGTACGGTGTAGTTGGCCAAGTAGCTTCCCCTAGACGCTAGGAAGTTTTGTATTTGTTGTTCAGACATGGATGCAGAATTCACAAAAACACTATCTGGCATTATGTAGCTAGGGTTCTGGACTGCATAGGTTTTTGGCATAACAAACACGAAAGACAATGCAACCACAAAAACACCCGCAACTACCCTTATTAATATTTTCCCTGTTGAGCTCTTTTTCACCTTTTGATTATATCAACTCTGTATTTATTATCAACTCCTTAAGCCCTGCTTGAATTGTTAGAAAAAATAAGTTAGTATTCAAAAGTGGTTAACAAATTATTCTTATTTGTAAGTAAATATTATGCATTATTAATCGGGGTAGGTGTTGCGACTACCCTTGCAGCAATAGCGAGTCACTCAGACTTTTTTTACATCTCTAAGATGGCCGAAAGAGTCGCTAGTGGTAATTTACATATTTATGACAACCTAATTGTGAACGGAGTTGATTACGGCAAGTTTATAATGCCTCCGACAATTTTCTTGTTAGACGGGGGTCTTTTTTATATTTTTAAGCTGCTGCATATTATAAATTTTAGCTTTGGTCTTTATGAAATACCCACAATAACACACAATTTATTACTGAAAAGTAGGTTTATATTGTTGTTGATTTTATCGTATCCGCTCGTTAAACAAACCGCTCTTGTCTTTACAAAAAACAACGAAGCTGCAAGTAGAAGGATAGTAAATATTTGGATCGTTAGTCCAGTTTTGCTTTATTTAACTTTTACGCAGGGCAACAACGATATATACCCGACGCTCCTAAGCATTACTTTCTTGCTCTTTGCTTTTAAGAAAAAATATATACTTGCCATGATATTCCTTGGCCTTGCAGCAGCCGCCAAAAATTACGCTTTATTCTTAATCCCCCCTATGGCAATTATTTTGGCAGATAAAAATTTAATCAAAACCATTAAGTATTCGGCTATCTCCCTCGGAATATACTTAATTCCAGTTTTGTTCTATGTGGGGGATATAAAACGCTTCTTTACTGGAGGTGGCGAGGGTCTCTTTATATTAGAGACCGTGCTACCAGCTCATTTCAATTATATGGTCTTCCCTATTTTATATGTGTTCTTACTATGCTTTCTGTACTTTAACGAGAATGGCCTCAGTAAAGATAAAAGCAAAGATATTGTTTTATACGGATTTTTAACGCTTTCTCTGTTTTTCGCCACTTCCTTTTTTATCCCTCAGTGGTTTTTGTGGATACTACCGTTCTTTGTCTTATTGGTTTATAAAAATAACAAGCTGTTCAGTTTATATGTGATAATTGTTACGGTTTTTCTGTTTTCATTATTAACAAATTGGTCGAACAACCTCGACCTTCAGCTTTATAGACCGGTCCTGCCAATGAACCTTGCGGAAGTCACCATGCCTGGAAGCGTAAAAATAATATCTTTTGTTTCAAGTATTTTTGTAGGGCTTTATTTTTCCTTTATATATATCCTTACTAGGAACACCAGGAACTTAAAAGAAGATGAGCCTAAGATGGTTGTGTTAAAAAGTTTACTACCGCTTGTAGCTCTACTGTTAGTAATAGCCGGCTTTGCCGTTATTTCGTCAAAAATAACCAAGGATGCAAAGACAATCAGTAGTATGATATCAAACAACGACTACGCGCTGACCGACGAGATAACCAATAATGAGATTAATGGGCCCGAATCGGTAAATGCCAAGCAGAACAATGACTCACTTAAAGCAATCACAAATGATCCAATGATAATAGTTAAAACAAATAAAGAAATAAAAAGCTCAAGGGATAATCCCTCTATTGTCTTAGTTAAATATAAAGGAGACAAGTTTGATCCTCAGCTTTATTGGAATAAGGAAAATAACTTCAGTGAGAGCTTATCAAATACAAAGTTTCATTCACTTGGTAATGGTGTGTTTTGGACAAAGATAGATAGAATTCTTATGGGGATAGAAATAAAAAAAGATTATACTATAAATTATTTGCGGTTTGATCCAGCCAGAAAAGCCACGAACTTTGAGGTTGAATACATTAAGGTAATTAGACTTAATAATTAGTTTTTATATAAACAGAAAGAGACTCTTCCCAGCTCGTTATAGTGACTATTTTTGCTGTTTTTTCTAATCTTAAAACCGAATATTTGGGCCTTGGGGCTATTTTTTTATCAGGGTATTGTGAGAGGTATTCTTCGGTTGATATGCCGACAACCTTCGTTTTCTTGCCGGCTATTCTAAAAATTTCCTTGGCAAAATCAGCCCAAGAGACTACGGGTCCATCGCCGGTTATGTTATAGATACCCGGCCCTGATTGTTTCTGAATTACGTCATAAACCGCTTTAGCTAAGTCTGGCGCATAAGTGGGTCGGCCAAACTGATCGCCCACCACCTTAATCTCATCCATTTTTTCTGATAGAGTAAGCATGGTACGGACAAAGTTTTTTCCTTCACCATAAACCCACTGGGTCCTGAGGACATATGAGCTAGGTAGCTCTAGGGTATATTTTTCTCCTTCTAGCTTGGTTTTGCCATAGACGCTCTGAGGATTTGTTTTATCTTCTTCCGTATATGGTTCTGTCTTTGTACCGTCAAATACATAATCAGTGCTTATGTATATCATCTGGCAACCATGCCTCTTGCACGCTTCTGCTAAGTTTTTAGTTCCTTCTGCATTTACTTTCCAAGCCGTATCTGGGTTTTCCTCACAACCATCGACGTTTGTGTAAGCCGCTCCGTGCACAAGATGGGTTGGCTTAAAATCAGAAAAAACTTTCTCTATCTGAACAGGATCGGTAATCTCCATATTATCCGTGTCTGTCAGCAACATGTTTTCATCTTTCAAAACATCTTTAAGTGCGAGACCAAGCTGCCCATTGCCGCCGGTTACTAATATTTTTCTGTTCATGTTATTCCTTAAATGGTGTTATATCTTTTAAAAATGGGTGTGTTTTATCTTTTTCGGAAATAATTGCCTTATCAATTGATATTGGCCAGTTAATACCTAACGCTGGGTCGGCTAAATTTGTGAGCGTGTATTTTGATTCTGGTGACCAATGAGCGTCCACCAAGTATGTATAAACAACACCGCTCGTAAGAGTTTGAAAGGAGTTTCCACAGCCCTTTGGTACATAAATAGCCTTGCTCGCATCCATCATAAATGTTTCTACAAGACCAAAGGTTTCCCCCTCTCTTAAGTCAACGATGGCGGTAAAGATTTGGCCGCTTTGAACTGAAATGTACTTATTCCAGGGCTCAGCATGAACCCCTCGTGTCACACCTTTTTCTATATTATAAGAAACATTGTTCTGGACGACCCGGAAGTCACCAGGAAGGCCTAACGAGATTAATTTCTTTTGTTGGAAACTTTCTTTAAACCAGCCGCGATTGTCACCGCTCAATACTAAATCGATTTGCAACAAGCCTGGAATTCTGGTTTTAGTTATTTTTATTTCCTTGTTTTTGAATAAAGGCTCACTATCATCCATCTTACTGTCCTTGTGCTTTATACTTTTCTTCAACCTTGGCTTTTTGTTGCTTCCACCACCATCCGTTATCCCTATACCACTCAACGGTATCTTTTAGGCCTTCCTCAAATTTTGTGAATTTTGGCGCCCAACCAAGTTCTCTTTGAAGCTTAGATGAATCAATCGCATATCGCATATCGTGTCCGGGCCTATCGTTAACATGTTCCAACCAAGAACTATCTTTACCCATGAGCTCGAGGATAAGATTAAAGACTTCAATATTGGACTTTTCGCCATTTGCGCCGATTAGGTATGTTTCACCGATCTTTCCCTTTTCTAGGATTACGTGAACGGCTGCATTGTGATCATCAACGTGTATCCAATCACGAACATTTTCGCCCGCACCATAAAGCTTAAGCTTTTTATCCACAAGTAGATTGGTTATCTGTCTAGGAATCATTTTCTCTATGTGTTGGTAGGGGCCGTAATTATTTGAACAATTACTGATAGTTGCTTCTACGCCAAAGCTCCTGACCCAGGCTCGTACCAGTAAGTCCGAGCTGGCCTTGGCGCTTGAATATGGGCTAGAGGGATTGTATGGAGTAAATTCTGTGAATTTTACCGGATCGTCTAGTTCTAGATCCCCATAAACCTCATCCGTAGAAATATGATGAAGCCGTTTCTTATATTTCCGAATGGCCTGGAGAATTGTATAGGTTCCTATTATATTTGTGTTTATAAAGGGCCATTGATCGAGAAGTGAGTTGTCGTTATGTGACTCTGCTGCAAAGTGGATCACTACATCATTTTCGGCAACCAGTTTGTCCACCAGGTCACCGTCAGTTATGTCTCCTTTAATAAAGGTTATTTTGTCTAGAACAGACCTTAGGTTTTCTTTGTTTCCTGCATAGGTTAGGGCGTCTAGTACGGTTACCTCGTGTTCTGGTTTATTTTTCAAGGTGTAGTGGACAAAATTCGAACCGATGAATCCAGCGCCGCCCGTTACCAATAACTTCATTATCTTCCTTCCTCTTTAGCTTTCGCCGCCATGACATTCGCTGCTCGTAAAAGACTGTCGAAGGTGCCTGCGTCTTCCCAAATACCGTCGATTATCTCGACACTAAGTTCTCCCATATCGAAAAAGGTGTTATTTATACTTGGAGTTCCGCTTATCTCTATCTCTCCTCTGGCTGATGGTTTTAGGTTTTTAGCAATTTCCACCACTCTATTGTCGTAAACATATAAGCCGACCGAAGCATAATTACTTTTTGGTTTCTCCGGTTTTTCTTCGATTGAGATGACCCGCATCTCTTTATCAAATTCGACCACACCGTAACGCTGAGGGTCGCTTACTTCCTTCACGAATATAGTAGCGCCTTTTTTGAAATTCTTGATACAACTGGAGAAATCATGATCAAAGATATTGTCGCCGAGTATCATTGTCACGTCGTCCTTGCCAATGAAGTTCTCGCCGACGATGAAGGCGTCTGCCAAACCTCGTGGTTCATCCTGGACTTCATAACTAAACCTCGCCCCAAACTCCTTACCAGAACCCAGTAGGTTTAAGAAGTGACCAGAATAGTCAGGAGCTACGATGATTAATATGTCTTTGATACCAGCTTTGACAAGCGTCTCAATCGGATAATATATCATTGGCTTATTATAGATTGGTAAAAGCTGCTTTGAAGTCATCTTGGTTAGTGGCCTTAGCCTTGTTGCTTTTCCTCCGGCTAGAATAATACCCTTCATCGTCCTCCTTACTTTATGCTCTTCAAAAATTTCTTAAAGTCATCACTAAATTCTTCGTGTTTTAAGGCCATGTTTACGGTCGCTTTCAAAAACCCAAGCTTATCACCCTGATAGTCCTCACCTTCATATTTTGCCCCATAAACTTCTTCGTGTTTCAAAAGGTCGGTAATAGCATCAGTTAATTGAATTTCCCCTCCCCTACCCGCCTTGGTTCCCTCGAGACTATTCATGATTTTTGGCGTAAAGATATATCGGCCAACAATTGAAAGATTCGACGGGGCTTCGCTTGGTTCAGGTTTTTCGATCATTCCCTTTAGTTTGAAATAATCTCCTTCGCCTTCGGGATCAACAATTCCGTAAGATTGAACCTTTTCTTCTGGAATTTCTTTTACGGCAATAATTGATTTTTCTACTTTTTCGTAGATATCAACCAGCTGTTTCGTCACCGAAACCTCGCTGTCCATTAAGACGTCGGGCAAAATCACAGCAAAAGGCTCGTCGCCAATTAGATCTTTGGCTCGATACACGGCATGGCCTAAGCCAAGAGCTTCCTTTTGTCTAATATAAACAATGTCTGCCATGTCGGAAATATCTTCTATTTGTTTAAGAAGATCTAGCTTGCCTTTTTGTCTTAGCAAATCTTCTAGTTCATATGAATGGTCGAAATAATCTTCTATTGCCCGCTTGCCACGACCGGTTATAAATATAATATCAGTAATACCGGCAGCCACCGCCTCTTCGACAGCGTAGTGAATAGCCGGTTTGTCAATAATTGGTAACATTTCCTTTGGCATGGACTTGGTGGCTGGCAAGAATCTAGTTCCGAATCCAGCCGCCGGGATAACCGCCTTACGAACTTTCTTCATTAAACACCTTAGGCTTTATGATTAAGACCCTCTTGTCTTGAGCACCTTTTGATTCGCTATCTAGGCCCTCTTTCGCAATTATTGTGTGGGCAAGGCGCCTCTCGTAGGCATTGAAGCCTATAATTTCTTCTGGAAAACCAGAAGCTCTCACTTTTTCGATTGCCTTCAGAATCATGTCTGATATTTTTCGATCTTTATCCTTTAAGTAGCCGTTGACGTCTACCCGAAAGGTCAAATCTAGACTAACTTTTTTGTGCAATATAAGGCC
>Ga0172381_10007767_pt1 | contig 10581 bp, 10 predicted proteins | sample Leawel6488metaG_FD_119754 | JGI IMG/M metagenome (GOLD analysis project Ga0172381, IMG submission 119754) | Leachate microbial communities from a municipal landfill in Southern Ontario, Canada - Leachate well 64-88 metaG | ecosystem: Engineered > Solid waste > Landfill > Unclassified | place... | reverse complement strand
CCCAGAAATAACTTCCAAATCATTATTATCTGTTAGTTTAATAAGTTTTGAATGTATATTTTCTACCAAATTACCAAGTTTTTCTAAATTAATAATTGTTACACTGTCAGTCATTTCATTAAATAAACCACTCCATTTTTTTATAGGCAAAACTATTAATGGAGTATCACTATTGGCGGTAACAGTAAAATGATGAATCAGAAGCTCTCTTTTTTGTTTTTTAGTTGTCTCAGGAGGAATATTAAACAAAAAATAATCATGGGCAAACGAACAACGTAATGCATAAAAAGCATATATTTCTTCTTTTTTTAATTCTGAAAAATATTGTAAAGCATTTATAAAATCATTATCATTTTTTATTTTTTTATTTTCTTGTGTAAATAAACTTCCTATGTGGTCTATTAACACCATATAAACAAGAGCCCCTGACCAACTACCAGTTATTTTAGAATTAATTATTTCACCTGAAATTTTATCACGACCAGTAGAAATTCTAGCATCAATGAGAGCACTCATATAAGCCGATTTATATTCCATATCAGCTTGGCGATAAGGACCTTTTAAATATCTTAAAATATCTTCCTTCATCATTTTTATCGATTTCCCTTAGCTCTGTTGTGTGTCTTACACAACATTTCACAATTATTGAGCATTGTTTTACCACCTTTACTCCAAGCTGATACATGATCGGCGTCCATATCTGAAATACTCCAAATCTTGTCTTTGTTTGCATCGTGTCCAATCGCACAGTGAGAGCAATTTGAAACACCTTTTTTCTTTGCGATGACGGTTTGAGCTTCATAAACTGAACGCTTAATTGAATCCTCAAATACTCTTACTTCGAGTAGCTTTGTTTCAACTTCTCCGCCTAAAACATACTCAAAAATACCTTTCCTGTTTTTTACAAAACCATCGGCATAAAGTTTTTTAACTAAAGCAGAAACAGTAGTTGGATTGAATTTTTTCTTATTATAAGTTTTGTAAAGCCTATTCCACTCTAAGCCCTTCATCTCACTTTCAACTTCAGTAAATGTAGTTGAAATCCAATTAATAACAGTTTCAAAATGTTTTTTCAACTCGGTAATATTTTTGTCGTTGCGGTGTTTGCTCATGTAACTATCGATATCACCACCAGAAACCCAATCTAAAGCTCGTTCCAAATACGCTTGACGCTTTATATCACCTGCAATGTAAGCACTCCATTTTTGAACGTTAGCATTTTGACTATTACTAAACTCTTCACGAGCACAAGTGACAAATGGCCCAGAATATACTGCATTAAGAATCTCTTGTTCGGTTAATGGTACTCCCGCAATATTTATAGTTTTAAACCAATCTTTGATCTCTGGTTCATCACCTTCACATACGTATACCAACAACTTAGTATCCATAATTTTCTCTCGTTGACTGGAAGCCATACCGCTATAGTACTGTTCATGACCATTCTTATCTTTAACAGCAAATTTACCTGCTACAAAACGCCCAATACTTGTGATACGTTGTTGACCATCTAACACCTCAAACTTATCTTTGCCAACTTGATTAAAGTAAATCAAACCTATTGGGTAGCCTTTTAATATTGAATCGATAACAGCAACGTCACGTTTGCCATCTGCATAAATATAATTACGTTGATATTCGGGTTGAATAGTTAACTTCCCAGACAAGCCAAACAAGCCCTTTCCTTCGAACTCATTGTATTCAAAGCCGTCGCAAACTTCTTTTATGGTGATGTTATTTTTTAATGTTGTTATCATATTATTTCTTTTTATGCTTAATAAATATTCTTTTATATACGGCTTGAACAGGATATCCAACATCAAAATACGTACCTGGACCATAATCATCTCTTTTTATCACACATCCCATAGTACCTGTTTGCGATTTCATGCGCTTACCGTTCACAACTTTTTCTTTTTTATAATATTTTTTTGTTGCAGGCGTACCATCGTAAGCATCACTACCCAAAATTTCAAATTGTTCAGGAGAATACTTGTGAAGAAATGAGATTGGCACACCCATTACACCCTCGTAATCCGAAGGAATAACTTTATAGGTTGGAATTTCAATAGCATCGTAGTTGTCGTAAACATCATATTTCTTTTTATCTTGAAGTACTTTTGCAAACTTAAGATTATCAACAGTACTCATAAAAGATATTTTGATGTGTCGACGACCATGATCGAGATTCGTAAACCATACAACACTATTTACAAATAGCATCTTTTTACCATGTTCGACTTTTGAACCAGCCGCGTTCTCATTAATTGGATAGTCATCTGGCACAACAAACCATCTATTGCTACCGTTCATTGTCGGACCTAACCATATTTTATCTTCCTTAATTAACGGAAAAATTTCTTTATACGTTATAGCATTTTGATTCCCAATAATAAGAAACTTCTTTTTGTGTTCCATTAATTGTGCAACATAAGGTCGAAACAGACTAAATGGAGGATTAGTAACTACAATGTCAGATTGCTTGAGCAACTCAACACATTCACCACTCCTAAAATCACCGTCGCCCTCAAGTGGAGTCCATTCATTATTTTTATTCGCTCGAAGTTGCTTTGCAATATCTTCTAACGTAAAGGAGCCGTCGCCATCGATATCACTCACTTCGTTGATAATGAATTTGTTAGCGGTTATTTTCGGACGGCCTTTTAATTTAGTTAGAGTTTTGTCATCACCAAATAATCCTAGTTGTGTATTAGCTACAGGGGAAGGTTTATAACTAGTCGAAATGAGTCTTTTTAATCCCAGACGCTTAAAATTCAAGACAAAATAACGGAAGAAATTACTTTCGAACGGGTCATCGCAATTACTGTAAACAACCTTGCCCTTAAAAGTATTTGGATCATATTCAAGATATGCTTCCACCTCTTTTTGAATATCAGAAAATTGAGTATAGAACTCGTCATTTTTTGCTCTCTTCGCATTTGTAAGATTTTTGTTCGCCATAAAAATTATATATTTAAATTATACCACTTAGAGCTTAATTTATAAAGTTACGTATAAATGATAATATTATTATATGGACCTATCAAAACAAGCAAAAATTGATTTAAGAAAGGAAATAAGAAATTCTTACGGCAAAGATCTTGAAATTTCATTGTCAGATGAAGAAATAGGAGAAATTGGAGAACTATTACTTACTACCCTTGCTGAAAGTTTAAAGATAAAAACTAATAATAAAGTATGAAAAAGAAAACAATTCCAGATAAAATAGAAAATGAACATTTAGCACTTGATTACCTAGCTCAGATATTGGTAGATGTTTTTCTTGATAAAATGATAGATGAAGACCCTAATTTTAAAGATCCTCGAATAAATCAACCTATTTATGATTTAGTAAATGAGAGTAAAAAAAGAAAGAGCAAGAAACATATTAAATCCGTTAAATGACATCACTGTGGGTCATTTTAGAGCGTTTTAGACCCATAATTACATAGAAGCCTTCTGGGTATTTATTAGAATAAAAAAAGCAACATCATCAAGAAAAGTAAAAAAGTGGAATTTTAAGTTATCCACAAAATTGTATCTTATATTGATTGTTTTCGTGAAATTGTCTATAATATAAGTATCTCATTTACCAAGTCGTAAAAAGAGTTCTTGAACCGCCCTTACGGGCGTTTCTTGCTTTATGGTGTTTTATCTATCTTTATTGTTTAAAAAATTTTGGTATGTACGAAGATGTTTTCTTTTTTGATGGGGAGAATCAACGTATATCGCTGTGATCATATAATGGCCCCATTTTGTTTCTTCAAGTATAATTAAAAAATCATCACACTCAAGAAATAAATAAATACGTTTAGATATCCTCCTTTTACCAAAGTGTTCCTCCTCCCAGACAAGAACTGATTCATCCTCATGATGTTCAATAATAGATTTTATCCACCCAATCCTTTCACATCGACGAAGACATATTTCTCTTTCTCTAGTCGATTTATTTTCTTCTGTAATTATATGGATAAATGCTTTTGGTTTTCCATTGTCTTCACTTTTATCAAATAAGATTTTTCCCCCTCTGAATACTGGAGAATTCACTATAAAATCTTTTGTAAAAATAGCAAAAAGATGCGTAACATATTTTTCTGCATCTCCTTCAAAGTCACTTAATTTTACAATTGGATCAAGCCAATCAGGGATATTGTGTTCCGCCATTTATTCTATGTTATCTCTACTTTTCCAATAAAAAATGTTTGTTTTTTCTTCTCGGACAAGAGTAGATTTTAACAAATTATATCCCGATCTATCTACCATTCTTTCTATGATTTTCTTTTTTGCCTCACTTTTTACATCTTTTCTATTCAAAAATTGCATCGCACCAATAAGAATATCAGCTAATTGTAAGAGCTCAACTTCGTGAGAGCGTATTTGTTGAATTTCTTGTATGATTTCTTCATCAAAATCGTACATATTACTACTAAGTACTTTGCGAAGATATTTTACCTTCCTACCCCCTCTAGTATCTTTTATATCTGGGTAAATATAGTATTTATTTTGTGGATCCAAAATTTTATTTAACAGTTCAAAATACATTTTATAATAAAAATCATCATGAGTTTGATTATATTTATCGTGTAAAAGTTCATTTTTATTTATTATGATTGCACGAAAATGTAAATCGTCATTATCAAAAAAATAATCAATTATATCTAAGAAAAATTGTATTTTATGAGGAGATACTTTGGTCCATTTCATTTCTATGTAAGGACGAATACCGTGTTTTTCTTTTATTTCACGAATACGCTTATTAGCTGGTCTCACCTTTTCCTTGGGTGCATAAATAGCTCCTAAAACCATATTAGGAATACCATCATTTTCTAAATGGTTACTTTCATCACAATATATGTTTATTTCACTCATACCCCCATTATACAAGAAATTAATACTTTTGATAATTATCATGGAAATTCATTACCACCTAGAATCAATTATAAGCTATATTTAAACACTTCCCCACCTCTTCACAAACTCTAATAAGGGTATAAACTGATTTGTTAGATTTTGCTTTGTGTCCACATCGTGGGTGTTTGCAGTCGCAAACTCCTCAAATAATCTTTTAGAATAAGGGATATTATCGGTTCGATAACCTGTTTTCGGATTATGAGATAATTTTTCCTCAAAGATAAAGAAGAATAACTCTTGTTGTTCTTTGATATTTAATTTTTGCCAAGCAAAATAAGGGCTTTTTAATAAACCTAGTGATTTATCTAGTGCGGTTCGATAAGGAATATCATCTTTATATAATCCGAGAAATTCCGAATTGATATTTTCCATTTTATTAACTATTTTTTCTATTTGTTTTTCGTATATTTCTTTTAATTTTTGATTATCTGTTTTAATAACCATATCTGTAAGAGATCTAATTTTTTCTTCTAAGACAATTTTCTCTTTTTCGTTATTTTCTTCGTTTTTCTTAAAACTATTTATTTCATCATTCCAGACACGATCAAAGATATTAATGATAACTTTGTCTATTTTATTATTTAAAGAGCTATTTTTTAATATCTTAAAAAAGTTTTTAAGAACTATTTCTGCATTAACGGACTTACCCTTATAAGAACAACTACTATTTTGGCAAAAGTAGTATGGATATTTATTTTTTCTACCCTTAGACCAAGCCCCAGTTAAGTGAGAATGACAATTTTCACAGACCAAAAGACCCCTAAGAGGAAAATCTTCAGATATGTCTTTTCTTATTCGTTTTATCTCATTTTTTGGCTTAATTAATTCTTGTATAAATCGGAGAGTTTTGGGGTCTATAATACCCTCGTGTTGACCCTTTCTTCTAGTAACTTCCCACTCAGGATATTCTATGTCTCCACAATAAAAACAATCTTGCAAAATATGAGTTATTTTATCAATGTATCTCTCTGGTTTTTGCTTCTTCCAAAACCCTTTTTCTACTAAAAAACGACATAAATCAACCTTTCGGATTAGATCTCTATTTGCAAACTTTTCTAATCCCTCTTTTAACATCCTTCCCTCATCGTTTATAACGGCTATTTTACCGTGTATAGGGTCTTTTATGATATCATAGCCCTTCTTACTACCAAACGTCCAATACCCCGCTTCTAGACGAGCTTTCATTTTTTGTATAACTTGTCTTCTGTTTTGATGTCTTTCTAATTCCGCTTGACCAGCCATTATTGTTTCAACAAATCGCCCCTCTGGTGTATCATCAAAATTATAATTTAAACATCTCAAAGAAACATTTCTTGATTTAAAAGCTGTTCTTAACTTAAAATGAAACTCTGTATCTCTAGCAAATCTTTTAAGATCATCAAAAATAACTAAAAACTTTTTATGAGGATTTTTATCTATATAATTAAGAAGCTCTTTCATTGCTGGTCTTTCCATAAAATCTCCACCGCCACTATAACTATCAGGAAATGTTTTAACATAAGGGACATTTAATCTTCGTAACTCTATTCTACATCGTCCTTCCTGACTTTCCAATCCATGACCCTCTGTCTTTTGTCTAGGACTTGATACACGTGCGTATATAAGCCCTTCTCTGCCGAGAGTATTATTTATGTCATATTTCTCTATTACTTTTTTTGTTTTTCTGGACATAATTTTCTAGCTCTAATTTAATTATTTTTCTACAAAAAGTTTCTATGTATTTAATTCTTTTTTCTATTTTCTCTATGCTTGTTTCGTTATCACCTGTAATTTTTCTATATTCTGATACGCTAATCATCTTTGATTGTATGATTGCGTCGTCGCCCCAATGTTTTTGATGGCGTATGACTTATTATTAAAGCCCCAATTATTCTGATGGCTTAATTTTTGAACGATGCTTTTTCGAAACTTTAACCATTTCTGGTACACCGTCTTGAAACTTTATAATTACATCTGCATAATCTTTATTCTTTTTAATTTCAGATAAAATATCACTAATTTTTGGTTTACCGTGTTTACTTTTTGTCTTATTAGTTTCAATAATTCTTCCGTTCTGTAATTTAATAAATAGTTCTTCATTATTTTCTGATCTTATTGCCTCAAATATTTTCATTTCTTCCTCGTTCAGACCAACTAATGGCTTAGAGGTATATGCTTTTTCTCCTAAACTTTTTAGGACAGATTTTATGGAAATTAAGATCATATCAAAAGGATCATTATCAATTTTGTTTAATTCAATTTCATTGGTATTCCCAATATCTGCAGTACCATCAGAAAGCATTATAAAGTAAGGATCATCTGTAGAAGAAATTGCTTTTGAAATGTAATATTCAAACATCACATACCCATTACATTTCTTATCAAAAATCATAATATCTTTTTTTGCCTTAAAAATTTTTTCTAGTGGCACTCCAAAATCTCTGAGATGGGAAACTATTCCAATCCAAACACGTTCTACAAAAGTCATTTTTCTCCAAGTACCATCTGAAACTATTCCATCAGGCAATAACCCAGCATTACACCAATGATTTAAAACTCTATAAGATACGGGCATCTGGCCAGCCGTAAAAATTGGGCGGTTCATAAAAGTAGAAAACTTTTTAAACAAAGAATTATCATTGTATAACCAATACTCAGCAATTCCTTCTCCTTCTATACGAGTTTTAATAATGGGTGTAATAAATGTATTTTTGTCCATACATAAATTATACACATATGTAAGGTTTATGCAAGTGGATAAAAAAATTCTCTATTATTTAATTTATTAGATTTAAAATAGTTGCTCAAAAGGTTTCCAATCTTTACTATCGTTTACAGATTGACCATCTTTGAAGTTGTATTTGGGATTATTGTTATAATACCAAACACCCCCCTCTTCTATAACAATACCGCCTATGTAATTTTTACCAAATTCTTTGAGTTTCTTTTGAAGTGCTTGGGCCTTATAAATTGTCTCGGGATCTGTAGCTGTTTTACCTTTCTTTGTATCAAATATACCTACCGTACCGTTCTTGAAAAGGATTATCCAATCAGGGTAAAAGAGTTCTTCTTTTTTACTATCTTCGTTCAAATAGCGAACAGCAAAATAATCCTTTCCTTGATTTCCGTTTTTGAACCACCATTCTATTTTACCTTTCTTCTTATCAAGATATTTAGCAAACTTTATTTCATTATCTCTACCTTGATATGTAGGTAACAAATAGAACTTATCCAACGCATATAGTGATTGTTCAACTTCTTCGTAATCATCTGTATAACGATACTCTGTTTGTATAGTAAAAACAGGTGCTTCTCTCTCTTCTGCTTCTTTTTTCTTATCTTCTATAAGTTTTTGAGCTATAGGTTTGAAATCACGAAGTGCTTTTGTTATTGCAGGTCTCATAACACTTTCAGGACCTTTTTGAATATCTTTGATAAATACTCTATAAAAATAATTACTGTCATCACCAAGGGTTCCTTTGAACCAGATACGTATAGCTGATTTCAAGACACTCCAAGAACGAGCAACGTTTGCGTACTTTGCTTTTTCATCATCTTGCTCTTTCAAAAGTTGGAAACAAAGATAGTTGAATGTTTTTTCTACATCACTAACTGACATTTCAAGAGAAACGTCTTTACCTTTTTTTGCGAACTCAAATGCTATTTGTTCAAAGTCATCGAATTTAGCGTTTACTACAATTTCATTTAGTAAGGTTCCTTCAATGTCTAACTCTTTCTTTTTTAGTTTATTTTGAGCTTTACCAAGTATGTCGTTTTTTGTAATACCAAAGTATTCATCAAGTGACTTTCTGAAACTCTCCTGAAACTTATATGAGCGAGGTATGTCACCATAATCAACACGAGAAATATAATCGGACTGGAGTGTTATATTTTTTATACCTTTCTTTATAAAAGCAGATTGTGTTTGTGCTTTATTTTTTTCATCTTGATCAGGAACTTGAACCTGATTTCGCTTATAGTTGGTATAAAGATAACCACGCCTTAGATTAGGACTATTTTTATACTCTTCTTTGAGTTGTGGTTCGGGCATACGAAGAATACGACCAACAGTTTGAGTGTAAAACTTGTCTGATTTTACTTCTCGGAACATAACAAGAACTGAAGCTCTTGGGCAGTCCCAACCAGTTCCAGCCGCTTGTTTGAAGAGCATAAAATCAACATCACTTTCATTGTCAGTAATGCCTTCCATATTTTCTCTCCTTCCGTCAAACCAGCGAGCTATCTTGTGCTCTTTTACACCACTCTTCAAAAGAAAAAACATAACGACTTCTTCTTTTGTTTTTTCACCAGTTTCAATAAGTTCTTTATCATCATTTGGTAATTGTATAAGCATTAGAGGATTTACCTGCTTACCGAGCTCTTTATATTCTGAGACGAGTTCATTACGCTTATCCATACCAAGTTGAAGCAATACTTCGTCAAGATCTTTCTTACCCATTCTCTTTAGATCCTCTTCACTCTGAAGCACAATACTTTCTTTTATTAGACCTTCCTCAACAACCTCCAAGCGTTCTATTTTAACGTAACTATCATTTTCAGCTGCTTCAGCTATAAGATTTCTATCTGGTGTCGCTGAAATATGTAAAACAATTTTAGGATCAATATAATCAACTATGTTTTGAGCGAGAGTAGTTGAAACGTGAGTATGAGCTTCATCTATAACAAGAATGATTTCTCTTCCGTCATTCTTCGTTGCATCAATAACATCTTCAAAATACTTACCAGTTTCTTTTCGCATTTCTTCTTCATCAGGACGTCGTAATGTTCTACTTTCAGCAGATTTTGAAACAACTTTTTGCCAGTTCAAAAATAAAATATCATTTTCATTCAGCTTACCTCTATTAATATCTTGAACAGTAAGTAAATCGTTTTCAAGAGTATTTTCGAAATACTCTTTGAACTTGTCTTTACTTTGCATTGCAAGGTCGTCGCTGAAAGTAATCCAAACAAACGCTTTGTCTTCGGACCATTGAGGTAAATGATTTAATCCACGAACAAAGAGAGCGGTTATATATGTTTTACCACTACCAGTTGGTGCCTTGAACACAAGAGGAAGCTGCCTTCCTTCTTTTTTCCATAATGTTAAATAAGTTTGTGTTAACTTATCTACTGCATCTCTTTGAAATTTTAGTGGGCTTATATTCATATAAGATTATATATTTGTTTATATATTTCAAGAATTGGTTGAGGAATTGTTTTGACTGTTATATTCCCGTAATCCTCAAACTCATCAATATATGGGTCATCTTCCCAACTGAAGATGTAAACCGACACAGGTTTGTTGAGTTTTTTTACCTTCTTTATAAAATCATCAAGTTCGTCATATTCTTCTTTGAAGTAGACAGCCGTATAGCGATCCCTACCTTCAAAAACCTGCCAGTGGTCAGTTTTTTCTGCAAGCTCAAGAGTGTTTTCGGCTATGGAAAGCATCTCACCTGCGTGATATGCAAGTTGTAGTTTATCTTTATCATCAGCATCAAGAATGTTGTGTTTACCAACAAAAGAACTCTTATAGTATTTGATCGAGCCACCAAGGCCAGTAGTGCTACCATAACCCTTGATTGCATTTTTTATACGAGGATAGCACACCTCAGACATTATATTTCCTTCGTTGTTTGTAACAAGAATAAACTGTCTAGAGCCACCATCTTCTTTGTTTTGACGTAATGT
>Ga0172381_10007766_pt1 | contig 10582 bp, 7 predicted proteins | sample Leawel6488metaG_FD_119754 | JGI IMG/M metagenome (GOLD analysis project Ga0172381, IMG submission 119754) | Leachate microbial communities from a municipal landfill in Southern Ontario, Canada - Leachate well 64-88 metaG | ecosystem: Engineered > Solid waste > Landfill > Unclassified | place... | reverse complement strand
GCCATCAGCTTCCCCTGCGAGAACCGCGTCTCCACGTCCCGACGCTCCACCGAACTTAAGCCTGCATGGTAGGCAGCAGCACGCATGCCGAGGGCATCGGCGATCGTGTGGCACCGGACCCGGGCATTGGTGAAGATGATCGTCTGGCCCCTGAATCCCTTCGAGGAGGTCCGCTTGTACTCCTCGGTTGTCATCTGTTTGATCGTCGGGATCTTCTGCTTGCGCTCCACGAAAAGGAGGTAGCGTTCAAGGCCGACCGGGCGATCCGCGTAAACGACGAGCGTGCAGTTCAATTTCTTCGCGAGCACCTTCGGCGACCCGATCGTGGCCGAGAGGTAGAGGAACTGGGCCTGAGGGGCAAGGTACTTCAGACGGGCAATCATGCCGTCGAGCCGTTGGCCCCGCTCCGGGTCCTCCAGCATCTGCACCTCGTCGATCACGACCGTGGCGATATTCTTCATCTTCTGCCCGCACCGGATCATGTTGTCCACCCCTTCGTAGGTGCCGACGATGATCGGGGCCTGCGGGTTCCGGTCCCCGACCTTCCGGGTCTCGGGCAGGTTCAGACGGCTCACACCGGTCAGTAAACCGGTCTTTGCAAACTTCCCGTACCGTTCCGAGAACCGCTCGTATTTCTGGTTCGCAAGGGCAACGAGCGGGACGAGAAAGAGCGTCCTGCCCCGGCCTTCGAGATAGTTCTTCATCCCGGCCATCTCGCCGATGAAGGTCTTGCCGCTCGCGGTTGCCGCAACAACGAGCAGGTCTTTCCCGTAGAGCAGACCCGCTTCCACGGCCAGCTGCTGGGCGGGCATCAGCTGTTTCACCCCACAGGCATCGATGAACTGCCGGGGCAGGGGCAGTTCCTCAAGGGGAGCGGTTGTCATCACCGGGTGGGCTTCGAGTTTGTCGAAGAGGGCCGCACCGATGGTCATCTTGTCGGGATTGAGGGTTGCGAGCACCCGGTCGAGGTTCCGGAACTCGAGGAGCAGCTGCTCAAGGTGAGAGATCCCGTCACGACCCAGCCGCCCGATATGCGAGACCTCCCTCCGCAGCTCGCGTTTGGCGCAGTCAAGGCAGATCTTCTCGTTCTTCCCGAACTGCACCGTGTTGTTGGTATCGAGCGGAGTGAACTTCTCATCGAGAAGACACATGCGGCAGGCATCGACCGTTCCCGTCTTTACCTGGAAAGCCTCTAAAAACGTCTCGAACCGGTGGTCCCGCTTCGTCAGCCGCACATCGGCCTCACGGAGGTTGGCGATCAGGTCCTTTGAGGGCGTGTGCCGGTAATCCTTCTTCGACCCCCACTTCACCCGGTACTTCGTGGGCCGGGGGCCGCGGGGAGTGTCCTGGAGTTCGACAAAACCGGCTCCGCGCACATTTTTACCATCGTGAAAGAGCAGCTTGTAGCTGTCGCCTTTCTGGGGCTGGACAATGATTTTCATTTTGCCTTCAGGGAGCGATCAGGTCGTGGATAACGTACGAGAGTCCCACGCTTTCCAGCCTTTTTAAGAAGTCCGTGAACTCCTCGTCCACGACCACAATCGCACAATCGATTCCATGGAATGCCGCCTCGATCACGCCCTCCCGGGCGCCAAAGAACATGTCGGGCTTCCGGCCGGCTGCTCTCAGGGCAATGAAGGCCTCAAGGCCGACCGCCGCAACAAAACCGGCCTTTTTTGTGACCTCCAACAGGTCACCCCGCCGGACCTTGCGCGAGCCGCCATGCTGGATGCGGGGAACCTTGCAGACATGGACAGTGCCTTCGTGGTGCTCGATGATCCCGTTCAGGCGCGCGATCCCGACATCCTCGTCCTTTTTTGCATCCGCGACAGCCGTGCCGGTTGCCGCCGACTCCACCTTTGCCGCGTAGAGGAAACCCTCCTTCATGTACACACCGACCTCGTCGCCGGCCTTGAGGTTCTCGGCTGCGATCGCCGCCCAGACCGAGACCTGCTGGATGATGTCGCGCCGGATATGCCGGGCATAGGTTTCAAGCGATTCCGCGTTTGCCAGCACCCATTCGATACCGGACTTCGTCACCTCGTAATTGCCCCGCCCGCTCGCGGATACCATGCCCTCGTCCACGAGTTCGCGGATATATTCGGAGATCGCCTGGGGGGTCACGCCCAGTTTCTCGGCGATCTCCTGCTGCCGGACCGCCGGCTGGTGTTCGGCTATCTCGACCAGGATCTGGAGGCGCGAGACCTCGCGCTTGCTGCGAAGGATAGAATAGAGGGGATCTTTAGTGCCCTGTGTCAAGCAGCACCAGCCCCTGTCCCTTCACATCCAGATGGGTGATCCGTTTGGCGAGGCCTTTGATGAAGATCGGACTGACATTGAATTTCCGTGAGAGATCGTTGATGGAACTGTTGCCTTTTATCAGTTCGCCCTCGATCTGTTCCACCACGTTCCTGAGATTCTCGTCGTTTGAGAGCGAGATGTACAGGATATCGGAAAGGTCTGACAGGTTGCACTGGAAGTTTGCCCGGAACTTATTGTAGGTTGCCCGGAATTCCTTCTCAGGCTTTGATCCAGGCTTCGGCATCCTCCACTGCTCCTCGACGAGGTTCCCTTTCTTGAGAATCTGGAGGCAGAGCGGCACACAGTCTTCGTTGATGTTTGCCCGGATCTCGGTCTCGGTCAGCCACGATTTGTTCAGGAGTTCGTAGACCTTCTTGAAGTTAGGGTCGTTGAATGTCATCAGGAGAGGGACCAGCTCTACTGGATCATTGACAATGCGAATATGGCCCGGCACGGTGAAAACCCTATACATATATCCCCGCGAGCATCAATAAATTTTTGCGACAGCATCATGCAGAAAGGCAGAATTACGGTCCGGGGAATCGTCCAGGGTGTCGGGTTCCGCCCGTTCGTCTATGCACAGGCAACAGGATTTGGTATCTCCGGCACGGTGAAGAATCTTGGCAGTGAAGTAGAGATTTTTGCACGCGGTGCGCGTTTTTCCGAGTTTCTTGCCGCAGTCTCCCGCGGGCCGCCCCTTGCCCGGATCGATTCCGTGGAATGCACGGAGACTGATGCGGCAATCCCGGACGGGTTTACCATCCTTAAAAGCGGCACCGGTTCGTTCTCTGGCATGATCCCGCCAGACATCGCCATCTGCGATGACTGCATCCGGGACATCTCCACAAACGGCGGCAGGTACCACGACTACTGGGCAACCTCCTGCGTCAACTGCGGGCCGCGGTACAGTATCATCGAAGAGATTCCCTATGACCGGGAGCGAACCTCGATGGCGGAGTTCCCGATGTGCCCTGCCTGCGCAGAGGAATATACCGACCCGCACTCCCGGCGCCACCATGCACAGACGATTGCCTGCGCCTCCTGCGGGCCGGCACTCTCCCTCTTCGACAACCTCGGCCATCCGATCGACTGCCCCGACCCTGTTAAGGAAGCGGCAAGGCTCCTCGACAACGGGTTTATCCTCGCGATGCGGGGGATCGGCGGGTTCCACCTTGCCTGCGCAGAGGAATCGGCCGATAAGCTCAAACACCGGCTCGGCCGGATCGAACAGCCATTCGCCATTATGGTGAGACCAGACCATCTCGACCAGCTGGCCGTTGTCTCACCGGAAGATCGGCAGCTGCTCCACAGCCCCGTCCACCCGATCGCCGTACTCACGAAACGCGACCCTACGGCCCATGCCGCGATCAGCAACCTGCATACGATCGGCTGCATGCTCCCCTATACCGGCCTCCACCACCTCCTCTTTTCGCACCTGCAACACCCGCTCCTGATCATGACGAGCGCCAATATGCCCGGTTACCCGATGATCACGGCAATCGATGTCGCGATGGCAAAACTGAACCGCGATGCTGATTTCTTCTTAACCCACAACCGGAAGATCGTCAACCGGTGCGACGATTCGGTGATGCGGGACGGGTACATCATCCGGCTCTCCCGCGGGATTGCGCCGAAGCGGACTGCCATCGATCTCGGGAAGCATTGCATCCTCGGCGTGGGCCCCGAGCTGAATGCCAATGCAACGATCTACCGGAACGGATATGCCGTCACCTCTCCCCACGTGGGAAACGTGAGGAACCCCGCAACGCTCGAATATCTCGAAGAGACGGTCAGGAACCTCCAGCGGATCCTCGGAGCGAAGTTCGACGTGGTTGCCCACGATCTCCACCCGCAGTTCCTCTCCACGCGCTTTGCAAAGGAGATCGCCGCAGAGCACGGACTCGAACTCATCCCCGTCCAGCACCACCGGGCCCACATTGCCGCAGCCACCACGGAGCCCTGCATCGGTATCGCCATCGACGGGGTGGGATATGGAGACGACGGCACAGTCTGGGGCAGCGAGATCTTCTCCGGGCAGGTGCCGGACCTGAAACGGGTTGCCCATCTCGAACCGGTGGCAATGCCCGGCGGCGACCTTGCAACAAAGTTCCCGGAGCGGATGCTGTACGGCATCCTGCCGGACGAACGGATCCGCTCGCTCCTCGCCTCCCGCGGATGGTCTGACGTGGAACTGGGCGTGTTCGAAAAGCAGATCACAACCGGGTTCAATGTAACGCAGACCACGAGCACCGGCCGGGTGCTTGACGCTGCCGCGGCCCTGCTCGGCATCTGCCGGGAGCGGACGTACGACGGCGAACCGGCCATGAAACTCGAATCAGCGGCAGCCGCAGGAACAGCGGAAACCTGGGATCTCACCTTCACGACACGGGACGGGTGCGAGACCCTCTCCAGCCGGGCGCTCATGGAGACCGCACTGCTGAAGATGAGCGCTGCACCCGGAGACCGCCAGGCAGTCCGGGATATTGCCGCCTCGTTCCAGGAGAATCTTGCCCGGGGGATGGCACAGATGGCGATCCGTGCTGCCCGTCGCGATGATCGGAAGATCATTGCGATCAGCGGCGGGGTTGCGTACAACCACGCGATCCGGACCACCATCGAGAAGGAAGTGGTTGCTCAGGGCCTCTCGTGCATCACGAACCGGGCCTCCCCGTTTGGCGACGGCTGCGTCTCGTTTGGCCAGTGCGTGTATGCGGGGATGCTCCTGAAAAAGAGGGATTGAATGCATGTTCACCAGGTTCAAAAAGGGCTATTACTATCCCTGGGGAAATAGTATTGAACGGATACGATTCCTGCCACACCGGAGCATCTCCATGAGACAAAAAAATAAAACTGCACAACAATCGCCGGCCGTAAAAAACCCTGAAGGTACCCCTCCCTCAAAATTCCCTGCGGTCCTTTTTCAATACATCAATCGATACGATATCATCATCCTCTTTGTCCTGCTCTACCTCGCATACAACACGATTGACGGCGTCGGGCTGATGAGCGGCGATACTGCACCGGCCTCTCTCATCCCGATAGCGCTGCTGACAAACCATAATGTATTCCTGGATTTTGCCACCGCATATATTTCAAATCCGAACTACGCGTATGCATTTCCCTTTGTCAATGGGCATTATGTCTCCCTTTTCCCGATCGTGACACCGGTTCTTGTCACGCCGGTATATGCGATATCCCTCTTCCTCTCCTCCTTCATCAGCAACCCCTATGGAGAGGTTTCCTTCTTCTATCTCTCAAAATCTGCTGCCTCATGCATTGCAGCCCTTGCCGGCGTTCTCGTATACTGTTCCGCAAAAGAGTTGTTCTCGAAGAGGATCGCACTCCTGACAACGTTCATCTTTGCATTTGCAACCAGTACATGGTCGATCGGCAGCCAGGCCCTCTGGCAACACGGCACGGTCGAGTTACTCCTTGCCGCTCTCATCTATCTTATTATAAAGAACGAAAAACAGGAATCGGTTGCGTATATTCTCCTCATGGGGATACTCTCCGGTCTGTTCGTTTTTAACCGGCCGCCCGATTCCCTTCTCCTTCTCCCGGTATTATTCTATATCGTGTGGACACAGAGAAACAGGATTCACTATTACCTGATCGGGGGGATTCTGGCGGGGCTCCCCTTCTTATATTACAATTACACCACATTCGGAAATGTGTTCGGAGGGTATGTGGAGAACCTCTCCCTTTTTGCAGTGAACGGGAGTTTTATCGGTCATTACGTGGCCCTTCTCTTCTCGCCTAACGTGGGGCTCTTCATCTTCTGCCCGGTCCTCCTGCTCGCCCTTGCCGGGTTTTATGTCATCTATACCAGCAGGGATTCCCGCATCAGGACACTCCTGCTTGTTGCCGGGCTGGCAGTCCTTCTGGAGATCCTCCTGTACAGCTTTTTTATTCCCTGGTCATCATCAGCTGCATTCTGCTTTGGAACGCGGTTCTTGACCTGTCTCATCCCGATCTTGTGCCTGTATACCGGGTACTTCCTTGAGGACTGGTTTGGCACCGGGGCCGCAAAGCACCAGGGACCGGAGAGAGGGATCGTCATCGCCATTGTCTGCATCCTGGTTATTTCATCGGTATGCATCCAGTTTACCGGCGTCTTCTTTTACGGGTATAGCTCGGATGCAAACCTGACCATGAGCGACGAGCGGGCATGGGACATGACTGATTCTCTGATTGTAAGAAGTTTCACAGAAGGTTCCACCCGGATTCCGGGAGTATCAGTATTTATCCTCCCCCCGCTCTCCCCCGTGTTTGCCTATAATTTCCCGGAGTGAGCCCCGCTGAGCTCTCCACCCGGGGAGGGCGGCATCAGATAGGGCAGTGAAAGACTGCCGGCAGCCAGCAGTCCCGGCGGGATTGATCGCTAAAAGCTCACCAGGATTCCCCTTTCTTCAAGCGCAGACATTATAATACTCTAAAAGAAAGAGTGATGCACGAGCAATGGAGCCGGCAGACCCGATCAACCCCACAGCGAAGAAGATAAAGAACCTTGAGCAGGAACTGAACGACCTGCGGCAGGGGCTCACGCTCGTTGCCGACTACTACCGCGACCTCCAGCGCATATCCCGGCAGCAGGACGCGGTGCAGGCCGTGGAACAGACCCTGGCAAAGCCGCTCGCGGATGAAGATATCGAGTTCGACGGTATCTGGAGATTCCACGAAGATATCCTTATAGCAGATCCGGAGGCGCACATTCCTTTCCCGACAATGTACGAGGCATTCGTGCAGTACTGCCAGAAGACCGGCAGGGATGTCGTGGACGAGGACGCCTTCGAGTTTGTCTTTGCGCATATCGAGAACCCGGCTCCGGTCCCCAACCAGGGCGAGTGGATCGGATACCGGCTCCGGAACGGGAGCAGCTGAACGGATATGGGCGGCCATCGTTTTTCATGACCCACATCCGTATCACCGAAGAGTCCCAGATACCCCTTCTTGGTTCCCTCTATTTTGGCATCATTGACCGGGGCACGAACATCCTGCAGGTGCGCCCGAGCTGCGGCTGTAACATCAACTGCCCGTTCTGCTCCGTGGATGCCGGGCCAGAGTCCACGACCCGGGCCACCAGTTACGAAGTGGAGATGGATTACCTCCTCTCGGCAGTGGACGAGATCGCCCGGTTCAAAGGCGAGGGTGTCGAATGCCACATCGATTCACCGGGCGAACCGCTCATGTACCACCGGATCCCGGAACTGGTGGCGGGCCTTCGCGCGATCGACTGCGTGAAGACCATATCGCTCCAGACCAACGGCACCCTGCTCGATGCAGCGAAGATTGCGGCGCTCGAATCTGCCGGGCTCGACCGGATCAACCTCTCGATGCACGCCCTTGACCCGGAGATCGCACGGACACTGGCAGGTGTGGACTGGTTCGATATCGGACAGGTATCAGCAGCCGCACGGGCGGTGGCGCAAAGCAAGATCGATCTCCTGATTGCCCCGGTCTCTATCCCGGGGATCAATGACGCCGAGATCCCGAAACTGATCCGGTTCGCGCAGGAGATCGGGGCAGGCAAACGCTTTCCTCCGCTCGGCATCCAGAAGTTCGAGCACTACCGGTACGGCAGGTCACCAAAAGGCGTGAAGGCACAGAGCTGGTGGCAGTTCTTCAACCGGAGCATCAAGGAGTGGGAGAAAGAGTCAGGTCTTGTCCTCCGGCTGGATGCGGAACGGGACTTTGGCACGGTGCGACGGGCGTTCGTCCCGCTCACCCTTGCAAAAGGCGAGAAAGTGACGGTCGAGATCCGGGCACCGGGCTGGATCCATGGCGAGATGCTCGGGGTTGCCAGGAATCGCGTGGTATCGGTATACAACTGCCCGAAAACGGTCGGGCAAGTCCGCGTTAAGATCGTTTCAACAAAACATAACATCTACACCGGTATGCCGATCTGATGCAGGGCCGGGAACCAGGGAGAAAAACAAGACTTAACATCCGTGGCGGTGAATTCATACCATATGAAAGCGGGCCAGGTTCTCATACTTGCAGGGATCATCATCATTGTCATTGGCTTTGCCTGGGTTATCCTCGGTTGGCCGACAGCGGACATGATCCCGGGCGGCAATCCCATGGGCCCCCAGTCCTCGGGAACCACTCCGCCCGCGATCCCGAACGGCAGTCCGGGCAGTGCATCCCCGAATGGAACCATACCGGTCTCGTCCGCAGCAACAACCCAGACCCAGTCTCCCCAGAGTACCCTGGCCATATCCACTGATGATATACGACTGCATTTCATGGACCTGGCATTCGGGGCAGGCAATGCATACCTTGAACGCTTGGATACAAAAAAGAACAACGGCCGGATCATCATCTCGGTTACCGCAAACCACAATTCCGATGTCCCGGTCCTGGAGAATGCTGCCCGGACATTCAACAGTATGTCAAAAACCAACCAGATATCCGAGCAGATCAAACAGGGATCCACCGGGGATATCACCATCAAGTTCATCCCGGAGAGCGGGATGGGCGGGATCGCCATCAACACGTCCGAAAGCAGGTCCACCCATGAGTTCTGGGTGAACGACACGGTCGCAGCAAAGATCAGCAAGGAAACGATCTACATCAACGCGAACCTGAAAGGCGATGTGCGCAATTACACGCTCATGCGTACTCTCTTCTATGAGCTCGGGTTTGTCGGCGACTCGGATATGTACCAGGACAGCCTCTTCACCTCCGGGCAGAACACGAACACCAACCTGACGTATGCTGACCAGAAAGCGATCGAGATCATGTACTCCCCCAGCCTCTCTCCCGGCATGACATTGAACGACGTTAAGAGCGCCGTGTACCTGGGATCATGACCTGCATCCTTCGGGTTTCGCAATATTCATTACATTTTCCCGTGATATCTCCGGAGATCAGATAAAAAACAGACAGGACAAAAACAATGGATCTTCTCACGAACAGGAAACACCAGACCCTCCTCATCGTTTCCGTGCTCCTTTTCTTCACGGCACTCGCACTTGCGCTGAGGATGATCCCGGCATTGTTCATACCGAACCAGGGATTCCTCGCGAGCAGCGGGGCAGACGTCTGGTATACCCTGCGCCAGGTCGAGGTGATGGTGGCAAATTTCTTCCAGTACAACTGGTTCGATCCCATGACCGCGTATCCTTCCGGGAAGACCATTGACTGGGGTCCGTTCTTCCCGTTCCTTGCAGCCTCCCTCTGTACGGTGCTCGGCGTATCGTCCCGGGCGGATATCGTCAATACTGCGGGATGGGTAGCCCCGATCCTCGCAGCCCTGCTGGTGCCAATAACCTACCGGCTGGGCAAACAGATATGGGACTGGAAAGCCGGGCTGGTGGCGGCCGGTTTCGTCTCCGTTATCTCGTTTACCTATTTTTACTTCTCTTCCTTTGGCTGGATCGATCACAACAGTGCCGAGACGTTTTTTGTCGCGCTCTTCTTCCTCGCCTACATCTCTGCGCTGGCCGCGTCACGATCAGTCATGGTTGACCGCGACCACGTGAAGTCCCTGTACATCCCGGTCCTGCTCTCCTGCCTTGCCGGGGTTTTCTATTTCCTCGGGTACCTCACAGCCACTACGGTCATGCTGGCATTGCTGGTCATCGGGCTTTACACGTTCATCCAGTATATCGCAGATTACCTTGCCGGGCAGCAATCCGAATATCTGCTCCTGACCAATGGCGTATTGTTCGCCTTCATTGCGATCCTTGTGTCCCTCTTCGGTTTCCGGGCAGGCGGGCTCTCCCTGACCACATATTCCGTGGGGCACCTGTACGTGATGATCGCACTCCTGGCCGTGACGGTACTGTTCTACGGCCTTGCCCGGGTATTCCGGAAAAACCGTATGCACTATGGTCTCTCGCTTGCCGGGATCGTCGTCATCGGTGCCGGACTGCTCCAGTTCCTCCCGACACTCCAGACCATCCGGGACCAGGCATTCTCCCTTGTTCTTGGGTCATCGGTATATTCCGTGGCGGTGCGCGAGACCCAGCCATGGTCCTTTGCCGGGGCATACGAAACGTTCAACCTCGCCCTTATCCTCATGGCGGGAGGCCTGATCATCCTGGCGTGGCATGCCGTGAAACGGCGGCAGGGAGAACACATCCTCCTCCTCACGTGGTTTGCCGTGATGCTGCTGGTGACGATCCCGCACCAGCGGTTCCTCATGTACCTGACGGTCCCGGTCGCACTCCTTGCAGCGATCTGCGTAACCGAGTCCCTGAAGTGGTCGTGGGATGCCGTGGAAGTGCCGCTGTCGCCATGGCTCTCCCGGTTGTCCGGAGGATCGGGCCAGGCACCG
>Ga0172381_10007765_pt1 | contig 10582 bp, 23 predicted proteins | sample Leawel6488metaG_FD_119754 | JGI IMG/M metagenome (GOLD analysis project Ga0172381, IMG submission 119754) | Leachate microbial communities from a municipal landfill in Southern Ontario, Canada - Leachate well 64-88 metaG | ecosystem: Engineered > Solid waste > Landfill > Unclassified | place... | reverse complement strand
TGCAAGTTTTTTATTTTGTCAGCAGTCCATTGATTGTAAAAATATTTCATCTGAACAAGATTTCTTCCAGTTAATTTTCCGACGATTACATTGTGCGCATTTTCAATAACTGTTTTGTTTGTTGTTCTCGGTGATGCACTTGCTCCGCCGATTCCTAAACTTAATTTTCTCAACTGCAAAATTAATTCCGAAAGATAATCCACAATTTCTTTTTCATATTCTTTTGGGAATTCAGGAAAAACTTTATCCATTTCTTCAAAAATAAACCAAGGTTGAATTCCGTAACCTGCAACACTTTTCCATCTCAAAATTTTTTTTGCAACAATTGAAACAACTGCTCTTGTCAAATCATAATTTCTGTCGAAAGAAAATACAACAGAGTTTCCTGCTTTCACCCAACTTAAAATATCGAAGTCATAAGTTTCGTCGAGTCCGATTGTTTTTTCATCCGACAATTTGTAAAGGATTCTTAGAAGATTCAATTTTGACTGCTGATTCATGTATGCTCCTTCTTTGAAGAATTTGTGATGTCTTGTTATCATGTAACCTTTTCCATTCGCGTTTTTCTTTCTGTATGCCTCTGCCGTCATTGGATTCACGGGGAATTTATTTACAAAGTCAATCAAGTCGTCGTAAGTGTCGAATGGTCCGTAAGTTTTCAATATTTTTCGCAGTTCATCCTGCGCACCATCGCTGAATCGCAAACTCAATAACTCTGCTCTCTCAAGTGTGTTCAAATCGGGTTTGTATTTCTTCTCCCAATTGAACATGCTCTTTCCAACATTCAAGTATGCAACTTTTTTTGTTCTGTCAAAAGGATGTTCATAAATTCCGCCTGCTTTTGTTCCAGGGGGAAGATTCTGTGCAAACTTGTTTGGGAGAAAACTTAATCTGTGGTCCAGTCCAGTCGGGTCGAAGATTATCAAAGGTCTTCCCGATAGCCACAAGTGATAGTAAAAATTCTTTAGAATAACTGTCTTCCCGACGCCTGGTCTTGCCCAACAGAAGAAAGAGTCAGTCATCATTGTCATTCTCTTTGAAACAATTGTCTTTTTCTCTCCAGTCGTTCTTCCGAGCGGGATTAATCCTTTCTCAATCCAAGGATTCGTATGTTTTTCGGTCCCAAATATCCTCATTTGACAAACCCCCCCGAAAAAAAATCGATTATGTAATTATATATATTATTATTAATATAGTTATACACTTTTTTCTTCCCCCTTCCCATTTTTTTTCTTTTCTGATTTCTTAAATTTCAGGAACCTAAACAATCTTTTATTGAGTAAATCGAATCTTGATGTCGAACGATCAAAATCATCTCCAAAAAGAAGAATAAAGTCCATAAGTTTCTTAAAATCGTTTTTTTTAATGGGTCCTTTGTAAATCATCCCTTCAACAACAACACTGATTCGCAAATCAGAACGATGCGGAAGATTTTTTCCTTTCTTATAAGAACAAATTAAATTGATGAACGCATTATTTTTTGGATTCGCTTCTATGTCTGACCCTTCTGAAAGAGGGATTCTCAATTTTGCTACTGTTTCTTTTTTTTCCATTTTGCTTTTTGAACGTCTTTCCGTTCTTGTCTAAAAAATTAAGATAGGTCAAAAAATAAAAAATAAATTAGTGACCTAATCTTGAAATTTCTCGAATTCTTTTTCTTCAGTGTCTTCTGGTTCTTCTTCTGCTCCTTCTCCAGTTTGCATCCCTTCTGAAAATTGTTGTTGTCCGAGTTGTTGTTGTTCAGGAATTTTTTGTTCTGCTTCTTCAGTAAGCATTTGCTCCTGCAATGGTTCTTCTAATTTCTTCGCTTCTTCAGGAACTAATTTATCCATCTCGATTAAAAGTTTCTCCATATCATCTTTCATGTCAATCAAACTTCTCTGATGCGCGGAAAAATAATTCTCAAGATTTTGTGCAACCAAAGTCCAAAGTTCCTCTGATTTCAAATTTTCAATTATTTCAGTAAATTTTATTCTACTGGCTTTCTCAACAATCAGTTCATTATCGTTGTTGAAATATTTTACAGAGATTTCAAAATCCTGTGAACCTACAATTCTGTCTTTTAGGACATCGAGATTCTGCATTACTTCATCCAAAATTTTCTCATCCATTTTAGTGACTGCTTCTTGATTGAGGTTTCACGAAAATTGGCGCAACTTTCTGATGCAAACTTCCGACGTTTTCTATTTCTTCTAAAACTTTTTTATCAACATGCTTTCTCAAGACGATGTTCTCTGCTTTCAATTCTGAATTCTTTGATTTTTCCTGTTCAAGTTTTCTTTTAATTTCTCTATTTTCACTTAGAATCGGAATGTTGAGATTACTTGCTCCATTAACTATCAAAGAAAATCCAGTTTCTGTGTCTGTCAAAGTCATCATATCTTTCAGATTCAATTCTCTCATTGGCTTTTTGAAAATTCCTGCTTCTCGATAAAGTGCCTTGTCTGAATTCTGCGTCGAGATATACCAATCGTGCGTCAGGAAATCTCTATGGGGAACATAAACCGAGATTCTTCCATGAGATTTGAAATTTGACAAATCTAAAATTCTTTTACTTGCTCCGCCTTGAGATGAATTTTTCCCTGCGACAATTAGCATTACAACTGCAATTATCACTACAAAGATAATGAATCCGAAGATGATTAATATTGCAATCCAAGGTTCCATTAACTCATTTTTTTAGCATCGCCACTTCTTTCTTTTAATTTCATGGCTCCAAATCCGAGAATCGCGATTAAGCAAATAAATAACAGAATCATCAAAATCCAATTCGTTGTATCTCCTGAAGAAACTTTCTTTTCACAGTTTTCTTTTTCAGATGTTCTCGTTGCAATATTCTGATTCAAATTGTCAATTTCTGTTCCTCTTGTCTCCCATTCAACTTTGAAATTGTCTCTTTCTGTTTGACAAGTAGCATACGCAACTCTCTCGTCGGCAGTCAATCCCGTTGTTCTTGAAAGAATATCCAAACACGAATCAAGAGTTTTCGGACTTAAAGTTTCATTTCCAGGGTCTTCAACATAAGGACATTGAATAACCTGATTCGCTGAATACTGGAAACTTGTTGAATCTCTTGGATAAGATTTTGTATCTGAATCGACTGTGACTCGAATCCACGAATTATCTGCTTCAATTAAAATTGGGACTTCATGCTCGAAAAGTTTTGTATCAATTGTTGCTTCAATATTTACATTACATGAAGAATCAACTTTTGATAATTTTTCTCCAGGTGCAAGTGTTTTATTTATTACACAATAATTTGTTGAATTATCTGTTCCACAAAAAACTTTCGTGACGTTTTTTATCGTCGTCAAATTTGTTGTGCTGTTGTAAATTCCTTCTTGAAATGTGAAATTTACACAATCACCTGCACTAATGTAAGTTTCATTTGTTGCAGACACAATCGCTAAAGATAAGATTAAAAAAATTCCAATTAACAAAAAACTTCTTCTGTTCAATTCTTTTTGCATTGCCTCATAACCCCCTTTCATAACTTTCACCATGCTCCTAACACAAGCCATGTGATTATGCTCATCGCAACAGCGACGATAAATGAAATAATCTGTCCTATTTCCCAATCTCGAGTAATTGTCGAAAGAATTGCAAAGTATAAACTTCCAAGAAGCGCTCCAATCAAAAACCAAATTGAAATCATTTGATAAACTCCTTCAATTCATCTGTAAAATTACAAGATGGACACGTTATTTTCATTTTCAAATTTTTTCTTCTTTCTCCCTTTGCTCTAAAATACAAATCAGGATCACATAATTGAATTTTACATTTTGGACATTTTCCCATTGTCATTTTCTCATCTCCATTAAAATATCATAAATTTTTTTGTCAAGATGGTTCATACTTAAAAGGCAATTCAATCCTTTCCTGCATTTTCCATTAGAATTAATTGAACGAGTTTCCCAAACTAAAATTGAAGTAGTGCAGTGTCGATAATCTTTTGATTTTCCTACCTTCATAACTTCAACTTTTTCTTCTCTGCCTTCTGTATCCCAGCATAGATCAATTAAATTAATGAAATCCTGTAAGGTAAATTCTTTTTCTTCATCTTCAACATTCTCTTTTTTTGCTAATGCAACATAAGGATTTTTGAATACTGGCTTGAATTCTTTGTTATTTTCAAAAAGGAATCCCTCGTTTGTTTCAAGAATATTTAATCTCATTTTGATTTTTCTCCTACAATATTTTTCCTTCTATTTTTTGCACTTGGATTTGAATATTCTCTTGTGCATGCTGAACAACAATTAACTATATTTTTTCCTTTCACCATTACGATTCTTCTATCCTTTGCAGGTCTGTGCTTTATTTTCCATCTCGGAAATTCTCTGTTGCAATTTTTACAATTTACAATTTCAATATTATTTCTGCAATAAATCGGAAAATCATCTATCCTGATTTTAAATTTCATTCAAATTTCTCCTTGATTTTATCTTTTTTAATTTCATCAATAAGTTCTTGCTCTGCTTCTGTAACAATAATTTTTTCTTGTTTCATTGGTGCAGGGCTTTGTCCTGTTTTTCCGAATCCTCTGTTATAAATGTAATCAATAACTTCTTTCTGAGTCATTGAACCGAGAAGTTCAGAATCATAAGCCAGGTCTTTTCTGCTTACATCAATTGCAATTATGTCTGTTTTTACAGGTTCGATATTTCCGTCATTTGTTCTCTGCTTCAAAGAAAATCCAACGACTGCTCTCGGAAATCTTTTGTCTCCGCCGATGTAATAAGAAATATAAAAAACAACTGAACCTTGATTTTTGTCGAACATAAAATCGTATTCGTCTTCGAGAATTTTCTTTGCTTTTTCTCTGACTTCTTTATCCTTCAAAAGTTTCCATGCACCAGGAGAATTTTTTTGCACAATTATCAATGCAAAAATAATTCCTGCAAAAATAATAAATAAAAAAATAACTTCTCCGCCTGAAATATTTTCCTTTTGTTGAGTTCCGTCGTCAGTTTGATTTCCTTCCTGCGTTTTATTATTTTCTTCTTCGACGACGTCATATCCTTTGTCTTTACTTGCTTCAGAAAAAATTAATCCGAAAACTAAAATAACTGCAAGAATCAATCCGAGAATTACAATAACCTTCAAAAGTTTGTTTGATTTTTTCTCTTTCATTCTATAAACAACCCCCATTTTCTTAAATCTCGTTCAAATATTTTGTCAACTTTTTTTAATTGTTCCATGGCTTGTTTTGTGATTGAATCTTTTGCTTCAACTTTTTTTAATTCTGCAATTCCCCTCGATGTGCAAATCAAAACTTTCTCTCTCCTGTCTTCTGAATTTTTTTGTTCTTGAACCATCCCTCTTTTTTTTACGGATGTGATAATTCTCAAAGTATATCCATAAGAAATTCCATTTTCCTGCGCGAGTTTTGTTGCAGTCCTTGGCTTCTCTTTCAACCCTTTCAGCATTTTGATTGCGATTCCTGTAATTTCATTTTCCATTTATTTTTTGTCAATCACAATTTTAGTTAATCGAACAAGATTACCGTTCATTTGGTCTACTTTTCCATATAGTTGCTCCAACACTTGTGAGAATCGAACATTTTGTTCTGAAACCTTGAAATCTCTTTTTGATAAATCCTTGAATCTCTCCTCGACTTCCTTCATATTTTCATCTATTCTTTTGTCGGTTTCAATAAATTTTTTCTTCAAATTATCGGGGCGCGCAGTTAGAAAACCATCTTTTTTATTTGCGTTTTCAAATTTTTGAAAGGCAGTTGAAACATTCAAATCTTCATCATCTCTTGTGACTTCACCCTCGACAAATTTTTTTTGAGAAAAATCGTATCTTAACCATTCCCCCTTATCATCTTTTACAATAACGACTTGATTTTTTGATTTGAAAGATTTTGCCTGTTCATTATCTACAAATCCGTTGTGAGTTCTGTTTGTAATAAATTTGAATCTGTAAGTGAATTCAAATCCAACCCTCTCCATTAAAGATTCCATCTCTTCATAAAATTCTTGCTCTGCGGACTTTCTTGACTTTATTGGATTTTTTGCAAAGAAACTTTCATCCTTCTGAAACCAAAATGTTATTTTATTATTTCCCAACCAAATTTTCCTTCCGTTGTGAATGATTCTCGGAATCTCTGCATAAGTCACTGGCGTCCATTCAATTTTTAATTCGTTTAGAATTTTCTTCCAGTCAAATTTTTCATCAGTTATCACAGAAACCGTGTAACCATGCCCTCTGCAAGTGTAGGTTTTTTTACTTGTCAAGTTGTCCCCTTGCAACTGACCCTTACGACTTGATTTTACAGGAAAACCTACACTTTTTTCAATTAAAAATTTCCCTTTTTCAGAAATTGAATAGGGATAAGCATATTTTTTCTTCCCATTTGTATCCCTTTCAAAATCAACTAAACCAATATTTTGTAATTCGTCTAAATGCTGTTTTACCGTCGTTCTTTTGATTCCAATTTCTTTGGAAATTGCATTTGCAGTTTTAAATCCATTATAAAGAAATCGCAAAACTTCATCTTTCCTTTTTCCTAAAATTACTTCTTCTACTGGAAATGGACTGGAGAGAAGGTATGATATTTTTCCTTTCTTAGATATGGGACTTGATTTGTAAGAGAAACCTACACTTTTTCTTATCATTTTTTTGCCCTCTTTTTTTCTTTTTCGCTTTGACAAGAAGAACAAGTTGCAGTCCATTTTTCAGGGTCTTCAGAATTATTTTTTATTATCGCGCCCTTTGGACTTGAATACATATCGAAACATTTTTTTCCGTTTCTAATTATTATTTCTCCTTCCACAACCAATTTTCCGCAGTCACATTCGAGTTTCATCATTGCACCTCTGCAATTTTTTTATTTTGCTTTCAATTGATTTTCTTGCAAGTTTCGACAAAGAATCTTTTTTAAGTGCTTCTTGCAAGGTTTCTAAATTTGCGTTCTGAAGATTTGTTTTAAAATTTATGTCAGAAGCAGGAACTGTTGTCAACCAGGATAAAATGTTTTTGTCTATTTTAGCGCAAGGCGATGGACTCGAACCATCATCTCCACACTGCCCTTGGACTTCGTTGTCCTTATCTAAGGGATTTCCGATGTTAGATTCCGCAGGACTTACCGAATGGCGCTCTACCATTGAACCAACCTTGCGATTATTATTTTCCATTTTACAAATTCAGTTTTTGCTGACCCCCGTCTCCGTAAATTGTTGTTCCACAAAAAACGCATCTCCATCCAATTGTCAACTGAATGATATTTGCATTTGTTTTGCATCTCGGACATTTCGGCGTTTTATTTTTTTCAATCAACGTTTGCATTTTCAAACTCCTCTAATTTTTTTTTGTCTTCTCTTTCTTGTTCCAATTTTTCGTTGAATCTGTCAATGTCAATTAAATCCTCGACGGCTTTTCTAATAATTTTATGAAGAATCTCAGGATTAAGTGCATCAACTTCCCAAGACGTGTTTCCAAATTCTTCGATGTAAGATTTTGCTCTTGGGTCTTTAATCTTCGCAGGATTTGGCGGGGGAGAATATTTTTTTATTTGTTCTTGTGTCAATGCGATTCTTATAATTTCTGCTTCTGCTCCAAATTCTTCTAATCTTTCTCGAATGTCTCGAACCATGTCGACTCCGCTTGGGTCATGGTCTCCAAGATAAAGGATGTAACATTTTTTTTCATCTTGTTTTTCTTTTATTCTTTCTGAAGCATCGTGCATTGCAGTGCAAGAACTATATCCTCGATTAACCATAAGGTTGATATGATAATGTGCAGTGATTCTTCTTAGAACTCCCGACAAAGCATCTTTCTCAACCCAAACTTCAATGTAAACATCTTGATTTTCCATTCTGTCAAGTCGATATTGATTCACTGTATCTCTTATTGCATCGGCGACATCGCTTACCCAATAAGGAATAAAAGGTCTTCTGATTCTGTCTTCGATTGCATCCCAATCAACAATTCCTGACATTCTTCCTTGAACAAGAAGTTTTGATAATTTTGCATACTCTTTCAAATTGTTTGAAATTATGTCTCTCGAAACTAACTGATAATAAAGTTGTCTCAATGTCAGTTTGTATCCCTGTTGAGAATATTCTTCAATGATTCCGTTGATTATTTCAAGTTGCTCTTTATTTTTTTTATTCAATCTTAATTTTTCAGAAAAACTTTCCTTCATTGAAAAAAATCTCCATAATTTTCTTCCAGGACACTTTGCAATCTATCGTTAAATTCAACTTCATTCAATGGTTCTTCTTCAAAAGAATTATTTTGAGAAAATTCTTCTAAGTAAATTTTGTAAATTTCATCAAACCATTTTGCTTTTTCTTTTTGTGTTGTCATTCTCTCACCGCCATACTTGTAATTCCAACCCCAAATGCAAATGCTCCGAGCATCACGCATCTCATTCCGCTTTCCATCTGTTCAAGTGCAAGGTGATAAAAATCTGTAAGGGACATTGTTTTTCCGAATGTGTATTCATCCATAAGTCCTCGATATTGAAGACCTAAATCATTCGACATTACACATCCATTGTAAGCCAAATCCATGTTGTGAAATCCGATGTAGAAAAGTTGAACCCCTTGAACAATTGAAAGAACTCCGACGATTATTGAAATTGCAAAAACAAAAACTTGAAAACCTTTCAATAAATTTTTTGATTTGTTTTTCTGCTTTTTCATTTTAATCCTCTCTCGCAGTTTCCTGTGTAAATTTTTACATTATGCCCAGAACCATTTTCAACTTGGTAAATCACATTACAATCTAAAGAATTATTTTCGTACGCGTGCCTTAGATTATTATATAAATGATAATAATAATTCGCCATGTCATAATAATTTTCATTATATATTTCACAATCTTTATTCTCCGAAAGAGAAATAAAAAAACATACTCCAAAAAAGAATACAAAAAAAATGGACACTCCTAAAATTACATGTAAATCATTGCGCTTTGTCTGAAGTTCTGCCTTAGTAAAATTTTTCATTTTATTTGTCATCCTCGTCTTTCTCCACATTTAAAAAAAGAATTCCTGCATCGACAAATTTCTTTAAATCTATTTTCGCTTCTGCCTGCGTGCGATAATGAGTTGTTTCTTGAACTTCAATCCTTGTTTTATCTCCATTCTGAAAGCAATGAATAAAAAGAACTCCCGCATTAACTAATCTTTGAAGATAATCTCTTGCCTCGTTTTGATTTTCAAAATCTCTGTTTGTATTAATGGAAATTTTACATTTCGTCATTTTTTAATCTCCTCGTATTTAATTTCGTGCTTTGGAAAATTTCTTCTAATCGTCGGGATTTGCGCTCCAAGAAGTAAAAATAAAATTCCGATACAAAGTAAGCGACAAGATTCTATTCCCAACTTAATCCATTCAGAAATACAAGAGAAAATTGCAAAAACTAAAAGCAACAATGAACCAAGCATTGAAAGTATAAATTTCTCTTTTTCCTTTCCTTTAAAATTCCAAGTTGAAATTTTTTTGTAGTAAGTTTCTTTACTCATATTATTTTTTCTCCATTGTATTCTTGGATAAATTTCCATTGCTTTACTGCAATTATGTGCGCACAAATTGGTCTGATGTCGGAATGTCCTTCTTCAAATTTTTTCATCTTATCAGCGAAACCTTGACAGGAGCATGAATGTCCGATTTCAGAATTGTTAAAAGAAATAACATAAGTTGATTTGTTGTAATTTGCAATTGGAAGGCAATTATATTTTCCGTTTCCGATATATTTTATGCAGTCGTTTTCAAGAATTTTTTTTGCTTTTGTTAAAAGGGTTTTTGGATTCCAGTCCTTTATTTCAGAAATCTGAAGAAGTGCTTTACTCATCGGTTCATGAAATTTTACAATTTCAGGATTCATCTCTCTTGGCGGTTCGTAAGAAATATTTTCATTCAGTTGACTGAACATTCTTTTTTATCTCCTCATTTATTTTATTCAGCAAAGTATTGAACTTGTTGAAAAGTTTGATTTGGTCTTCTGCTTTTGTAGGAAAAAATTTGTAATTAAGAATCATTGAAATATAATTTCCTGAATATCCTGTCCTTCTTCCAATCTCTGCTTTTGTGAAACCTCTTTCCAAAAGCAAAAGAATGACTGCTCTGATGTTTTCTTGGATTATGCTATTTACAGCATTTACAGGCATACTCACTTCTTTTTTTTCTTGGGGGGATAATTCCTTAACTTGACTTAAATTAGAAGAATTTTCAGGCATGTTTCTTATTCTCCAAAGATTTAACTCTTTCATCAAGTGCATGAAGTTCTTTCATGAATTCTTTTTTCTGAAATTGGAAAAACTCTTTTGCATCTTTTATGGATAAATTAAAGAATTTGTCAAATGGGTCAATCTTTTTTGCAAGTTGGATTTCAAGTTTGAGCAATTCTTTCTTATTCATTTTAAGAAAGAGAGAGAACAAGTGCTTCTGCATAGTTCTCGGGATTTAATTTTGTTAAAGTATTTTTTTCAGAATCAAATTTCAATCCGACTTTTTGTCCTGGAAGATTAGAGAAAGATTTTTCAAGCCCTTGAATCTCTCCAATAGTTATGTCAGAAGGCAATGCTCTAAACTGAATAGAAGCAGGGAAAGTTCGACTCTCGGCGTGGGCG
>Ga0172381_10007764_pt1 | contig 10583 bp, 14 predicted proteins | sample Leawel6488metaG_FD_119754 | JGI IMG/M metagenome (GOLD analysis project Ga0172381, IMG submission 119754) | Leachate microbial communities from a municipal landfill in Southern Ontario, Canada - Leachate well 64-88 metaG | ecosystem: Engineered > Solid waste > Landfill > Unclassified | place... | reverse complement strand
ACTCCTGCTTCAAGAGCAAAAGTAACAAGTTCTTTATTGTAAGGTCTTATATCAATTATTAATTCTTTCATTTTAATCCTGACTCCTTCATTGCATCATCAACAGACATTTCTTTATGAATTATTAATGAAACAGCTTTTAAAAATTGTTTTGGAGAATCATGTTGAAAAGAATTTCTTCCCATTGCAACTCCTGCTGCACCAGCATCCATTGCATCACGAACATTTTGTAAAATTTCTTTATCAGTCCCTTTACTTCCGCCTGCAATTACAACTGGCACATGACATCCAGCAACTACTTCTTTAAAAGATTCTTTATCTCCAGTGTAAACTGTTTTTACTATGTCGGCTCCAAGCTCAGCTCCAATTCTTGCTGCAATTTTTACCATTTCTACATCACTTTCACTAGTCACACGTTCTCCTCGCGGATACATCATCATAACTAAAGGCATGCCAAATCGAGCACAATCCCTACTTACTTTACCCATATCTTCCATCATCTTTGAAGTAGTTGGAGCACCAACATTCATGTGTACTGAAATTGCATCAGCTCCAAGAGAAATTGCTTCTTCAACTGTTGTTACAATTGTTTTTTCAAGTTTATCTGGAGCAATCATTGTCCCAGCACTTAAATGAACTATTAATCCAGCCCCATTCATTTTTCCAACACTTTGTGATACAAGCCCTTTATGCATTATTACTGAATCAGCGTATGTTGAAACAAGTTCTATTGTTTCACTAGGATTAATTAATCCTTTAATTGGACCATCACTAATACCATGATCAATTGGTGCAATTAACATTTTCCCCGTGAGAGGATTTACTATTTTTCTCATCCTAATTTCTTTTCCTAACATTTTAATTCCTCCGTTTTTAGGAAACTAGAACTCAAGTTTAACTAATCAAAAAGAAATAGAATAAACCTGGCAATAGTTCCAAGTTTATTTAATAATAAAAATAACCAAAATAATAACCGAAAAGGTTTACTTGATTATTTCCATTCATGAATTAACTTCTTATCAATAAGATATATATAAGATATCACAGTTTATATGTAACAATTTGAACAGTCTAATTCGAAGTTATGTTTATTTTAATATAACTAATATTTTTTACAAAATTAATAAAAATTAGGCAAAAATAAACCGTTAAACAAGCAAACAAAAACCAAAAAGTAAAACCATAGTTTTTATTCCTTTTGATATAATAAATATCTATGAATCAAGAATTAAAATCTACACTTGAAACTGCTAAGCGAAGTTGTTCAAGATGCCTTGCACATAAAACATTTAAACCAGATAACGAAGACCGTGAATTAGCACAAAAAGCATGCAAGAGAGCTTACACTATTTTAAACGACGTTTTTGATGAAATGCGAAAAAAAGATGAAACAACACTTGACCAAATTAATGCCCTAAGAAAAGCTAAAACAATATGCCTTGATGCATACGATGCGTGTAAAGAATGCGATAAAGAAGAACCAAAAATGAAACACATTCTTAACGAAATTAAATAAATTAAAATTTTAAATTAAATAAATAATATTGACTAAAAAAATTATTTAATCAATTTTTTAATATTAAAAAGTTTAATAATTAGTTATTACTTTTTTATTTGTGATATTATGTTAATTGCAGGAATTGATGAAGCTGGACGAGGACCTTGTTTTGGACCAATGAGTCTTGCAATAGCTGTTTTTGAAAAAGACCAAGAAACATACCTTAAAGAAATTGGAGTAAAAGATTCAAAAGATTTAACCCCTAAAAAAAGAGATTTTTTATTTGATGAAATTTTGAATAAATCTGTTGAAAATTATATAATCAATGTAACTCCAATAGAAATAAATGATTTAATGACTCGTGAAAATTTAAATGAAATTGAAGCTATTAAAGTCGCAGAATTAATTAATTTACTTGAAAAAAATGTTGATATAGTTTATATTGATTCACCAGATGCTACAAAAGGAAAATATGAAAAAAGAATAAGACAATATTTAGATAATGACCATAAGAATATTAATATTATTTCTGAAATCAAAGCCGATTCTAAATATGTTTCATGTAGTGCCGCAAGTATTTTAGCCAAAGTTTCTCGAGATAGAGAAATAGAAAAAATAAAAAAAGATTTTGGAGATATTGGTTCAGGATACCCAGCTGACCCTAAAACAAAAAAGTATCTAAAAGATTATGTTCAAAAAAATAAAAAATTGCCTCCTTTTTCAAGAATATTTTGGAGTACATGTACAAAAGCTCTTGAAGAAATAGATTCTACACAATCAAAACTTATTTAAATAAAATAAATTATCTTAGAAATAAAACTTATAATCTTGTTTTAAACAAACTTATTCTTTATCCATTATTTCAATAGGCATAAATCCACGATTGCCACAAGTAATACAAATCCACGAATTTGTTAATTGAGGAAATTGTTGTTTAATATTTGAACTTTTACAATTAGGACATACTTTTACAAAATCATTCATAATACTCGCTCCATTAATAATTCAGCATAATATTTCCCTTCAACAAAAAACTTTTTTTCATTTTTTCCAGTAATTTTAAATCCACAAGATAAGTAAAAGCTTTTAGCAGGCAAATTGTTTTCAAAAACACTTAACTCAATTTTTTTTACCCTTGATTTTTTTGCTTCTTTTAAAATAAAATTAAACAATTTTTTTGCAACACCTTTTTTTCGCATAGCCGGAATTACATAAACAGAAAATATGTTAGCAAGCCCGTCATCTACTTTAGCAGTACTAAAAACAAATGCAGCCATCCCAATTAGTCCTTCTTCATCTTGAGCAAAAACAACAGAATTTGAATCAAGTCTTGATTTCCAAACTTTTGGAGAAATGTTTTTTTCTTCACAATATTTTTTAGAAAAAGCAAATTTTTCAGTATCAAGCGCAAAAAGTCTAAGTGATTTATATTCTCTCCAACGCTCAGTTGGCAAATAAAAAATTTCAATCATGACAAAATCACTTTTTTTTACCAAAATCTTTTCCAAAATATTCAACAAACTTAGTAGTAGTTGTTAAAACATAAGTTCTTCCTTTTGCGTCTTTTTTTATAAAACCATTTTCAAACAAAATCTTTAAGTGATCATACGCTTTATTGTTTCTATACTTCACAACATCTGATTGAATAATTGGTTGTTTATATGCAATTAACGCAAGAGTTTTCATCACACCTTTTGAAAAAGCACTATCTGTTGCTAAATGCGAAACATAATCTTCATAATTTTCTTTTACTCTCATTTGATAACCAATTGGTAAACAAACTATTTCAAGAGAACTTTTTCTATTATCATAAAAATGAATTAATTCTTCTACTAATGCCTTTGTTTCAAGCCGTGAATCAACTAACGCTATTTGTTTTAATTCATCAATAGTTAATGCTTTAGGAGACATAAATAATGCTGCTTCAATAATCTTTTCTTTTTCCATTCTATCCATACAATATACAAAAGAAATAGGGGAATTTAAATATTACCTTTGCTTTTAAATATTGCCAAAATCAAATAAGGTTTTAAAGGCATAAAACAACAATATTAATGGTGATAAAAATGGTTTATGAACATACTAATTCAAAAGGAAAAAAATATTATTTACATGCAAGAGGAAAATTATTCTACTTTGGTGGAACACAAAAAGAAAACGCTATTGATCTTCCAGAAGGTTATGATATTGTTGAAAACACAAAAACAGGATTACCAATGCTTAAGAAAAAGGAATGATTAATTAATGCCTTCAAGAAAACATCTTCCAAATCCATTTACTCATGAAAGACGAGAACAAAGTGGAGTTGCGAGAAGAGAGTATATTGAAATATTAGAAAAAGCAATGCGAGGAATTAACCCCTCAATTGAAAGATCAATCCCCCTTGAATTAAAACACATTAGACGTGAAGGAACAAAACGAGGACTACACAAATCTTTAATTTTACATCGAGAAGCTGAAAAACTTGATGAATTAGCTTCACGATATACTGATCATTTAATTAGTGGTTTAAGAAAAGCTAAAGTAATAGAAACGCCTACTCAAGAAAGAGAAATGTGGGAGCGTCAATTCGATAATTTTATTGAAAGAAGAGTTAAAAAACTTGGAATAAGACATGTAGCAGATTTAATTAGAGAAATTGATTCAATAAATGAATATACAAGTTTACCTAAAGTAATTTTTGAAGCAAGAAAAACCAATCCAAAAGAACATATAGAATTAACAAATAAATTATTAAGAGATCATGTAAATCCTGAATTAAATTTATTTCAAAATGTTAATCATACCTTAGCTAGAAAAAGTTTACCAAAAGATAATCAAAGACAAACTCAATTGCAATTAAAAGCAATTGATATTTGCACAGCAGCATCAATTTATGCTGACCTAAAAAAAGCCCAATCACCAAATCAAACACACATAATAAGTTGGACTAGACACTTTAGAAATGGAATGCATTTAATTTGGGAAAGTAATCTAATACCAGATAATGTTGCCCAAGCAATAAAAAAGTTAGAAAGATAAAATTAATTATTTAAACATTTAATTAAAGTCATTTAAATTAACTAATAAGTGTTAAAAATACAATTGATTAATTAAAAATTATTTTCACACAAACCAATTATTTAAATACATTTAAGGAGTTAGTTAATTACTTTTGTAGGTGATAGAAATGGTTGAAAAAAAAGAAGAAAAAGGAAAATATGATAGCTTGTTTTTGGAGAAAAAAAGTGCTTGGGAATTAATGGAAAATCAAACAAAAAAAGCATTTGAACTGGGTGAAGAATATAAAGACTTTTTAGACAATAATAAAAGTGAAAGAGAAATTGTTAATTTTGTTGAAAAACTTGTAAAGAAAAAAGGTTTTGTTTCAATAGATAAAGCTACAAAAACAAATAAAAAAATCTATGCAATCAACCACAACAAAGCAATTGCATTAATTGACCTTGGAAAAAGTAACTTATCAAAAGGAATTAATATTTTAGGTTCACACATTGATTCTTTAAGACTTGATTTAAAACTAAACCCATTTTATGAATCAGAACCATTCGCAATGATTAACCTACATTATTATGGAGGAATAAAAAAATACCATTGGTTAAATGTTCCCCTTTCAATGCATGGAGTTGTAATTAATAAAAAAGGTGAAAAAAAAGAAATTGTTATTGGTGAAGATGAAAAAGAACCAGTATTTGTTATAAGTGATTTATTACCTCACCTTGAAGGACAAGATTATTCTAACAAAAAAGCAACAGAAATTATTCCTGGTGAAGCAATGGATGCACTTGGAGCAAGCATACCAGTAAATGATAAAAAAACCAAAGAAAAAATAAAAGCAAATCTACTAAGCATATTAAATAAAAAATATGATATTATTGAAGAAGATTTTGTTTCAGCAGATATTAGTTTATTCCCAGCAGTTCGCGCACGCGATGTTGGAATTGACGGTGGAATGATTGGTGCCCCAGCACACGATGATAGATCATGTTCTTTTTTAGGAGTAAAAGCATTCCTAAATTCAAACTCAACAAAAGCATGTGCAATGTTGCTTGTTGATAAAGAAGAAATTGGAAGTGTAGGAAATACTGCAATGAGTTCAATGTTCTTTGAAAACTTAATTGACACAGTTGCTAAATTAAATGGAGAAAAAGTTTCTGCAAAAGAAATATTACAAAACTCAAAAGCAATTTCAGCTGACGTTACAAGCGGACTTGACCCAAAATACGCAGACAAAATGGACCCTCACAATTTGAACAAACTTGGATATGGAATTTCTATGGAAAAAGGAACTGGTCATGGAGGAAAATATTCTGGAAGTGAAGCACACGCAGAATATATGGCTGAAATGAGAACTATGCTTGATAAAGCTAAAATTCCTTGGCAATATGGAGAAATTGGAAAAGTTGATCAAGGTGGAGGAGGAACTATTGCATACTTGCTTGCAAAATACAATATGAATATTATTGATGCAGGCCCACCAGTACTTGCAATGCATTCACCGTTTGAAATAGTAAGTAAAATTGATTTACTTTCAACATTACTTGCATATACTGCTTTCTTTGAAAGCAAATAAAAAAGAGTGATTAAATGTTTGATACAGTTGATTCAGTAGTAATTCCAAATTATCATTATTACTGGATTAATCCAATCATCAACAAATATTTACCTGGCGAAATGAACAAAAGTGAAGGAACACTAATTTTAAGAAACAAAGAAAAAAATATTTTTATTTCTCACCCATTTTATTTTAAAGATATCAAAAAAAAATATGGAAAAAAAATGATTGTTGAAAATTATGCTGATGGAAAAACTTATGAGTTATTATTACAAAAATATTGTGGAACAAAAATTGGTTACAATGGAAAATACAATAGTGTAAATATGTTAAATTGTATGAAAGGATTTTTTAAAGGAAAAAAAGTAAAATGGATTGATGTTTCTCGCGAACTTGATAACGAACGAACAATAAAAACAAAAGAAGAAATAAAAAATATTTCAAAAGCATGTGTTGAAACAAAAAAAGTTCTTAAAAAAATTATTCCTAAATTAAAAAGTGGAATGAGTGAACTTGAAGTTGAATCATTGTTTAATGAAGAATTTAAAAAAGATGGATTTGACACAGCTTTTTGTATTGTTGCATTTAGAAAAAATACTTTATCATTACATCATTCTCCAGACAAAACAAAACTTGTTGAAGGCCCAGTGTTAATTGATGTTGGAGCAAAATACAAAGGATATTGTGCTGATATTAGTGAAAGCATATGGTTTGGAAAAAAAGAAACAAAACTAAAAAAAGATTATGAACGTGAATTAAATTTTGTAAAAGATAAACTTGAAATTGTAAAAAATATATTAAAACCAGGAATTGCTGCAAACAAACTTTGGAATGTTTGTAATATGAATATGCCTCATGCTTTAGGACATGGTTTAGGACTTGAAGAACACGATATGCCTGGAGCAATAGGCGCTAAAACTGAATGGAAATTAAAAGAAGGAATGGTTCTTGCAATTGAACCTGGACAATATACTAAATTTGGGATTCGTGTAGAACGTGATTATTTAATTACAAAAAATGGTTGTAAAGAACTATAAAAAAAAATAATTCAAAAATCCAAGCAAATTAAAAACTTATGATTCCTAATTTCTTAATGGAACTAGAACAAGCACGTGATAAAATTTTAACTGCAATAAAAAATCAACATATGTGTTTTGTTATTGGTGAATGTTTTGTTTCTTATCAAGGACGAGCTGCGTCAAAACTTCCACGCGGAAAAAGATTACTTTTAATAAAAGCTGATTCTTCACTTTCAATTCATGAAAATAGACTTGTTAGACCAACTAATTATATGGTTTCAACAAAAACTTCTTGTGAAATAATAGAACGAGAAGAAGGAAATGAAATAAAGATTTTTGCAACAAAATTAAAACCACAAAAAGAAACTCTTGAAATTATTTTTTACAATATTGAAGATGTTAACTCATATGATTTACCAATGAGTAATGATTTACGTCTTAGCGGAAGTGAAAAAGAATTAAATGATGCTTTGATGGATGATTTAAGTTTTTTAGAACCTGGACTTAAACCAATTAATCAACAACAAGTTTTTCGTAAAGGTGTTTGTGATATTGTTGCAGAAGATGCAGATGGTAAACTTGTTGTAATTGAACTTAAAAGAAGACAAGCTGATTATGGAGCTGTTACTCAACTAAAAAGATATGTTGAACAAATAGAAAAAATGAAAAATGTTGAAACAAGAGGAATTCTTTTAGCACCAGAAATTCGTAAAAGTGCAATGGAATTACTTAATGCATATAACTTAGAATTTTTTTCTTATGATTTTGAAGTTAGTGAAAGAAGTACAATAAAAGGAATTGGAAAATCTCAACAGAAAATAACAGATATTTTCTAAACTGCAAATTATAAATTTGCATCAAAAAAATTATTTGAATATTAATTTTAAAACTTCCAAACACACCACACATAACAATAGTTTAATTAATAATAAACGAATAATATTACTATGAAACAAATTCACAAAAACAATATTTTTTTAAATAAAAAAAATCAAGGAAAATTCTTACCCATGGCTTCTTTCGAATTCCCATTTGTAAAAGGATACCCTACACGAAACCCCCCAAGTAAATATGATCCATTAAGAGTGAAAGATAGAATCCAACATATTCATTATTTAGTATCTTGTGGTGTTAAACCAAAAAATGCTAAACACTTAATTGATACTCTTGGAGTAGAACCTGCGCACCAATTATTAAATGCAGCAAGTGAACGAAAAGCAATTTCAATGGTAAATGAAATTGGAAAAGAAAAATTATTACAATTACTTAAAACTTTTGAAGGTAATGAGTTAACTCGTTTAATAAAAAAAATTGGCATAAAAGATACTATTTTTTTATCAAACCTACCTGATTTAGATCGAGCAAAATATATTTTTTCTGTTTTTGGACCAAAACAAGGAAAAGCTATAATACTTCAAATTGGAACTTTACAAGGTACAGACCTTATTGATTTGGGTCCCAGAAATGCAAAAAGATTAGTATCCGCAGTCGGACCAAGAATAGCTAGTCAAGCAATTTTATTTAATTTATTGCCTGTAAAAAAAATATTAAGACAATCAAAAACAAATGATGAAATCCGCGCACAAATAAAACAATTAATCATGGATACTAGACGTAAAAGAAACTCAAACAAAGTTAAATGATTTATTTTAATCAACTTATTTAAAATATAATATACCTAATAATATTTATGGCAAAATCAATTGAAGTACATCTTGGCAATGTAGGGTATAGCCGTCTTGCACTTCAAACTAGAAAGCAAGCAAAACAAAATCCGCACGTTCACTTTATTGGAATTGATATACACCGAGCTATTTTTACAAGACAAAAATGGCGTCAAATAAAAGCTGATTATTATGAAGGTCTTAAAAAACTTAAAGATAATTCCGCATCAAGAATTGTTTCTGAAATGAGTCTTGGTGGATATAATAAACAAGGATTTTTATTCACAAAACAAAAAAAATTAAATGAGTATACTTCAAAAGTAATTAACTTAGCATATCAAAAATTAAAACCTAATGGTCAACTTCAAATAGTAGAATCTTGGGAAGTTTTGAATCTAATTTTAAAAACACACAATAGTCCTTTTAAAAGAGAAAATATTAAAATTGACCGATTAAGTGATGCTGAAAGCAAGTCACGAACAGTTTGGACAAATACATTAAGACGCTCAAATATACATGTATTTGAACTAACAATGATTAAATAATTTGGAGAACGTCAAGCATTATGCATCCACATTTATTTTCAATTAAAGAAGAGAGTGATGGGTTTGTTCTTTCTTTGTCTCCTGAAATAAATTCTTTCACATAAGTCCCGTGAGAAGTTAAAAGTTTTAGTTCAAAATTCTTTTCATCGATTTCTTTTATTTCAAGAACAGTTATTTCTTTTTTTCTTAACATGTCAACTCTTCTTCGACTAACTCTTTGTGGAGTTCTTTGTTCAACATCAATTTTTTTATTTATTAAATTTTTTAATTTTTCAAAATTAATTTTTTCAACACATAATACTTTTGCTAAATATATTTTATCATGAACACTATTTTTTACAATTGCAACTTGTGCTTCATCAACAATTTTTAGTGAATTTATTGAAATTAAATTAGTACTAGAATTAACTAATTCTTCTAATTTTTTTAAATCAATTTTTCTTTTTTTAGCACAAACAAGTTCTAAAACAAAAGGTCTTCCTTTTCCAAGCATTAACACATCACCATCTTCTCGACCAGCACCATGCATTACAAGTTGAGTTGATTCTACAAGCGGACAAATTATTTTTGCAAGAATTTGTTCAACACTATTTTCTAAAGTGTGCCCTGTTTGGTGACATTCACCACAACCTTTCCCCATGCAAAATCTACAAAAATGCTCAGTTTGAGCTAAATCTCGTGAAAACTTACAATAATTTCCTGCAATAAACAATGGTTTTAGGCGTAAAAATATTGAATTTTTGTTAAAATCTACTAAAAAATAGGCATCTGCATCACTACTAACATGTTTTTTCTCAAATTCAGTTGTTATCATTTCAATAATCCTATCTCTAACACCATACTTAAATTCAATAGCATACTCTTCATCAACAGGCCATGAAATACCTATCTCAAATGATTCAAAGTCTATTCCTTCCCAAATTTTTTGAAAAGACAAATAAACATTATGTATAAGTTCCTCTTTTTCTCCAACCAAATAATCAAATTTAAACGAAGAATAAAAACTAGGATCAAATTTTCTTTTAGCCATAAAATAAAATTGATAGAGAAAGAATAAAAGAGGGTGCTAAAAAGCACCCAATTCTATTGTATATTATTTACATTACTTGTTCTTTTGCTAAAACCATTATTTGCTTAAGTCCAACAACAAGTGCTGCTGCTCCAACGATTGAAACAATGTTTATTACAATAGTTGCTAATAATGTACCAACTGTAGGAATTAATTGATCGATTCCGATTAATCCACCAGCAGATCCACCAACCATTGCAACTGCAATTGTAGCTATTAAAAAGTCAGTTATGTGTT
>Ga0172381_10007763_pt1 | contig 10583 bp, 5 predicted proteins | sample Leawel6488metaG_FD_119754 | JGI IMG/M metagenome (GOLD analysis project Ga0172381, IMG submission 119754) | Leachate microbial communities from a municipal landfill in Southern Ontario, Canada - Leachate well 64-88 metaG | ecosystem: Engineered > Solid waste > Landfill > Unclassified | place... | reverse complement strand
TTTTTTCTTCACCCAATGTCTGCTATAATTATAATATGCCTAATTTTCTAATAAAAATCATTACTTTTTTAAAGAGGAATTATTTCCCGCTTATCGGGCTGATTGTCTTTTTGGCCTTTTTTTCTTTACTGCATTGGAACTCTTTTAACGCGCCCTTTGAGCGCGACGAAGGCGAGTATGCTTATTCGGCCTGGCTAATGAAGAGCGGCCAGACACCTTATTTAGATTCTTTTTTACAAAAGCCGCCGTTAATTATCTATACTTATTATCTCGGGCATTTAATTAGTCCATTCGCGCTTTGGCCGCCGCGTGCTTTAGCGGCTGTTTTTACTCTGGTCGTTTGTTTTTTATTGTTTTTTATCGCCAAAAAATTGTACGGTCCGCGCGCCGCTTGGCTGGTTTTATTCATTTCTCCACTCTTTTTATCATTACCACACTTAACTGCCTTGTCGGCCAATACAGAAAAGTTTATGCTTTTGCCGCTGGTAGGTCTAGTGGCGTTATTTGTTTTTCGCCGCAGCCAAGAACGGCCGCGGGATTATTTTCTGGCCGGGCTTCTGGCCGCCGCTGCAATATTATATAAACCGATTGCTTTACTGCCCACGGCGTTATTATTGCTATATTGGCTAGGCGGCAAGTTAATCAAAGGAGGAGACACGAAAAAAATATTAAAGTCTTTTATCCCGGTAATTTACGGCGGGCTAGCTCTAGTAGTTTTAGTTTTCTCCTATTTTATTTTTACCGGCGCTTTTACCTCTTTTTGGCGGCAAGCCGTAGTTTTCAATTTAAGCTATATTGGCTACCTTAAAGAACATTTTTCGCCCATGTTCTGGCATTACGCCGGGATATTTTGGCAGAATTTCTGGCTCCTGCTTTTAATTTGCCCTTTTTCCTTATTCTATCGCGGCCAATTAATTTGGCTCTGGTGGGGCTTATTTCTAGTTTCTTTATTGACCGTTTTTACTAGCCCAATGGGCCATTATTATTTATTATTGGCGCCATTTTTAATTTTAATTATCGCCGCCGCTTTTTCCGGTCTCTGGCCTCGGCTGAAAAATATTGAGCCGGAATGGAAAGAAGTAGTTTTCGCCGTTTTTATTGTACTTATTCTAAGCGTTTCCTTTACTTCTATCGGCGAGCAGTTTTCGATGAAGCCGGATGAATTATCAGTTTGGATATACGGCAATAATGTTCCTTTTGTCGAGTCCAAGATTATGGCCGAAAAAATAAAAGAAACGACTAAGCCGGATGATAAGATATTTGTCGCCGGTTCGGAACCGCAGATTTATTATTTAAGCCAAAGAAAATCAGTTTCTAAATTTGATATCACTTATCCGTTTATCATTAATACCCCGAGGCGTTTAGAATACCAAAAAGAAGCGATTACCGATTTAGAGAATAATCAGCCGGCGGCGGTTGTTTATTCATTAAAAAAAGATAGCGGTTTATGGGATAAAGATAGCCCCCGTGATTTTATAAATTATTTAAACGAAGCTTTAGTCAATTATCGCCTGGTTGGCGGAACGGCTTGGGAATATAATCAGCCCGTCTGGCGGGAAGGGCAGCTTAACCAGGAGCAATTATCTCGCGCTAGTTTATTATTGTTTGTAAAAAAATAACTAACGCTTTTGTTCCAAATTTATCATTTTTTTGCTATAATATCCTTAGTAATTATCTTAAATTTATTAAACATTTTATATCTTTTATGTCGTCTAAATTAACTAAATCAGCTAAACCAAAATTAAAGAAAAAGCCGGTTGTCGTGGCTGTTTCCGGCTATTTTAACCCGCTTCATGTCGGCCATTTAGATATGATTCATCTGGCTAGCAGATTAGGTGATAAGCTAGTGGTTATCGTTAATAATGATAAACAGGTAGCTCTGAAAGGGAGCGTACCGTTTATGCCACAAACCGATCGTCTAAAAATTGTCGCCGCTTTGCGTGGCGTGAACAAAGTTTTTCTATCTATTGATAAAGATAAGTCAGTTTGTAAGTCACTCGCTAAAGTTAAGCCGGATATTTTTGCCAATGGCGGCGATCGCCATAATATTAATGATGTGCCGGAATATCCTATTTGTCAGAAACTACATATTAAAATGGTAGACGGTCTCGGTAAAAAAATCCGCGCCAGTTCGGAAATGATTGCCCGGGCCGCCGCTTTAAAAACCCTTAAATAATTTATGAAAAAACTGGTTAAGTATTTTTTAATTGCCGCCGCCATTTTTTTAGTAACGGCGACCGTTACCGGCTGTTTCTATTTTCATTCGGTCTGTCGGACGCTAGCTAATATCGTTGTTGAGAATGAAGATAATCTTCCGGCGCCAATTGTTAAATTAGCTAATAAACTTGCTAACCCTTCTTCAAAAACCTCTAATACCCCGGTTAAATTAGAGGACACGATTCAGATTATCGAGGGTTGGACGAGCCGCGATGTCAGCCAATACTTTGAGCGTCAAGGGAGATGGCCGAGCAAAGATTTTTTTACCGTTATCGGCTGGCCGCAAGTTGATTATCGTTATGATAAAAAGAAGCCGGCGCTACCAGATTTTTCACAGCAATTTTCTTTTCTGGATGATAAGCCGAAATATTATGGTTTAGAAGGTTATCTATTTCCAGATACTTATCGTATCTATGCTAGCTCTACCGTGACCGAAGTAATTGAAAAAATGCTGACTAATTTTGACGCTAAACTAACTTCTCAGATGCGAACGGATATCAAGAAACAAGGAAAGACAATTTACGAAATTGTGACCATGGCTTCAATTATTGAAAAAGAAGCCCCGATTGATTACCAGCCGGATGGCGATCGCGATGCGCGAATTATTAGCGGTATTTTCTGGGATCGATTGAAGATCGGCCAAGCCCTGCAGTCCGACGCCACGCTGTCTTATATCTTTAACGATGATAATCCGCAGCATAGCGGTTCAGAATTAGACGCTGCTTCCCCTTATAATACCTATAAGTACCGCGATTTGCCGCCCGGTCCGATATGTAACCCCGGTATTCTCGCGATTAAAGCGGCAATTTATCCCATTAAAACTGATTATAATTATTTTTTAACTCCGAAAGGCAAAGATCAGGTGATTTATGCTAAAACATATGAGGAGCATTTGCAGAATAAATATCGGTATTTAAAATAAATTTATGTTTAATAATCAACCGGTAATTCATACGGATGAATTAGTTAATGATAATTATCCGTCATCTTCTTCGTCGCATGATTTAGGAATGCCGCCTTCGTCGTCTAAGAAAATTGTCCGGATAGTTATTTTAATTTTAGCGATTATTATTGTCGCGTCGGTAGCCTTTTTCTTTGTTAAAAAATATTGGTTGGCCGCCAAAAATGCGCCAGCTAATAATTCAACTTCTACCGTCCCGGCGATACCAGCCGCTCTACCTAATTTAAACCAGCAACAAACTAACCCCGCCGCTACCGCTACCTCTTCTTTTTCTAATTTAGCGATTGAATATTTATCTTTCGCCGATTTCTATACGGCGCCGGATAATAATATTACACCAAACATAAAAGACTATGAATTACCGTTGAACGTGAAAATTGATGTGATGAATTATTATGACGTTTCCCGTAAATTAAACCTTGACCCGGCGATTGAGAGTCTTGATAATTACGGCTTTGCGGCGATTGATAATCCTGAGGCGCCGGGAACGCCGGATTTTTCCTCGGTTTATAATAGTTTAAACAGTAAGCAGATTCCGGTTTTAATTACCGCCGACTCGCTGATTTATTATTACCAGAATATTCTTAAAAAATCTTTTAAAGATATTGAAGAGAATGTTTTTTATAATAATCTCTGGGATATTAACAAGAAATTATATACGGCAGCCAAAATCCGTTATGAAGCGCATTTGGCGGCGATCGGTAATGTTAATGATTCGGTTTTAGAAGGAGAGAGACTCGAGACCGCTTTTTTCGCCGTCGCCCTGGAGCTCTTAAAACCGGCCGTTAATCAGATTTCCGCCCAAGAAGCTTTAACTAACGACGGCAAATTTGCCGCGACCGAAGCGGACCAATTTTATTTTGTCACGCCCCCATATCTGCGCGATGATGTCTTGGCGGAAGTGAAACTGATTCGGGAAGCGAAACAAGATAAGATTAAATCGCCGGTCCTGCTCTATCTCCGTAATTACACGGACTTTTCTGTGCCTGCCGATTATCGTCAAAATGCTAAATTAAATAATTTTTATCTGACCACTAAATGGTTGAATTCCGTTTTTCCTTTAAATTATCGGACCGCTGACTGTCCGGATTGCTTGCTTGATCAGGCTGATTGGCGGATAAGCCTGACAGCCGCCAGTTTAATGGCGCAAGACTTTGCTTCTTTGCCGGATTTAAAAAATAAATGGGCGCGGATTTACAAAGTCATGTATTTTTTTAAAGGTTTGCGAGAGGATTTAAGCTATGTCCATTATCGTGATTCTTTGATTGCTTTATTCGGGCCGGATTATAATATTGAAAAACTGTTTGATGACCAAAATAAAGACGCCGACGCTAATTTAAAAAAATTACAAGCGAAATTATTAATTTATGATTTTCCGGCAATTTCCGGCGCCTTCTCTAAAACCGATAAGGTCGCTAAGTCGAAAGTCGGTTTAAAAATGCTCGCGGAATCATATTGGCCTAATGATTATATCCTTAGCAGTTTAACTGCGCCGGCAGTTGATACTTATCTAGGTACCAGTACTAAAGAAAATAATATTACTTTTTGTTCGTCGGGGAAGATTGTTCGCCGCTGTAACGGGATGGCTTTGGATTTTATCAACTTAATTTGGCCAATTAGCAGTAATCCTTATTTTTTCGAGAACACTAATTACGCTAATTATAACCAAGAAGCTAGTCGTCTGCGGACCGAATTAGACAAAAATGCGATTTGGCATTCTACTAATTATTGGGCAACTTTAAATTTAGCTAAAACTTATTTAGGGATGTCCAAGAGTAACCTGCCGCTTTTCGCCCGTTCGGCGAACTGGCAGGATAAGTCGTTAAAAACCGCGATTGGTGCTTGGATTAATTTACAATTACCGGCGGATAAATTATCAATCAATCAATCAACGGACGATATTCAAAGCTTAAGTAATTTTTCTCGCTGGAGCGAGAACGCCTACGTGGAACCGAATCTTGATTTGATTAATGAGTTAATAGCTAATAATGCCATGTTGTTAAAGATGTTTACCGCTCTGCAATTAGATAAAGAAGTTAGTCCGACCTTATTAGAAATTGAAAATTTTTCCAATCGCTTAGCGGCTCTGCAAAAAATTATTATTAAAGAATTGAGCGGCCAGCCGCTAGAAGCGGCCGATAACGAAACAGTGGTTAATTTTATTAAGCAATTTAAAGTTGACCAGGTTTCCGCCCAGAATAATCAGCTGCTTCTAAAATCGCCACAACAAAAAGCGACCCTTAAAGAAGATTTGAGCCGCTTAAAATTATTAGTTTTAATTCATCAAGAAGGAAATAACAAGGTTTTTTCCGTCGGGCCGGTCTGGGATTATAAGGAGAGCCGGTAAGCATAAATCTTTTAGATTCGTCATTACTAATTGCTATTTACCGTCCGTATTCAAAAATATATACTTCATTGTTAATTGTCCACCATTTGTCAGCCATTAATTTAGCTTCATTAATTATTCGGCCGCTTTGATACCAGTATTTGTTAACGACTAAATAAGCTTTTTTTGCCCCGACTAAATCCATCGCTTTTATAGCGGTTTCCCGGTCGGGGTTTTTATAAACCATATTCAAGTAGTATTGATATAAAGGTCCGCCAGTTGGTACGGGATAAAAATACATCAAATCGGCCGGCGTCTGGTAATAATGGTCAAAACCCAAAATATCCAGAGCAGCAGCGCTGACCTGCTGATTAGCTAAAACAATATAAGGGCCGTTGGCTCTTTGGTCTATTAAGCTAACAGCCGTGAGGTCGTTAGCCGAAGTACTATAACCGTGACTATTATAGTATTTATCAAAACGAGGATAGGATAAATATAAGCTCGTGCCTAGTAAACCTAAACCAAAAATCAGCCAAGAAATTTTAACAAAAATGTTTTGTATTAATATTTTCTCCAGCCAGTTTTTTAAGCCTAGAATAATAAAGGGTAAGAAAAAGAAAAAAATAATGATTAATAAGCGAGCGGCATAATTTCCTTGCTCATAATTAATTAATCCTTGAAAATTAATGCGACTTATTAATAGATAAGCGACAACGAGGGCGGTGCTAATTAATATTAAGCCGTTCGCTAAAGATTTTTCCGTCGAGCTATTTTGGTGGTGGCGATAAAAATAAAAAAGAGAAGCGGCCGCCGCCAAAATTATGAAAATTAAATAGTTAGCGGCGAAAAAATAAACAAAGTTCAAAAGCCAGGTTTCCCGACCGGCGCTACTTAAATTAACAAATAAACCTTCTAAAGGCGTAATTAGCGTTGACCAAAAATTTTCCGCCGCGAAAGTTCGGCCGTTGGTCCAGAAGAGAGCTAATGGCAATGACAAGGCAGTGCCGGTAAAAATTAAACCGGTAATTGTTTGAGCGGTGCGCGATTTAAGAACGGCGCGGTGCTTATTAAAATAAACCCAAGCCGCCCAGCCGATAATCGGTAAGCCGGTTAAAGGATGAATGGCGGCCGTGGCCAGTGCCAGAATAAGGACTTCGATCGGCTTAGCGCCACTTAGTCCGGCTAAAATGGTTAGAATTAAAAATAAATAGCTTAAATTTTGCGGTGTAGTCAGGATAAAAGGCGAGAAAGTAAAAATTAATAAAAAAAGAATCGTCAGCCAAATGGCGGTCGCTTGGTGTTGGCCGGTATCGCCGGATTGTTTTTGATTAAAATTTAGAAATCTTACTAACGACAGTGGTAAAAATAAAGCCGCCAAACATGGCACTAAAATTTTATTTAGTAATTCTATACTTAGGCCGAAAATTTTATGGCTAATGATAATGATACTATATTGCCCTAAATAATACGGCGGTTTAGGCAGAACCAGGCCTTTGGCGGCAATAAGTTCCATGGTCGCTTGATGGATAAAAGGGTCAAAACCATAGCCAATTTTATAGATAATAATGGCAACGGCGAAAGAAATGAAATAATGTAAAGAGAGCAGCGATATTTTTAGGCCGGTACTTAGTTTTTTATTTATTAAAATTAGAATTAATAGTAGAGAGGCCAGGCCATAAAGTAAAAAGAAAGAATAGTCTATTACTTCCCAGGGGGAAATTAACGCTCGGTCGCTGCGACTGGTCCAAGCTTGAAAAAATAAAAGTAGATAAGTGATCGCATACCAGGCCAGTAAGAAAAGCTGTTTTTTATCTTTGGGGAAAAAAGCCGCGGTATTTTTAACGTCATCGGAAAGATGGCTTCGGCTGAGCTTATTTTTTAGGACAAAAAAGCTGACAACAGTGAAAGCTAAAATTAAGCCAATCCCAAGCCAGTTTAAAGCGTAAAAATAATAGATTATTGCCCCAAAAATAGCGATTAAAGACAGAAAAATCAACAGTTGCCGATTTAAATTTTGTCCGATTTTAGCGAAATTTATTTTTTTCATAAGCTTATCTTAATCATAGCAAATTCTTGCTAAAATTGGCAATTTCGGATAACATAAAATTAATGCTTATTAAGTTTAAATCAAGCCCTAAATACGCTAATTTATTGATTGTCAGCTTGCTGGCCTTGGTTTTTTTTGTGTCTACGGCTAGTTTTAACTACTTGGCGCAGGGTAAGGATTATATTAAATGGTCTTCACCGGACGAAACGGCTAATTACTTCTTTGCTGAACGATTAAGCACCACCGGGCAGCTGGCTTATTTTGATCGCGCGAACATTATTGGCGATAATTTAGTTATGCCGCGCAGTGTCCGAAGCGATTCCGGCTGGCTGAAACCGGTTAGCTTTTTAGGTATCATTTTAATTTATGGCAGTTTAGCGGCAATTTTTGGTACCGTAATTATTCCTTTTTTAACCCCTTTCTTCGCCGCGCTGGGAATTATCTTATTTTATTTAATCGTGCGGCGATTATTTAGTGAGCGCGTTGGTCTCTGGTCAGCCTTTTTGCTGGCTGGCTTTCCAGTTTATGTTTATTATACGGTGCGGGCTATGTTCCACAATGTTTTATTTATCGTCTTGCTCTTGGCTGGAATATATTTTTTTCTTTTAGCTCTGGGGGCTAAGAAAAAAAGCCAGATAGCCGCCGAGGAACATGATATACCCGCCGATGAAGCTTCGACGCCTAAATCTTTTTGGCGCTGGTCTTTGCCGGCGCGACAGTGGTGGAAAATTATGGCCATATTTATTTCCGGTTTATTTATTGGCTTAGCGCTCATTACGCGCACTTCAGAATTTTTGTGGCTCGCGCCTTGTCTTTTTCTAATTTGGATATTTTACGCTCGACGGATAGGTTTAACTAAAACCTTAATTTTTATCGCCGGGGTATTTTTAGCGTTGCTACCGACGGCTTATTATAATCAAATTTTATACGGGTCTTTTATGCACGGCGGTTATAATGAGATGAACCGTTCATTAGACGATCTAGCTCTTTCCGGCGGCGAGTTGCTAAAATCAACCTGGCAGAGTCGCTTAGAATATTGCCGCCATTTTGCCGGCACGATTTTTCGGAATGTTTTTTATTTCGGTTTTAAATCTGAACAATCATTAGAGATGGCCAAACGCTATATTCTAGATATGTTTCCAGTTTTGTTTTATGGCGGTTTAAGCGGACTATTGATTTTGACGGTTAATAATTGTTTTCGTTTTCGCAAGAAGCATTTGGTTTATGTTTTATGCGGTTTGGTTTCCGCCGTTATCTTGGTTTTCTATTATGGCTCTTGGAAGTTTAATGATAACCCTGATCCGACTCGCTTTACTATCGGTAATTCTTATACCCGTTATTGGTTGCCGATTTATTTATTTTTAATGCCTTTAACCGCTTTAGTTCTAATACGCACGAGTAACGCTTTGTTGTTAATTAGCAATAAAACTAAAGCGCGCGTTCGTCGCTTAATCGCGACCGGATTACAGATTTTAGTCGTGACCGCTTTTATTTTTTCTTCAATTTTTTTCGTTCTCTTCGGTTCGGAAGAAGGCCTGGCATATCTATATTATAATAATCAAGCGGAGAAGATTAACGCTCAGAGAATTTGGGGCTTAACCGAACCGACGGCGGTTATCATTACTCGTTATTATGATAAGTTTTTTTGGCCGGAAAGAAGAGTAATTATGTCTACTATTCCGGAAACTGAGGTTTTGTCCGCCACGGCTAAATTAGCTCGGTATTATCCGGTTTATTATTACAATTTCTTCTGGAATGAGGCCGATGTCAATTATTTAAATGAACGGAAGTTTTCCGCCTACGGTTTAGTGCTGAAACTAGTAGAGAAAACCGGTACGCAGTTTGGTTTATATAAATTGGAATTAAAAAACAATGTCCCAGCCAACCAAGAAAATAAATAAAACCTATCATATCATTACGATCGGTTGTCAGATGAATATCGCGGACAGTGAACGTCTCGCTTCTTTTTTAGATAGCCATAGTTACCGTGCGGTAGCTGATTTTAAGAAGGCTGGCGCCGTGATTCTTAATACCTGCGGGGTGCGCCAGGGGGCAGAAAACCGAGTTTATGGGCTGGTTGACCAGATTAGGCGATATAACTCCAATTGTCAGATTGTCGTGACTGGCTGCCTCAGTAAACGTCCGGATGTCGAGAAGCGCTTACTCGGCCGAGTTATCCTTCTGCCGATTAATGAAATGATACGCTTACCGGAATTATTGGCGGGTAAAGAATTCAAGCCTTATTTCAGTTTAGATGAAATTCGTCTGCAAGAAGGTGAAAAGTATTTGGGCATCAAACCGAAATATGATAATAAATTTACGGCCTATATTCCGATTGGTAACGGTTGTAATAATTTTTGTTCCTATTGCGTCGTGCCTTATGCTCGCGGCCGGGAAGTTTATCGCCACGCTTTCGAAATATTAAAAGAAGCCCGTGCTTTAATCAAGGCCGGCTATAAGGAAATAATTTTGATTGCGCAAAATGTTAATAGCTATTATGATGATGACTATGATTTTTCCAAACTCTTGGCGCGCTTAATAAAAATTCCCGGAAAATTCTGGATTAGATTCTCATCTAGCCACCCGAAAGACGTGAGTGATGTGTTGATTAAGGTTATCGGTTCATCGGTCAAAGTTTGTTCCCATTTACATCTCGCGGTTCAATCCGGCGACGATGTTATTTTAAAAAAAATGAACCGGAAGTATACGGCGGCCCATTATAAAAACTTAATTAAGAAAGTTCGCGCCGCTAAGCCGGGCGTAGCGATTACTACTGACGCCATTGTTGGTTTCCCGGGCGAAACTAAAGCGCAGTTTGAAAATACTGTTAAATTATTTAGAGAAGTTAAATTTTCTTTGGCTTATATTCTACAATATAGTCCGCGGCCGGGAACGGTTTCTTATAAGATGAAAGATAACGTTACGGGAGTTGAGAAAAAACGACGAGCTTTTGTTTTAAATGAAGTTCTGAAAGAGACAGCGCTAGCCGGCAATCAAAAATATTTAGGTCAGACGATAGAAGTTTTAGTTTC
>Ga0172381_10007762_pt1 | contig 10584 bp, 19 predicted proteins | sample Leawel6488metaG_FD_119754 | JGI IMG/M metagenome (GOLD analysis project Ga0172381, IMG submission 119754) | Leachate microbial communities from a municipal landfill in Southern Ontario, Canada - Leachate well 64-88 metaG | ecosystem: Engineered > Solid waste > Landfill > Unclassified | place... | reverse complement strand
GGTATTCGATGTAACAACTGGCGGTTCGTACAATCTTGTTGAAGCCGCTTGCAGAGGGTGTGACATAGCCAGCTTTGAGCACTCCAACGCGGACGATTCGATTGACGAACCAAACGAGCCGAACCGCGTTGTTGTCTACCGGACAGTGTTAAATCCTGGTGATGGGCCTTGCCGACTGATTGGTCAGGCGTGTGCAGACATTTTGCAGACTACGCTGTCACCAATCCAGCACAGATCAAACAGCAACGGTTCAGATTGGTACGGTGTAATCAAGAGAGCAATGACAGCCGGTTGTCAGGATGCGTATCTGATTGAGCATGGATTCCATACGCATGGGCCAACAAGAGAAAAGCTGTCTAATCCTGCTGTACGACAACAATTAGCAGAAGCGGAAGTTGACGCTATGGCTGTCTACTACGGCTGGAAACCGAACACAGAAGAAGGTGACGACATGATTAAGTATCTGGAAAGGTCTGAAAACGTAAAGCTATGGCAACTCGCCTTGATTGACGCAGGGTTTGACCTTGCTCCATACGGTGCAGACGGTTCTTTCGGACCTCTTACAAGGACTAAGACGAACGAGTTCAAGACTGCTGTAGGCTTGCCTATTGACGATCCTGCTACTGTCACGCTTGTAGAGTGGTACGCTATGCAGGCATATCAGATGGGGCACTTCGACGACGGAGTAACACAGGATGATCTGGATAAAGAGATAGCTAAAACAAAAGAGGCTTTGCAGGCTGTATCTGTATTGCAAGAGGAAATACAAGGATTAAAGGTGCAGGTGAACAACCGGCAAGATGATCTGTCTGCCCTTGCCAATATCGAACAGGTTAAAAAAGAAATCCTCGCACGATACGGATTGACAGTCTAAAGACAAGGGAAGAGCCGATTAAACACCGGCTCTTCTCATATCTCAATATCGATACCTATAAGAAATTGTTTGAATACTGTCTTTGCTTCTTTCAGCACTTCATCTGTTGTCTGTCTTTCACACAATCCGTTTCGGTAGAATGGGCATCCTTTACACGTTGTTCTGGACAGGCATATTTCGCGCATTTTCTGCCAGCACACTATCTTTCGCATGGCATGTATCAACTCTGTCGTTCCGTCATGCACGTTCAGGACATACTCTCTGTGTACGGTTCTTGTCGGCGTTTTGTCAGGCAATTCAAACCACCTGCCTTTGTGTTTTATACATAAAGCATACACCTGATTATTCCGACATTCAAGAACGTATATACACAATCGTCTTAGGGTCTCCATCGGTTGGCACTTTCTTGCTTCCGTCCATGCTGAATATCGTGCTTATCTTTCTCTTAGGCAGTATGCCTAACCTGACAACATCATCTGCTATTCCTGCACACAGTTCCGGCAACGATATGTCAGTTGTTCCCTTGGCTTCGCAGAACACACAGGTTATCCATACCTTATCACGAATAGGCAGGTCTATGCTTCTTGACAGTATCAGTTCTTCCCTGCACTTGCGTATCATGTTCCAGCTTCTATGCGACACAGGTTCGCCAGGTATCGTTACTGCTGTTACAAGCGGGTGCTTCTCTACTTCCGGCATACCGTCCATATTCTGCCTTGCAACGTAGTAATTGTTAAGAGCCTGTTTCATATACTGCAACCAGTCCAACGGCAAGTCTTTCACGGTTACGTCCGTGTCGTCTGCTGCCGTCAGTACCCTGTGCGAAACAAGCGCACCAGGATGTGCATGGTCTACGGATCTCTTGACGGCAACGATGACAGGAAGAAGTTTACGCACTTTCTCCACCTGCCTCTTTCGTCATGCCAATAATCCACCACTCTCCATCTATGTACACAACTTTTATCTTCTTCTGTTCAAGCAGATTGCGCCCTCTTTCGCCCAACGCTTTTCGCAAGGAACGGTCAAGTCGCTCCTGTGCAGACTTGCATATCTCTATTTTCTTATTCATATCCCTACTCCTTTCACCACCACCACCAGACTGTGCACTGTAGCAACAGCCCGACGATAAGCACACAGCCGATTACGATACCGATGAACGTGCCCATTATAATCTCGTAGGCTATGTCATTCATGCGGGTCACCGTCCTATTCTATAGGCTTCAATTCAAGCACTTCATCAGGGTAAAATGTCCATGCCGGATAGTTCTTCTTGACATACTGCGTATTGTATAGCCATTCGTTCAGTTCAATCTTCTTGTTTGTCAAAGCGGCATCTTCAATATCGTTATCTGGTTTATGGCTTTCAATGTATGCTTTCTGCGACTGATAAATACTGACTTCTCTTTTGTTTGATATGTTCATGCCTGCGATAATGACAATACACAGAACAGCGACAACCGCGCATATCGTTCCTATAGTAAAAACAGCCATTTCAATGTCAAAGTAAAACGGATCAAGTTTGTTCAGAACAATACACGCCACAAGAATTACAACCGCTACAATCAAGACAATAATAAAACCCATATCATTCACCTTTCTTTCTTTCGGTATACTCCCGCATGATCTCGTCCATGCGTTCGTCTGCGTCCTTGCCTGTCCTGATAATGGCACAGCCCCAATAGCCGACCAGTATAGCCAGCGGTACAATCCACCATAAATGCGCTATGTTCATCATTCGTTATCACCGTCCTTTGGTAAATCTGGGAAGTAATCATATACAGCCAGACGTAAAATATGTGGCAGTTGGCTTATTATTGCTTCTTTGATGTGTTCGCTCATTTTCGGGTAGAATGCTCTGGTTAATATTCGCCTGATTTGATCTTCAACGATCTCTTGCATCCGCGGATCGTAATGCCTTGAATCGCGCATCGATTGATTCTGAAATGATTCAAATTCTGCATCGACTTTCTCACGAATACGTTCTTCAATAATTTTGCGAACATCATCAGAGGACATTTCCAAGCCAACCACGCCGTTTGTTGGCTGATACACCACTTCGTCAACGTACCCCTGCCCGCCGCACATAGGGCAAGTTTCACTGGTCTGTGTCATAGTGTTTCCATCTGCACTGTAAATGTATTTTGCTTTTATTCCTCTGCCACCGCACATATCGCATACCTTACGCATCCGTATCACCGTCCTTGTCTATGATTTCCAGAATCTGATCAAACCATGTCCACTCAAGTCCATTGGAATTGACGCACAATTTCCTAATGGCATCCAGCTCAGCCTTAAGCCGCTCGTTCTCGGCGGCAAGTGCTATTGCGGCGACACACTGGTCATAGATCGGTTGCCAGCACGATTCAGTCAGGTATTTCGGACAATCAAAGCCGCGCATCCTGCTCAGTATCTGTTCTTTCGTCAGCATCCGTCATCCCTCCTGTTCCGGCGGCGCATCGTCGATCCACCTTAATTTTTGTCCGCATTCTGGACAGTGTTTAGGCATCCATGTTTCGCTGATGACAATTTTTCTCGCTTCGAAGTCTGCGCTATCAACGTGTGCAATCCGTTCTAATTCTTCATATCCGCACGATGGACAAGTAGCCCACTGATCTTCAATAACATCCATTGGATCTTTCTGTTTGCGCAGCGCATCCAGCAGGACACGGCAATGATGAACAGCCCCTACGTCTTGCGCCCTGTGCGGATAGTTGCGCGCCTCGCATTCTTTGACCATCTTCAAGTATTTCAGCCACTGTACCGCTCGTTCCAGTTCAGTCATGCGTATCACCTGCCCGCTTGTTCCATTCTGCAAGTGCGTCTTCCCTGTTTGCACATCCACCGCTTTCAGCACCGCAATAATAACAGTTAACAAAATAATACTCTCGCTTCGTGCTTTCACATATAATCAAATCGTCACTTCCACAGAACGGACACGGTTTTAGTTCATCCATCCTACTCACCCGCCCTTCTGCAATCTATCACTGGTTTGTCTCGGTACGTCTGCAATAACGGACACCATGATTGTCTTCCTTTTGACGGCTTAGTATCCATTCGTCTGTTAAAAAACAGTTGGCACTCAGGATCACCGCCAAACACTTTCTTGTTTAGATAAAATCGGCACTGAATACAGTTTTTTGGCAATCTCCTCATTCTTGTTAGTGCAATAACCATCCTACTCACCACCTTTCAAAGGTCTGCCGCAGTTCGGGCAATGCTTTGCTTTCTTTGCTGTTGTGTGTTCGCCATTCGCCTGACGAAAAGCATATAGCGCATCCGATGAATCTTTGCACCACTCACACGGCTCAGACCGCATCTGGCGCACATATTCCAGCACAGTATCAATTGATTCAGCATACAAGGTATCTTCGTAAGGGGTCGATTCAGCAATCACCTTTGATCTGAGTTTTTTGAGCCATGGAATCGCCCTCTGCACTGCTTCGTCTGTCGGCTTCTGGTACTGGATCGACTGTGCAATTTCAAGCGTATTGATGCAAGCAGCACACAACGGGTCAATGTCTGCTATATCGATTTCATCATGGCACAATCGGCACCTCTTCGGCTTCTGGTACTGGCGCAGGGCGGTTATAGCAAGGCTAACCGTGTATGGCGTTGGAGCAAAAACATGACCATGCCCCCACGCATTCTCGCCAAGCCGCAATTCTTCAATCGCCTCTGCCACATCCGCATCAGGCTCGGCAAGCGCGGCGTCCTCAAATTTAGCAAGACGAACATATAGTTTCGGGACTATGCACCCGTTGTTGCATCCACCTTCTTCATGGCATCCGCGTTTGCAATATTCGTCCTGACCGCAACATTCCCACGGGTCCATGTTTCGCCATCCTGTTTTGGTTAGCCGTTCTCTATCTGGTTTCATCGCTCGTCACCGTCCTTTAACTGCCTGTTTTTTTCATCCTCTGCGTCCGTCTTTTTTAGAAACATGTCGCAACCAGCATAGTCGCCACCACCAGAGTTGGTTACTACATATGCGTGCCATTCGCCACGTTTTGCTTTTTCTGCGTGCAGAATAACGTGAAGCAACAGGCCTTGTCTGACTACTCCGTATTGAGGATTTGCCACCCATACCGTCCAGACGCGCTTGCCTAACAGTGATATTGCTTTTGTCAGTGTTATCATTTATTCGTCACTCCCCTCGTAGCTTTCCTGTAATGTGCAGTTTTTGCACGTTTCGCACGGCTCGTCATCGTACTCTGACCGCGCATAACCCATGCACCGCCCGTCGCGCTGTATTGGCTCACCAAGTCCGCGTATCACCATGCGCTGGATTAGTGAGCAGTTGTCAAGTGTGCGCTTCATCCCGCCGCCCTCGCTTTCCACGGGGCGGCCTCTTTCGCCTCATGCCGTGCCGCGCATTTCGCCAGATGCCGCGCCAGCCGGTCGGCCCGGCGCGCTTTGTTGCGCTCGCGGATGCCTGCGGTCTTGTACGCCTTGCATTTGTCCTTGTGCGGTTTGTTTGTTATTCTGCACATTGTCAGTCACTCTCCTTTTTGAGCCATCTTGTAATACAGCCGATGCAGCTATCCCACGGATCGGGGCAATTACCCGCCGCTTTCCCCTCGCAAAAATGTGATCCAGGCCACTCATAAAACCAGATGTCGGACAGCGCCTTGCCCAGCTGTTCGTCCGTCATGGCGCGGAGTTTGTCGCCGTTGGTCATTCGCCCTCACCGGCCTGTTCGTACCCGTATCCCTTGCATTTCTCGCAACGGATCTCGCCCTCTTCTTCGTTACGTTCTGCAACCAGGTATCCTTTGCCGTGACACCTGCTACAGATTGTCAAGTTGTCTTCTGTCTTTTTCATGAAATCCCATCCCTCTTTTCTCCATTTCGAGATACGATCCAAGCAGGCATTCGCAGAGCTGAACCCATACACCTTTGCTATCTGCGCAGAAGTCTTTCCTGCGTTCCAGTCATGCAGTATCATCGGTATGTTCCATTTGTTCGGTCTGTCCGGCACAATCGTTTTCTCCCCTCTACAATGCGTTTTAAGCCCCTGCAACCCTTGGACACATAGAATGACCTGTTCGATGCTGGAACGCCGTAGCATACGCCAGCAGGCGCTACCTGCTGTCTTTAGCCAGTTTGGTAAAGTCAGGTTCAATTCTGTGTGCGTATCCGTCAATCATAATAATCGAATCTTGAATCAGTTGCTTGAGTTCGTCAAGGCTTGTCATGTCTTTCATGCCTTCTCTGACTGCGATATAGAATATGCGTTTCAGCAAGGCGTTGAAGTCTGCAATGTAATACTTGGTCGGATAATATGTCGGCTCTTCTTTGCCTTCTCTAATCCTGGTTCCCATCCTCTTTTGAAGGATAAACTGGTGCAGGTCTGCGTCCAACACCCATCCGTTAAATAGTTCTATCATTTCTCCCCATCCTTTCTGTCTTCCCATTTATCTCTGTTCCTGCACCCTGCACACGGCTCTTGCAACGATGCTGTCTTGCTGTGCTTGCAGGTAAAGCAGGATACCGCGCAGTTGTGTTCGTGTTCAAACAAGCACCAATCATCAATGATTTTCTCGCCACATTTAGGACACTTATCTATCTCCATTATGGCCCCTTTCTGTTACTGTTGTGTTACAAGAGTGTTGCATTATGTCGTAAATCGCTTTCAATATCGGATAGACCTGTTGCGGAACAACCGCATTGCCAAGCGCTTTTAGTTTGTTTGTTCTGTCTTTGATTCCTGTTGCGACTCTTGGGATGTCAGGTTCAACCAACCATCGGGAAAGCCCATCAGCCAAGTCACCCAATCCGGATTGAGTTGACCGCTCTGTTCCGTTGCCACTGTCGCACATAGATACTGTTTGTCCTTCATGTACTGCTGTGACTTGCTCCCAACCGGCCCGCTCCCCTTGCTGTCCGATGCCCGGGCCGTTGGGTACAGTTTGACCGCTGACGTTAAGTCCGGACTGTGCCGTTTTCTCTCCGATGGGCAATCCCCTCTGACTGACGCTTTCGGTGTCGGCCATAACTTCATTGCTACTGTTTCTGCCAGAAACAATCCCCTCGGTTGTTTGTATCCTGTCGGAGAAAACCTCTCGCCGGTTGTCGCCATGTGTTCTATCTTCTTCTTGTCGAAAGGCTCTTTCGCTGCTGGCGTTGGCCACAATGAAGACCCGATCTCGCCTGTGTCTGGCGTTGACGGCACAAGCTGGAATAATAAATGCTTGAGTCTCATATCCGATATTTTCCAGGTCAAAAAGCACACGGTCGAGTGCCATATTGATGATTCCAGCAACATTCTCGCCAAGCACCCAATTGGGCTTGAGTTCTTGTATAACTCTAAGCATTTCTGGCCAGAGGTAACGGTCATCGTCCTCGCCTCGTTGGTTCCCGGCAACACTAAATGGCTGGCATGGTCATGGAAATCCTCCAGAGAGAAGATCGACATTTGTTCTCCGGCTGATTTCATTAGGCATCACCTCTTTTCTTTCTATTGGGATGTTTCCCTTATGCCACTCATGATGGCATTTCTGACACAACCACATTACTTCAAGCGGTTTATTATAGTCAGGATGATGCGCTTGAATTGCTGTTCGACCATCCTTAAATGTTTCAGTTGAACCACATTTTTCACACCGGGCTTTTCTTTCAATAATACCTTGAGATAAAGCCGTTTCAAGTAGGTTTGTTGCAAGATCACTTGCTTTTGAACCGCCACGATAGAAGTGGTTATCTTTCCCCTCTTTCTTTTGTGGCCTAAATTCGCAACCCCTTCTTTTCAATATCATCCACATTGCCTGTCTTGTTATTTCATAAAAATCAGCAACGTTTTGTATTGATAGTCCCTTTTCGTACATGATTACTGCTTCGTTATAATCTTTTCTTTGCGCTACCATATCAATTATCTCCTTTTCATTGATTGATAGCTTATTATACAATGCGTTGACATAACTGTCAACCGTTAAGTCGCGTATGTCGCGCCACCTCAGCACATTAGGCCAGTGCTTTTCCAATACCTTTGTCGGATAATCAGCCCACTCGCATTGACCGACCGTTTCGAAACCGGCCCACTCGGCAGCAAGATCAATTCCACCGATACCTGTGAACAGACTAAGGTGTGTCGGCTTCATCACTTCTTCTCCCCCATCGTATCTGCCACGAACATTTTCCTATCTATCCAGCATACAGCAAGTGCGTAGGCTTGCCATGTGTCAGCGGTGACACCGTAGAACCAGTCTGGATTAGCTTTTGTTCCTCTGCCCCTCTGCTTGTCGTGCGTTGCAAAGCGGTCTATAAGAACGATTCGTATGTAGCTGTCTGCGTTACACTTTCTTGGCAGTTCAAAATGCGTCTTAACTTCGTGTCGCTTGATAACCGATGCCCTGTCTTCTGCAACCTGATAGAACCTTCCTGAAAGGAATATCGTGTCCATTGTTTCCTGACCTATCGGCTGATTGTAAGAACTCATGCCCTCTACACACAGATAATCGTAATATCCACCCTTGACTATCTTCTGCATAAAGATGTCATTATCCAGCTTGCCCTTGTCCAGTATCCGATATGTGTCTATGTCCACAACGCAATACGCGCTTTGTTTAGTGCCTGGATCGATTGCCAGCAAAATCATTCTGTTTCTCCTTCCTCTACTCTAAGTCGAACGGCAGTTTTGCCTCTTGTTCTTCCCAATGGTATGTCGGCTGTGGGATACTGTCTTCCCATTTAAGGTGACGTGCTTCATGCGGTTCGTTTAAAAAACGCTTGCTCTCTTTTTCAAACATCATCCCTACAAACAGGTCTTGTATTCCAAAGTCACGGTTCTTGCATACTTCTACAACGTTGTCATAGCAGTACAGCTCAAAGTCTTCTTTCCATCCGAACATCTGTGCGCTTAGTCGTTTGAAGTCATTATTCACACGATGCACGATAAACACGTTATCCACGGCATTTGTAAGGTCTGCTGTTCCTGATATATCGTCCTTACGCAAGAAGCCCATTGCCTTTCTTGGATGCGCTACAAGGATGATATGCACATCGTTCTGCGGAGCAAACTTCATCAGGCGTTTGATAAAGTCGGATTGCTTTTCGTACTTGTCGCCTAATATTAAAGACAGATCCATAGCCATCAGGTTGTCGAGAATAACAAGATCCGCTTTCTTGTCTTTGATGACCGCTTCAGTTGCTTCCAGCACATGATTGATTTCATGCCCCTTGTTGTTGTTGTACAAGTACAAGTCTGTGTTCAGCCACTTGTCTATCAGCTTATGCGCTTCCGGTTCTACCGTGTAGTATCCGTCTATGTCGGTTTCTATCGTGTGCTGTCGCCCTGCTGCCTGAAGACGTAGCCAGTTGAAAACTCTATGGTCTTTCATTTCCCCTGAATACATGGCAACCTTGTACCCTTGGTTCACTGTTTCCAAAGCAACCTGCGATAAAAGGCTTGTCTTTCCGCTTCCGTTCAATCCAGACATAACCGACACTTCGCCTTTGTTAAGCCCTGCTATCTTTCTGTCAAGCATCCTAAGCCCTGTCCTTATGCTGACAATCTGTGAACGGTCTACCTTCCTTGCCGTTTCAGCCGTTATCCAGTCCGGTTCATCCTTGTACTTGTCTGGTACTGTTTCTCTTGGCTGTACCGGCTGTTGGCTGTTCACCCTTGGAGTAGTTCTCTGCGTATATGCGTCTGGTTCAAATTTTAGCCGAAAGTCTTTCCAGTTGTATTGCTGACATGAATTGTGAAAGCATGAAAAGCCGATTGCTCCGTTTGCCAACTTAAACACGGCTGCGTCTTTGTGGTCTGAATTGAATGGACATTCCTGAAGGATATGCTTAACTCCACCTTGATACGGAACGGTTCTGGATATGCCGATTCGATTATCCGATAGCCATTGATCTAAGTCAAACTCTGTGTGTTGCCCTTGATACGCTGGTTTTTCTGGCGGTTCAGGTATCTTTCTGGCAAGGCTTAACAGAATATCGGCAGTCGTTACCTTTATCTCTTTCGGTATTTCGATGATCCTGCTCATTCTATGCGGTCGTTCCTCTGTGCTTTGCCCCTTGCTTGCCATCGTGCCGTACAGTTTTGTTATCCTGCTGGCATTGTGTACCGAAGTGTCCACCTTTACGTTTTCGTCAGAAAACAACATATCCAAAGCGGATAAACAGTCCTTAACCAGTTTTGTAGACTTATCGTCATTTGCCAGATGGATCTTGTAAAGAAGATGAACACCGTTACCGCTCAACGCCACAACCGGCAAGGCGAACCCCATTCCGTTCAGGTACTTGTAAACTTCACCGGCTTTTGCTTTAGCCAACTTCAATTCTTCTGCTGTACTGGAAACGCCCGAAGGTCTATCACAATCAAAGTCAAGCATTATCCATTCTCGCCCTGTTATATCCCTGTCAGACGTTGTTTCTTTTGGTCTCTCAACAAACTTCGACATTTGCGCCCTTGCATAACACGCTTGATTGATCTTGTTCATGACCATGTAGAAATTGACGTTCTCTTTGTTTGCATACGCCTTGAGAGAATAGATCAGGGCATCGGCTTCTTTAAAGTATCCGCTTGCTGTAAAGCCAGGGCCGATAATCCTAACCTCTGTCAGTTCTGGATTGATTATGGCAAACGTCTTTCTGATCTCTTGTTCGTCTGTCTTGTTCATCTTCCCACCTACTTCACGATCTCGTATCCGTTTTCATCATACTGCGCTGTCTTCGGCTTGCTTATTTCTGGACTGAATAGCGTTG
>Ga0172381_10007761_pt1 | contig 10584 bp, 8 predicted proteins | sample Leawel6488metaG_FD_119754 | JGI IMG/M metagenome (GOLD analysis project Ga0172381, IMG submission 119754) | Leachate microbial communities from a municipal landfill in Southern Ontario, Canada - Leachate well 64-88 metaG | ecosystem: Engineered > Solid waste > Landfill > Unclassified | place... | reverse complement strand
GTGGTCCGGATGCAAATGCTGGCTTTCTGTTGCGCAAATTCCGGGACATGTAAGGGAACGGATGCCATATCTTCCATAATTCAAAACACTGGGAAAGTTTTACATACTTCTCAACAAACTCGTTCCCGTCATATCTTTCGGTTCGGGGATTTCCATAATGTCCAAAATCGTGGGGGCGATGTCGCTCAGTATTCCATTTATGTCTTTGCTCTGTCCGAGCTTTTGCGGATATTCAAATCGGCGGCGGGGGTCTGCCAAAATGAAAGGTACGGGATTGGTGGTGTGCTCAGTGAGTATTTCGCCGGTGCGGGTGTTGATCATTTCCTCCGCGTTGCCGTGGTCGGCGGTTACAATTAGCACCGTATCATTTTCTGCGGCTTTCTTATAAATACTTCCGACGCATCCATCCACAAATTCTATCGCTTCTATTGCCGCTTTGATATTTCCCGTGTGCCCGACCATATCGGGGTTAGCGAAATTTACCAAAATGAAACCGTATTCTTTTCCTTCTATCGCCCCGATGACATTATTGGTTACTTCTTCGGCGCTCATTCGAGGCGTCTGGTCGTAGCTTTCGACATTGGGAGAAGGGACGAGCATTCGAAATTCTCCGGGGTAAGGTTTCTCCTCGCCGCCGTTGAAGAAATAAGTGACGTGGGCATATTTTTCCGTTTCTGCAATTCGGAGCTGTTTTACTCCCGCCACGCTTAACATTTTGCCCAGAGGCGCTTCGACTTTCTCAGGAGGAAAAATCACATTTACGGGCAAATCTTTCTCATATTCTATCATTGTGGTAAAATTCAGTCCCTCTATTTTTTCTCCTCTTGCGAAATGATTGAAATCGTCAAGGACAAACGCTTTGGTGATTTGCCGGGCGCGGTCTTCGCGGATATTGAAAAATATAACCGAGTCTCCGTATCCGACAGTGCCGACTTTTCCCGTTGCGTCTTTGATGATTACCGGTTCGACGAATTCGTCGCTTTTTTCTCGATCGTAAGATTCCAGTATCGCCGCGTGCGCCGTATCCGCCTGTTTACCCTCGCCCTTTGCCATGCAAGCGTAAGCCTTCGCCGTTCGGTCCCAATTCTCATTGCGATCCATCGCGTAATATCTTCCCATCACACTGGCGATCCTTCCCGGGAAGCCCTCCGTCTTGATATTTTTTTCCAGCTCGGCGATGTAATCTATTCCCGAGTGAGGGTCGACATCTCTGCCGTCAGTAAAAACGTGTATCAGCACTTTTTCGGCGGGAAAATTTTTCATCTTCAAGAGCTTTAAGAGCGCGTAAAGGTGGTTGATGTGGCTGTGGACGCTGCCCGCGCTCAACAGTCCGAGGAGGTGAATGCAGGAATTGTTTTCTTGGGCGTGTTTTATGCTTTGCAGCAACGCCTCTTTCTCGAAAAAGGAGCCGTCTTGAATGGAAATGGTCACGCGCGGCAGGCTCTGATACACCACTTTTCCGCTGCCGATAGTGAGGTGTCCGACTTCGGAATTTCCCATCGTGCCCCAAGGCAGCCCGACGGAGATTCCCGAGGCCTGCAAAACGGTATTGGGAAAATACGACATCAGCATATCCATATTCGGAGTCCGGGCGTTCCTGATGGCGTTTCCCGCCACCTCCCTGCTTATGCCCCAGCCGTCCAATATGACGAGAATTACTTTTTGCATTTTGATTATTTACACTTAGAGCTTAAATTGCTAATATGATTATATCATTTAAGCCGGTTATAAACAATTTATGAATAAAAATTTTGAAATTTTGAAAAAATATTCGACCTCGGAGAAGGCCTTTGAAATCGTGCTTCGCCACAGTCTGGAGGTGCTCGCAAAAAGTATAGAAATCGTGAATCGAAAAAAGCTGTACGACAAGGTCGATTTTGATCTGATAATTTCCGGGGCTATTTTGCACGACATCGGCGCATTGGAATTCTTTGCGGACGAGGATTTTCAAAAGAAGGGCGTGCCCGATCTAAAAAACTATATTCGACACGGCATTATCGGCGCGGAGATTTTGGCAAGAGAAGGTTTGGAAAAAGAATCGTTTATCGCCAAACGGCATACCGGTTCGGGGCTTGCCAAAGAGGATATTATCGCCAATGGTTGGAATTTGCCGCACGAAGATTTTCTGCCGGTTTCTTTGGAGGAAAAGATTATTTGCTACGCCGATAAATTCAGCAGCAAAACACCGGGGAAGAAAGACACTCTGGAAACGATTGAGGAGGAATTCAGGGGATACGGAGAGGGGTCGTTTGGGAGATTTTTGGAATTGAAGGAGATATTTGAGTAATGATTTCGGATCACACCAGAAATGGTGTGAATGCCGCACAAGAACGTTCCATCCGGCATTTCACACCATTTCTGGTGTGGTCCGAATGCTGCTCGGGTAAACAAAAAAACAGAGCCCGTGTCTGTTTTTTTGATAAACATTTTATTTCAAAACGCCGTCTTCTCTCATAAATTTTAGCGCTTCCAAGACCGAGTAAGAGGCGCGGGTCACGCCCATGGAGCGGGTGTCGGTGTCGGTACCTACCAAATAAAGTCCGTCGATGGGAGATTTGGGCGAGGGAAATCTTCCGTTGATGGTGATAGCGGCTTTTTCGGGAATGGTCACCTGAATGTGCTCGAATTCTATTTTGGATTTTATCTCGGGGATGGCCTTGTAGATTACGCCACGAAGTTTTTGCAATTGTTTTTGTTCGCTGTCCTCTATGAATGCCGCCATAAAACCGACCAGCTGTTTGCCTTTCGGAGCCATATCGGGATCATAGTTGGTAATCGGGATTGCCCAGTAGGGTGTGTTCGTATTGAAATACACCTCCGAGCCGACGTAAGAGAACTCCGGCATTTTTTCTTTAAGCCCAAGCCACAAAACCATACTGTGAGACTGTTCTATTTTATCCAAATTCGCTTTGTAGGAATTTTCCAGACCTTTTACAATTTTGGGCAGGTCTTTTGTAAATCCGGAATAAATGACGAGGTCGGAAGCGTAACTGCCTTTATCGGTTTTGACTCCCGTGACGCGTCCCCGATCGGTGATGATTTCTTTGACCTCTTCGTTTTTTCGAAAAGCGACCTTGTCTTTCGGCATAGATTCGAGAAGCGCATCCGTGATCGCTTGAAGGCCCCCCATAGGATAACCGTGAGTTTTAAAATCATTTACAAAAAATTTCTTGATTCTTTCCGCGGGCCTTTTGCTTTTAATCGATTGCCCTTTTTTTTCGTCGAGACCGCCGTATCCGCCGAGCATTCTCCATGCGGGGGTTTCTTGCATGGACTTGCCGCTCAGGAAATAGGCAAGAGCATCCATATAGTGCAATGCCTTGGTTGAAAAACCGTAGCTTTTTATAAAATCATACACATTTGTCTGCAATCTGTGTTTTGTAATCGAATTTGACGAGGATGCGATGCCGTCAATCAATATCGCAAGGAAACGCATGCGGTCGATTTTGGAAAGTATACTGAAATTTGCCAATTGTACGACTGTAAACGGTATCTCTTGGAAATCTTTTCCGTCGCGGACATAGTAATTGCCAATCGGCACAAACTCCGGCTGCCTGTCGAAATATTTATCCATCAAAATTTGCAGAGGTCCGTCGTCCAGCCCGGTAATGGCGTGCGGTCCGGTATCGATATGATAGCCGTTGACTTCATAGGTGCGGCAGTTTCCTCCAAGCACGTCGCTTTTTTCTATGATCAAAACTTTCTTGCCTTCCTTGCTGAGCGCCAGAGCGGTCAAGAGTCCGCTGATGCCGGCTCCCGCGACAATTGCATCGTAATTCGTATCTTCTTCCATTTTCTTTTGAAATTAGCTTTTAACTGTATTTAATGATAATATATTTTTGAGCAAAAGCAAAGGAAGGTCACTTCGCTTGCTTATATGATGCAATTTTAATAAAATAACCTGTTAATGAGCTTCATCCTATGAAAACAGCCAAAAAAAATAATAAACAATTTGAGCTTCTCGCTCCGGCGGGAAATTTGGAAAAAATAAAGTACGCACTGGAGTTCGGGGCGGATGCGGTCTATGCGGGGGTGCCGGATTTTTCGCTGCGGTCGAGAATTCACGGATTTGACGACGAGAATATTTTGGAGGCGATAGATTTTGTGCATAAAAAGAAAAAGAAAATCTATTTGACGGCGAATATCTTTGCGCATAATCGTCATTTGGTTGAGATGAAAAAACATCTGAAAATTTATAAGAACTGCCTGCCGGACGCATTTATCGTTTCGGATATCGGCGTAATGGAAACGATTCGAAAAATCTATCCCAAGATGCCGATACATGTTTCGACTCAGGCCAACACGACCAATGCGGAGGCGGTCAAGTTTTGGAAAAAATACGGCGCGACCAGAGTTATTCTGGCGCGGGAGCTTTCTCTGGAAGAAATCCGTGAAATCCACGAGGCGGTGCCGGCGATGGAGCTGGAATATTTCGTCCACGGCGCGATGTGTATGGCGTATTCCGGTCGCTGTTTTCTGAGCGCTTGGCAGACGGGGCGGAGTTCCAATTTGGGTGATTGCGCGCAAAATTGCCGCTTCGGCTACGCGCTGGTTGAAGAAAAGAAACCGGGGGAATATATTCCGGTCGAGCAGGATAATTTCGGATCTTATCTGCTCAATTCCAAGGATTTGTGTCTGGTGGAATATTTGGATGAGCTAAAAGATGCGGGGATAACTTCTTTCAAGATCGAGGGTCGGGCAAAAAGCGTTTCCTATCTCGCGCAGGCAGTGAAGTCTTATCGCACCGCGCTGGATATCAAGCCGGGCGACAAGAGCAAAAAACAAAAAATCCGCAAGATCAAAAAAGAGCTGACGGAAATAGTGAATCGCGGATATACGACCGGATTTCTTTTTGGCGAGTGCAAAGAAAACGGACAGGAAACAAATTTCTCTCATCTTGAAGAAAAATATGAATTCGTGGGCGAAGTCGTGAGCGCCGAAGGATGGGCAGAAGGACAGTCCTTACCGCATCCAAAGGGCTGTCCTTGCCGTGTAAAAATCCGCGTCCATAACGCGCTTTTTCGCGGAGATAAAATTCAAGTTTTGCAGCCTCAAGGCGAAAACTTTTTTTGCAAGATTCAAGCGATTTACGACGATAAGACTTTGGAAAAATTGGAATCGGCGCACGGCGGGCAGGGACGGGAGGTATTTATTGGGATAAATAAAAAGCCCCAGAATATGAGTATTCTGAGAAAGGAAAAAGCGTAATTTATGAGAAGATAAAATGTGCTTGAAAAATTTATTGCGATGTTCCTTCTATCATTTTTGATAGATTGAATAATATAGAAGAAACATTTAAGAATATAAATATGATTCCAATGTGTTTCATCAGGCTCTCACTTAATATTTCTATATTGAGAATTGTTACAATCTCATATATAGCGACAATCGCACAGCATCCAAGACCTCCCGCTATTACCTTTTCCGTTTTTGATGCCCTGCCAAATGTAGCGAATTTTGTTAATTGACAACAGCACCCTATAAAAGCGACGACAGTTATCGCCGGTGTGACATCGTCCAGCGTTATTTCGTTTATCAGAGCTGCTATTGCTCCGATAACTAGCAGAACGATTGAACTGCCAATAGGAATTTTGTTTTCGGCATTCATGTAATTCCTCCTTTTTTGTCAGCTTTTTTTATTTTGTATAATACAACATATATGATTTTCGTTTATCTGTCAATTATTCTCATATTCTACTTCACCTGCACTTCCCGACGCTTATCTATAGCTTTCTAAAGAGATGTTATCCCGGAATTTGCGCAGCAAATATCCGAGATCCCGTTACCAAGCCGATAAAAATGGGTTATGCGCAAATATATGGTTTTATAACAGACACCAAAATCCGTATCAATCAGAAATCCAGCTTTGCATTTGGACCACACCAGAAATGGTGTGAAATATTACGCAAGAACGTTTTGTTCTGCGTGGTTCACACCATTTCTGGTGTGGTCCATAATGCATAATGCATAATGCAAGATACGCTCATATAAATGAAATACAATACTTGCCTTACATAGCTACGGGATTCCGGATATTTCGGAGTACCGAAATTCCGGAATGACAAATAAAGATTGTTTTTTACCTTTCAATTTGGCAAAATAAGTGATTCAAAGCTCAAGTGGGTCAAGGTGCAATTTGACACCGAAAATCAATCTGCTATAATGTTATTAGTTTTAGATTGATTCTGAGAAAACCTTCCGGCGGATTGGTTTTTTTTAAATCAGAGGGCGGTACTCTCGAATTGCGAGGAGCCGGTACTCCGGGCGACGCGGCAATCCCGATACCGGAGCTTGACTAATCCTATTTCGAAGGAGTACTCGACTGAGAGATCTGAGAAATGCACGAAGACTTTGTCGGTATTGTTTTTACAGTAAGATTATATTTGCATAGTATTGTTCCCGGATTTCTCAATCGGAGTACCTCATTTCGAAATGACAAATATTAACTGCTTCTTTTAACGGGTATTGCGAAAGTCGTACTCGACCGATTAAAGAATGAGAGAATAATAATGCGTAATTTAGAAAAAAGTAACTAAAAATTATGGAACAAAAACAATTCGCGTTGGCAATCAACCAGATTTGCGAGGAAAAGGGGATTCCCAAAGGGAAAGCGATGGAAATTGTGGAGGCGGCGATCGCGGCGGCTTACAAAAAAGATTACGGGGAAAAAGGGCAGGTGATCGAAACTCATTTCGACGAAGAGACTGGTGATGTCAAGGCTTTTCAGGTCAAAGTGGTGGCGGAGATGACCGGTGATGAAGAAGATGAAGAATATGACGAAGGTGCGGTTGAAGAGACCGAAGACGATGGAGAGCCGAAGAAGAAATTCAATCCGGAGAAAAATATCACGTTGGAGGACGCGGAAAAAATCGACAAGAACGCCAAACTGGGCGACGAGGTCCGCATCGAGTTGCCGCCGCACAGCGATTTCGGCCGCATTGCCGCGCAGACTGCCAAGCAGGTTATGATTCAGAAAATTCGCGAGGCGGAAAAAGAGGCGGTGTTTGAGGAATTCAAAGACAAGGAAGGCGAAGTCGTGAATGGCACCGTGCAGCGCGTTGAGGGCAGGAATGTTTTGATTGACGTCGGGAAAGCGGTGGGAATTCTCTATCCGGCGGAGCAGATTAACGGCGAGAGATATCAGGTGGGGCAGCGGCTCAAGGTGTATATTTCCAAAGTTTCTCAGGAAACCAAAGAGGCGAATCTTGTTTTGTCTCGAACCAGCGAAGAAATTGTAAAGAAGCTTTTTGAATTGGAAGTGCCGGAAATCTACGCCGCGACGGTGGAGATCAAAGGCGTTGCCCGGGAAGCCGGGTCCAGAAGCAAAGTGTCGGTGGCTTCCAACGAGGAGGGGATTGATCCGGTGGGATCGTGCGTGGGGCAAAGAGGCGCGCGCATCCAGACCATCATCAACGAATTGGGCGGAGAGAAAATCGACATTATCGAATGGAATGACGATGCGAAAAAATATATTCAGCACGCGCTTTCACCGGCAAAAGTTGCCAGCATTATTTTGGACGACGGAAAGAAACTGGCGACGGCATTTGTCGCCGAAGATCAGCTCTCTCTCGCCATCGGCAAGCAGGGACAGAACGTCCGTTTGGCAACCAAGCTGACCGGATGGAAAATAGACGTGGTGGAAAAGAAGAAAGAGGCGGTGCAGGAGGTTGAGGAAGTGGAAGTGAGCAATGAAATCGAAGCGTAAAATCACACTTGTGTCATTCCGGAATTTCGGTACTCCGGAATATCCGGAATCCCGTGATCATGCATGACGAATATTATATTTCGCTTGCATGTCTGTACCTTATGGGCTTAGTATCGGGATCCCGGATATTTGCTGCGCAAATTCCGGGATGACAGAAGATAATCAATCACTATAATTTACAAAACGAAATGGCAACGAAAACTATTGTTGTGGGGCACAAGAACCCTGATACTGATTCTGTTTTATCGGCGATTTTGGTTTCCAAATTTTCCAAGAAAATCTTGGGCTTTGAAGCGGAAAGCAGGATTGCGGGAGATGTGAACAATGAAACCAAGTATATTTTGGATCTGGTCAAAGAATCCAAGCCGAAGCCTATCAAAAGAATTACGACCGAGAACGTGGTTCTGGTGGACACGACCGAGCCGGGGCAGATTATTGAAGGTTTGACCGAAGACAATCTGGCGGGAATTATTGACCACCACAATTTGGGCGGGCTTAAAAGTTCGAAAGCGATTTACGTGCGGGCGGAAAATATCGGCTGCGTTTGCTCTTTGGTCTATAAAATTTTGAAAGAAAAAGGCGTAAAAGTCGATAAGAAAACTGCGACGCTGGCGATGGCGGGAATAATTTCCGACACTTTGAATCTGACTTCGCCCACAACTACGGCGGAAGATAAGGTGTTTCTGAAAGAGCTCGCGCAAATTGCCAAGGTGGATGTCAAAAAATTTACCACTGATCTTTTTGCGGCTAAGTCCAGTTTGAAGGGGATTTCCTTGGGCAAGGTGGTGGAATGCGACTATAAAGAATATGAAATGGGCGGGAAGAAAGTTGGTATCGGCGTATGGGAGACTACCAACCCGGAGAGCGTTAACTCAAGCGCCGCTAAAATTATGAGCCTGTTGCAGGTAAAAAAAGTAAACGAGAAGTTGGACTATATATTGTTCGGAGTGGTGGACATTCTTAAAAACAATTCCTATTGCTACATTATAGGAGAGCCGGAAAGCGGTCTTGTGAAAACGGTGTTCGGGGTTGAAACGAAAGGCGATATGGCGTTTTTGAAAGGCGTGGTTTCTCGCAAGAAGCAAATGGTGCCGCCGCTGGTGAGCTATTTTACGAAGTGACGTATAGACATAGGCTGCGGGAGCAGGTTTAAACCTGCTCTCCGGGGTTTGATTTCAAGAAGAAAAATGTTGAACGGATAAAAAGTGCCGGATATCTTTTTGCCCAATCATATTATTTTATTTTGAAACAGAACTATTGATAACAGGTTTAAACCTGTTCTCGCGAAAAGAATGAGCTAGCTCCGGTTACTATAATTAATACAACCTTATATAAAGTTTTGTCCGTATGATAACGGGATTCTTCACTCCGCTATCGCTGCGTTCAGAATGACAAATTAATAGAGAAAATTATGGAAAATACGATCAAGGATTTGGAAAAATCGCAGAAAGAAATTTCGGTTAAGATTTCAAACGAAGAGATGCAAAAATATGTCGAGAAAGCGACCGAAGATATTGCCAAAAACGTGGAACTGGACGGATTTCGCAAGGGCAAGGCGCCCAAGGACGTTGTGAAGCAGAAAGTCGGCGAGGCGAAGATTTACGAAGAGGCGACGCATATGGCTATTGAAAGAACCTATCTGGAAATTCTGAAAGCCTTACCGGAAATGATTCCTCTGGGTCAGCCGCGCGCGGAAATTACCAAGATGGCGCCGGGGAATGATTTTGAATACAAGATGACAATCTCGGTAATGCCGGCGGTGAAGTTGGGTGACTACAAGAAAGTTACCGGCAAGAAAGAGGTGAAAAAAATCGAGGAGGAACAAATCGACAAGGAGCTCGCAAGTCTGCAGAACAGGCGCGCGGCTTATATCACCAAAGACGAGCCGGCGGCGAAAGACGATCGGGCGGAGATTGATTTTGAAGTGCGCGTCGGCGGTGTGAAAATCGAGGGCGGGGAGAGCAAGAATCATCCTTTGATTATCGGGGAAAATAAATTTATTCCCGGTTTTGAAGACCGGCTGGTCGGGATGAAGAAGGATGACATCAAAGAGTTTGAGCTTAAATTTCCGGATGATTACAAGGAAGGCTTGGCCGGCAAGGTGGCCAATTTCAAAGTGACAATGGATTTGGTGCAAAAAGTCGAGAAGCCGGAAATCAATGATGAATTTGCTCGGAGCTTCGGTCAGATCAAGGACTTGGCGGAACTCAAATCGAATATTCGCAAAAATATGGAAGCGGAAGAAGATGCGCATGCCGATCACGAGCTGGAGCACGAACTTATCGACCAAGTGGTGAAAGATATGGAAGCGGATATTCCCGATGTTTTGATTGATTCCGAGGTCACCAATATGGTTGCGGAATTCAAGGGTAATATCAGCCAGGCGGGAATGGATTTTGACGAGTACTTGAAAAATGCCAACGCTACTGTGGAAAGCATCCGCGAAGAATGGAAACCTCTGGCGGAGAAAAAAGTGAAAGAGCATTTGGCGGTACGCGAGGTTGCTCTGCGCGAGAATATCAAAGCGGAGGAAAATGAAATTACCGAGAAAGTGGACGAGACTTTGAAATATTATCCGAACGCGGAAGAAATCCGAAGTAAGATCGACATGGTTCGTTTCCGCGATTATATCGCAGGAGATTTGCTGCGCGTAAAAGTGGTGAAATTTTTGAAGGATTTGGCGGAAAAAAACTAAGTTTATTGTTCGGCGAAATATTGAGAGAAAAGCAAATTCATCTTTGCTTTTTTCGTTATTTTACCTGTCATATAAAGGAATTAGCAATAGTGATATACTTAAGGGCAGGAGGAAGAGACTAAACTGTCAATGGCTTAGAGCCACTCGAAATACTATTGTCTCTTCCTGTCCTTAAGCATATGTC
>Ga0172381_10007759_pt1 | contig 10589 bp, 13 predicted proteins | sample Leawel6488metaG_FD_119754 | JGI IMG/M metagenome (GOLD analysis project Ga0172381, IMG submission 119754) | Leachate microbial communities from a municipal landfill in Southern Ontario, Canada - Leachate well 64-88 metaG | ecosystem: Engineered > Solid waste > Landfill > Unclassified | place... | reverse complement strand
GGCGATGATCCAGGGACAGGACGCCGTCAAAGCCTGGGCAGACGCCTTCATCGCCAACCTGATCCGGATCGTCGCGCAGAAGGCTTTCACCTGGATCCTGAATCTCTTCACCGGAGGAGCAGGCGGGATCCTGGGGGGACTCTTCGGGGGACTCTTCCGGACGGGAGGAGAGGTCAAGGGGGCGCGAGTGGGATTCGTCCCAGATACCGGAGCCTTCGGAGATGTTCATCCCATCCTCGCAGAGAGGGGGGAGGTCGTGGCATCCAGGGAGACTCTCGCGCAGATGCAAGCCCCGAATCCCTCCGGAGGATCCGGAGGAGGAGGGCTCACAGTGGTCCATGCGCCAGCCTTCTCCTTCGCTTCGGCGGCAGATGAGGCGGCTCTTGATCGTGCGATTTATTCCTCGTTGAAGAGACTGAAGGTGGTGTCGTAATGGAGAGGTCCTCTCTGATCTTCCCCCTTGAGTTCGATATCTGCTCCTCCCTCTCCGATGCTCCCCGGATCTTCCAGAGATCGAACATCCGAGCAATCCCCAGGTCGAGGCGGAGGAGGAGGGCTCCAGAGATGGAGCTCGACTCCGGAGACATCGAGAGATGGAGACAGGGACCTCCTGGGATCGACTGGTCCCTCGAAGTCCAGAAGCTCGACGAGGCATCCGCTCTCGCACTCGAGGAGGCAGCGGAGAGAGGGATCCGGGTTTACTGCTATCCCTCCTTCCCTGCATCGATCTCTCACTTCGCCCCTCTGCGATGGGGAGTCGAGGGGGATCCGTCGGATGGGACCTACACAGGGGGACTGACCAAGGCCACGGAGCATATGTATCTCCTCCGGTCGGATCCCTCCCATCCCGTCTGGTTCGAGGAGGTCCTCTCGACGGATCCGATCATTGCCAGGGAGATCCGGACGGGATCCGGGACCTCTTCGCGCTTCCCCCTGGGGCAGGGGATCTTCTTCCCCTCCGACATGGAGAACCAGGTCAAGAACTCCCTCCTGACCATCGCGTCGGGATATGGCCCGACCGACTGGAGCCAGACGGGGGGGACCTGGGGGACGGATTGCGGAGTGATCCCTGCAGCGGAATCCTTCTGCGGGATCCCTGCTCTCTATCTCTGGGGGCAGACGGTCCAGATCATTAGCGACTGGTTCGATGCCCAGGGGGGGGAATACATCGAGATCTCTATGGCCTATCGATGCGACGGAGCCCTGGAGGTCCTGGTCGACTATGATGTAGGGTTTTCGATGACCTTCACAACGGTCCTGGGCAGTGAATGGTCGACCCAGAGCTTCATCGTCCCGACAGGGATGACGATCAAGGCCCGGATCACGATCAAGCTGACATCCGGGACCTATGCGGAGGTCGCCGGGATCCAGGCGATTCAGAACGGCGCCGTCCGCTGGAGCAAGACTCCCTTCTTCCTGGGAGGAGAGTCTGTTCTCCCCCTCATCGCAGGGGCTCATGCGGACTACAAGATCAATGCACAGACGGGGATCTATCCGAACGATCCAGTCGTCATCTGCGCGGGGATCTGTCAGCCAGCCTGGGGAGTCGATAACGTCGGCCCGACCCAGACTCTTGCGACCCTCTGGACGGATCGAGCAGCCGATCACTCCATGCAGATCGACGTTGCGGACTTCGGGACGGGGATGAAGGTCCATATACGACAGGATGGAACGGTCGAGGCCTCCTCCTCGACGATCTCCCCGGCTCATGCCCTGGGGGATAGCTATGCCTGGATGATGTACGGGGGATACACTGCCACGGGGAGGACCAGCTTCAAGATCGGAGCGATTCTCCGGAAGATCGGGGAGACGGCGAACTGCGCCTCCTGCGAGACTGGATCCGGGATCGTGGAATACCAGATCTGGGATCGACTCCGGCTCGGAGCCTCTCTATCCTCTGCGACGTCCTTCGACGGGATCATCTCTAATGCGATCACCGGAGTGATCTCCTATGCCGAGAAGGAGACCCTCATCGCTGCCCTGGCGAATCGAGACTATCTGGATCTCTGGCGAGAGATGGTCGGACGGCTCTACTGGCTCGATGTAGATCTCCAGCAGCTTCCCTCCCAGAGGCGATATTACGGCGGGACGATCTCTCTCTCCCAGGCCCGGAGGATCAAGTAGTCATGGCGACCATCAAGCCGGTCCGGACTTCTCTCCTGGCCGATGCGGAGTATTCCGCCTGGTGGGATCCGAACGGAGTCCCGGCCTCTCTGGTCCGCTCGACCGATGGCTTCCTCCGGATGGGATACAACGACGTCGTCGGAGGAGCGACTGCCAGGATCGCGATCAAGTTCAAGGACACCTTGCCTGCCTGGACCTCCATCGGGAACATCACGGAGGTCTCTCCGATAATCCAGCTCTTCACCGAGCGGAAGTGCAAGCAATACGGGGGGGGAGATTCCATCGGGATCAGCCTGATCGCTGATGCCTGGGATCTGACCTCGACCGTCGCCTACATGGAAGGGACCGTCGTCCCGGGGATCTCGGCGACCAAAACAGGCTTTGTCTTCCCTAAACGAGGCTGGAAGTCTTACGATCTGGATCTCTCCGGAGCAGGAGCCGCGGCCCGGACATATGGGATCCTGATCTCCTATCACTCGACAGCGGAACTCGAGGCCTATCTCCTCCAGGATCCCGCTCCCCGGGCGGCATTTCACTTTCAGTACGATCTCGACGACACTCTCTCTTCCGACAGCGAGGAGAGATTCATCCCTTCTGCTGCCGCCCTCCTGGTCGCTGGAGGAAGGGGAGGGGAGATCTACCAGACTGCCGAGATCAAGGCGTCGGACATCCTCTCGGAGGAAACGGACATCACCTTCTCGACCTTCGACTCCTCCGCCAGATCTGGGATCCTCTTCACCGGAGGAGGCTGGCCGGAGTCCTGGACGATCAAGGGCGGGAACCGGAGCGCGATCACGATCCCCGTCGATGAGAACGCAGAGGATGCGATGGCCTGGAGGGGGCTCGAACTCCTGCAGAAGCTCTATGCGAAGCCCTCCGGGAAGGCAGCGGAGATCATCGGGCAGAGCCGCTCCCTGATCCTCTCGGCGACTCAACATCTCAACGGGAAACTCGAGATCGCAGCGGACGATCTCCTCGTCCAGGCATTCGGACGGAAGCCCTTCCGGAGGGATGAACTGCTCGGATATGAGGGAGTGAACTGGCTGGCCGAGAACTCCATCGAGGCTCTCTTCGACATCCTGGTCTCCGGATCCGGACTCCGATGGGAGCATATCTTCTATGACGATTTTGTCTGGCTGGCCCGGAGATTCGGAGCGGTCTGGCCCACAATCACGATCCCTGCGACTGATCTCACGGATAATGATCTCACGGTCGGAGATCTCGTCTCCGCTCTGGCCCGGAGATATTCCCTCTGCGTCTCCAGGACTGCAGGGGGATCCTGCTCGATCTGGCATCCGGCCGTCTACCGGCCCTCCTTCCAGTATCTCGACATCGACCTGGACGAGTATCGCTTCAAGGATCTGTCCATCTCCGCCCTCGATGACCAGGTCCCATATCGCCGGGTGACTTGCGACTATGGGGGAGTCTCCGGGAACTCCTTCGGCCCGGTCGATCTGGACCCAGGATTCGATGTTGCGGACCGGAGCTATGATCTGGGGACTCTCTATGGCTCGAACGAACTGCTCTACGAGGACGCCCGGGACGCGATCTGCGAGCAATTGGCCCAGAGGATCTGCACTCCTCGTCGAGTCATCAAGGGGACCCTCCCTCCCTCGAACATCACCCTCCAGAGGGGGGACCAGATCCGCGCCTCCTCCGTGAGCCGGGGATATGACGAGATGCCCTTCCTGATCACGGAGACCGCTCTCGATAGCGGGATGGGATCCCTCCGGATCGAAGGGATCTATCATCCTCATGCCCTGGGGCTGCATTCCTGCTTCTCGGCAGGGGAGGTCCAGGGGATATACCGGTGGTGGGACTGGTTCACCGGAGCGGCAGATCTCACTAATCGAGCCTGGGAGGGATCGGCTGGATCCTTCACCGTTTCCTCCTCGATCACGTCTCATCTCCCGATCCTCTGGGAAGGATCCGGGATCCAGATCAACACGGAGGGGACCATCACCGGGCCGAATAACTGGGGAGTCACGAACACGGCAGGAATCACCGATCTGGTCGACTTCTGGACTCTGATCAATGGCGCCCTGGTGACCGATCTCGGCGGAGGGGCGACCGAGGACAATACCCATACCTGGGTGATGAAGATCTACAAGAGCGCCCGTCCGAATCATGCCGTCTGCCTGGGCTTCTATCGCGACAACGACGGGACCTATGGTCGATGCTGCGCCCGGAACAAGGCTTTTCTCGGCCGGACCAGAGATATCACGGCAGTCCCGATCGTCTGGGACGAGATCGTCTACTCGCAGCCTGGGCTCGGGACGGATGACACCGGATCCGCCTACACGACCATCGACTCCCATGCCCTCGCGATCCAGTGGACGGATTCAACGATCAGGGGATATCTGAACGGGATCTACTTCGGATCCCTCACTCTGGCGAAAGCGGATTATGATCGGACTGCTTTCCGAGCACCGAACGGGGAGATCTATCTCGGTCCCCTTCGCTGGCTGAAGCGGACCTCCGGGCTCTTCATCCAGGCAGAGATGTACTCGAGGAACGGGCGGGATCCATTCTACAAGTGAGAGGAGGGGAAGAGGTGAGACGGGAGTTCGGAGGATGCCGGAAAGACTTCGGGCATCATCCCTTTGCGGTCGGACGGACAGTCGAGGCGGCAGGGGACGAGCAGGAGCAGGATCTCCCGAAGATCAAGGTCCAGAAGAAGAGCCATCACAAGCCGGGGCCGAAGCCGACCTCGCAGAAGAAGGGAGCGAAGAGATGAGACTCGCATGCATAGTCCTGGCCCTCGTGGCCGCCCTGTCCTTCGGAGGGACGCAGCTGATCCTCCAGGACGGGGATCTCCACTATCCGACCGTGACCGAGGACTGGACCGAGTACTACGCCGGGAACGAGGGATGGTTCGGGGTCTCCTCGACAGGGAATCAAGTGACTGCCGATACTCTCGAGTTCTTCTGCGATCTTCCTGCCAGCGCGGAGACCAGGGGGATCGGCCGGATCTGGTTCTATGACACGGACGGGACCTCCGGACTCTTGAAGCTCCTGATCTCGACGGATGCGACGAGGGACTCTCTGGGGACTGGCCTGACCGAATACAAGGTCTACGAGTTCAACGGGGGGACCATCTCATCTGCGTGGTACACAGGCGTCACGGGGACCAATGGGACGGTGATCTACTCGACCCAGATCCCCCAGTCGACCTGGTTCGATATTCCGGAGTTCGGATTCAACGCGGACTATCGGATCGGCCTGGTCTGCGCCGACACGACCACGGTCAATCTCGAGTGGCGATGGTCCGAAGAGGAATAGTCCCAGCCTAGCGGAGAGGGGCCGTCCTGGATCTCCGGGATGGCCCTTCTAGTCTCCAGAGGAGGCATTATGTCGAATGTTCAGGTCACGCCCTTCGGGAAGCTCGTCGATCTCGCCCAGGGACTCGCTGTCCCCTGGGATCCGGATCTCCAGATCTCCCCTCATCTCTCCGGAGCAGAGGGGATATGCCATTGCGGATGCAGGAAGGGATATCTCTCCCCCGTCCTCGTCGATCTCTTCGAGAGGATCCGCTCCCAGGTCGGAGCCTCGATCCGGATCAACAGCGCCTTCCGCTGCTCCTCCTGGAATAGCAAGAAGGGGGGGGAATCCCAGAGCAGGCATCTCCTGGGATGCGCTCTCGACCTCGATATCCCGGAGGTCCTCGCTCCCTCCGAGTTCAGAAGGATCTGTGAGCAGGAGGTCGCTCGAGTCCGGGGAGGGCTCGGTCTCTATCCGACCTTCATCCATGTCGACTGCTGGCCCTGGCCCGCAGATCGCAGATGGGACAGACGATGAAGCTCCGCACGCGGATCCTCTGCCTGGTCGGGATCTTCCTCCTGGGGATCCTGGCCTCCCTGGTCCTATGCCGGAAGGATGATCCGGATCCGGAGATCTCCGGAGCGAATCTGATCCGGAGGCTGATCGAGCAGGGATGGACCCCGGCAGAGATCCAGGAGGGGAAGCCTCCGGCCGGGATCCTGCCCGAACACTTTCCCAGGCCGGTCGAGGCCGGGATAGCTTCCGGATCCTGGATCCCTTCCCAGGAGATCGCCCCGGGGGACTCGATCCCTGTCGTTGCTGAATGGTTCACCTATGAGGACGGGACTCCCTTCCTCCGGATCAAGATCGGAGACGACCTGGTCCAGATCAAGGACTTCGCCTTCTATCGTCCCCCGGAGGAGAGGATCCGGGGGATCCTGGGAGGGTTCGTCCTGGAGGAGGTCTCTGGATCCCCAGATCTGGGAGCCTCCCTGGGCTATCCCCTGATCGGCTGGCGGAGACTCGATCTCGGACTCTCCATCGCCGGAGACTGCCCGGATCCCTGGGATGGATCCGTCCTCCGATGGGGATCCGGATCCGCCTTCATCCGCTGGCGCCCCCCTCTCGCAGGAGATCGTCTGGGACTCGAGGGCCGCTTCGGATATCGGATCGGGGAGGATCTTGGATACTGCCCAGGCCTGGGGATCTCTCTGATCCTCTGACGATTGACAGAGGGGGAGGAGGAAGTCATCTTCCTCCGTGAGGGGATCGCCTTCTCTCCTCGGTGTTGCCTTCCTTCGGAGATGGGTCCGGGATGAAAGTCCTGGACCCTCTTCTTTTCCCTCCCTTCCTGCTCATCTCCCGGATCCCCCCTATGGCGCACAGACTCTCATCGGACCGGCGTCTATATCGGACTTGTTCCGGTGGTGTGCCTCCATCGATGAGGAGTCTGTATAATCGGGCATGGAAAGAATCAAGGCCCACCAGAAGGAGACGACGATGAGATTCGACGAGAGAGTCAAGACCACGGACGAGAGGACAATCGAGATAGGTAATGCGGTCTGGGACGCGATGAAAGATCTGGAAGATTATCGCGATGCCAACATGTATATGCATCGCAGGATCACCGTCGCTGGCGAGACCAAGATGATCGAGACCTTCCTCGCAGAGGTCGGGATGAAGTGGGCAACGGACATCATTGATGCAACGGAAGGGATGTAGAGATGAGCCCTTATCACAATATCATCACCCGGACCCTGACGGATCTGGGAACGGCCGAGATCTACAAGCCCAGGCACATCGAAGCGATCCTCCGCATGATTCATGGCACACTCGATCATCTCTCTGCCAGAGAGTTCAGATCCTCCATCATGGAATGCGAGCAAGTCATCGTTGTCGGAACCAACGGGGATCCCATCTCTGGAGATCTCTCTTTGTTCGACAAGCTGGCCGATTCTTTCGGCATCAAGGAGTGACCAGGATGACGCAGCAGGAGATCGAAGCTCTTCGCCAGGAGATCGAGGAAGCGACCAGGCCTCGAGTCTTCCGGGATGATCGCGGGAACCTTGTCGCAGTCACCCGGGGGATCGGAGCAGGAGAGACCTGGATCGCAGCCCGGGGACGCCATCGGGTCAAGTCGAGAGATCTCCTCCCCCAGGACGACAGAGGCCGGATGCAGGTCCTTCTCAACGCATATGCCCATCGCAAGGGCTGGAAGGAGTTCGAGATGAAGACTTCTCCCGCTCCCTGGATCAATCGGACTCCTGGAGATCCGACTCCGGATTCCGGATGCCAGATCTACTCCGGGCAGAATCACATCGCGACCGCTCACTATGGACTCCCGGGGCTCGATCATGTCGATGCCCAGGCCAATGCTCGTCTCATCGCGGCTGCTCCGGATCTCCTGGTCGTTGCCCGGGGAGCCCTGGGATATCTGGAATCCCTCCCCCCTAGCTCCCGGCCGGATGAAGCCTGGTTCTTCCCCCTCCGGGAGGCCATCGCCAGAGCGGAATCTCGATAAGCCGAAACCCGGGGGAGGATCTCCTCCCCTGGGTCGTCTCCGGGTGGTTCCGGAGGCCCGATGATGGCAGCCCCAGAGAAGGAGAAGGCAATGTCGAGAACACGGAAGATCATCGAGAAGGCCCGTCAGATCATCGATGAGGGAGCGATCAGCTTCGACGTCGACTGCTGCGGGGGAGTCTGGATCCTGGTCGCGATCCTCCGGGATGGGAGAGGCTTCCCCATCGAGGGAGCCACAGGAGACAAGATCTCGATCCATGAAGCGGCACAGACTCTCAATCGCCGTCTCGGCCGGGCATAGGGGAGGAGATCATGCCGAAGAATCCAGACCAGACCAAGAAGGATCTCGCGGATCTCCTCACCCAGGCGATCTGCCGAGTCCATATCGCGAACAACGAGGGAGATCCGATCCTCTCCGCCTGGAGGAAGGATGCCGAGAGAGCCCTCGATCTGGCCCGGAAGGAGCTCGACCAGGAGATCGAAGAAGAGAAGTTCACCGGGCATCCCCTGGTCTCCTACAGCGCGGGACCAATCGAGAGGAGCGACGGGAGCAGCCGGATCTCCTGGACCATCATGGTCGGGAGGGCTTCTTCCGGATCCTTCAAGATCTCCCGGAGCCATTCCGGACATGCCGATACCCATCTCCAGGCCTCGCAGGATGCCTTCGAGTCCATCCGGGACTACTTCACCTGGGAGGAACAGAAGGATGGAGGATCCCCCTCCAGCGCACCAGGACGGGCCTAGATGCGAAGATCAGGGCTTCCGGCGAGGGAATATGCCGGAAGGATAGAAAACCCCAGGAACGGCCTCTCACGGGCCATAGAATCGAAGGGAGCGAAAATGCCAGAGATCAGGACCTCATACGAGAGATCCAGGGGATGCGGATTCCGGAAGGGAGGGGGGACCTACCTGGTCACCGATGAGGGGAAGCTCTTGCAGCCCTGCGGGAGACTACCCCTCGTCCTGGACATCTGCCCGACCTGTGGACAGGGGATCAAGTTCTCCAGATCCCCGGGCTGGGTCGATCCCGCCCTCCTCTTCGAGGGGAACGAGTGCAGGATGAAGCGGAAGAGTCTCCGGTCGCACTCCGAGATCCTCCAGAAGATCTTTGGCGGTCCCTTCGGGGCGAAGACCTCTGCCTCCTGCCTCTGCCCTCTGGACGATCCCTCCTCCCTGGGACGGAGCCTCCTCATGTGGGTCGGGGAGAAGTTCTATCCCTCCCCGATGGACTGGCTCCAGGAATCCCAGAGACAGGGGATCTCCAGGAGGATCGCTTCGGTCCCCCGGGGATTCATCCCGGGAGAGACCTGGATCCTGGTCGCTCACAAGAAGGTCAACATCGAGGGAGGGCAGAAGCCGCAGCCCGCCGTCTTCCATCTCTTCCGTCCGGACAGGATCGAGTATGTCGTCTCCGGGCAGGAGAGCGAGGAGGAGCTTGCGAAGATCGAGAAGAGGGGGATCTCCCTGGTGAAAGTCATCCCGGTCGACTCGGACGGGAACATCCTGGAGCAGCCTGCCCTCGATCTGGAAGGAGATCTCCCTCCGGAGACCGAGGAGGGGCTCCCTGCCCAGGACCAGGAGACGGAGTCCCAGGATCCGGAGGACGGATCCGAGTGACTATACCTTTCGCGCTTTCGCGATTTTACGCTAATGGCGGTAGCGCGATGAGGACCGTTCCAGGCCTTCCGGGAGAGAATCTCGTAACAACAAGCATCGGAGGGGATTCCGGAGTCGGTCCGGCTCCCCTCTTATCCCCAGGTCATAGGCGGGGCATAAGGACCCTTCATCCCCCCCAGGAAGAAGGAAAAGGAGAAGGAGAGAGAGAAGGAAATAACATATGTCTGTTTTCCCCTGATCGAGCGATCAGGGACTTGTGGATGATATCCGGAGGATTTATGATATCGATACAACAATCCGGGAGGAGGTGAAGGAGTGACAGAAAAGAAGCAGCCCAGGAAGGAAGGAGGGGTCCCTCATCTCCAGGACTACTACAAGAGGGGGAAGGGGAAGCGGCTGGAGATCAGTCTCCGAGATGAGAAGAAGGTCTTCATCGAGGAGATCGCATCGATCCGGGGGACGACCCAGGGAAACGCCGTGAGCCGTCTGATCAGCACGCATCCTCTGTTCCAGGCATGGAGGCAGGAGCCCGAAGGATCGGAGGAGAGGATCCGGCTGGTCCAGTCCCTCGATATCTAACCGCAGGAAGGAAGGCGATCCTATGGCAGAGAAGGCGATGAAGAGATTCAAGGCCCACCAGCGATACTACGCGGCCGATGGAGATCTGGTCCCGGGAGTGACCACGATCCTGAATGTCCTGAACAAGCCCGCCCTCGTCGGATGGGCGAATCGGATGGGGCTCCAGGGCATCGACACCAACAAGTACGTCGACGCGAAAGCGGAGATCGGGACTTGCGCCCACTATCTCATCGAGTGCGATCTCACCGGAGAGAAGCCCGATCTCTCCGAGCATTCCCCCTCGGTCGTCGACCAGGCCGAGAACGCCCTCATCAAGTGGTACGACTGGAGGAAGGGGAAGCAGCTCGACCTCATCCTCTCGGAGGCTCCTCTCGTCTCGAATCGTCATCGTTTCGGAGGGACGGTCGACATCTTCGCGGATCTCGATGGAGTCAAGACCCTGATCGACATCAAGACCTCCGGATCCGGGATCTGGCCGGAGATGAAGT
>Ga0172381_10007758_pt1 | contig 10589 bp, 13 predicted proteins | sample Leawel6488metaG_FD_119754 | JGI IMG/M metagenome (GOLD analysis project Ga0172381, IMG submission 119754) | Leachate microbial communities from a municipal landfill in Southern Ontario, Canada - Leachate well 64-88 metaG | ecosystem: Engineered > Solid waste > Landfill > Unclassified | place... | reverse complement strand
TTTTACCCCAAAATATCTTGGGGTTTGGGTTAAAAAACTCGAATGAATTCATTATACCCCAAAGCCCCCAAGACACAAAACATTTATCAACCAGGCATAAAAAATCCGGTAAGCAAGAGTCTTATCACACGGCCACAAAACAAAAGATCCCTCAATTCCCCTCTGTCAGGCATCTGGAATTGACCCTGAGCGTCTTTTGCGAAGGAACGCCCTTTTGTGAGCTTGGGATTTTAGAAAACTAGAAACCTCCCTTTTATTTTATCAGGGTGTCCCCTTTCAGGACGTCCCCCGGTTCCGTAAGAAACGAGTAACCTAACATAAGTTTTAATTATTACACGGAAAGAATAAAGCAGGATTTATCCCGGTACAGAATTCGATACCTAATCTTGACAATGTAGGATTATACCAAACAACTAAACCTTCAATATTTTCAAGTATGGCATTACCATTAAAAGTAGAAAGCTTCATCTTTAACAGTCTTCCGGTCTCAACTGGCTTTCTTGTTTCAAGACACACTCCGTTTTGACTTAGATTAATCGTACTCATAGTCTCAAGTTGAGCTGAAGAATCGCTATCACAACAAACTACCTTGAGTTTTATGTCCTGCCTTTCTTTGGAACACCGCGGATCGAGTTTTTTCGGAAAATTTTCTATTCCATTTTTCTCGCAATCAATCACCACAAGAGGAGGCTCTAAAGCTGCAGCAACCATCTTCACATGTTCATCTGAAGTCACAAGACAACAATTCCCCCCAGAAAGTAGATGAATTTCTCTAATAATCTTTAACATTATAGCATCTGCAGTATTTGCGACACGTTTCGATATTGGCAATAAGCTACCAAACCATCGAATATAAACAGCGGGTTTTTTGGGTGGAGGTGGAACTTGAGTTATTTTTATAGGAACGGAAAAATCTATTAAATGCTCTCTAACAAAATCATATAAATAGAATTTCTTGCCTATATCTTTAAAAAAAGTATCCTTTATAGCTTCTAATTTATCATCAGAATCAATTATACCCTGTCTTCTAAATTTATAAAAATTACCAATTATTTCCTCGGCCTGAATAGTGGAAAGATAAATTATCTTGGATGGGCTTCTATCCAAAAGGCATCTAATTACTGCAGAACCAGATAAATCAACATAATATTTAATAAGAGAGTTAGCATCTAATAGGCAATAGCAACATTCCATCTGAATAAATTCTTACTCCTCAAGAATTTTTTCGATTTTCTCTTTTTTATTACTCAAGATTTTACGTATTTCATCATGTGATTTAGCCTTAACACAATTACCTTGAATCCATTTCTCAAGGACATACGGATTTTCCCTTTGGTCTGCTCTGCTGTGTTTTATCAATCTGTCTTCTATCATATTCTCCCCCTTTGATACCTACGAAGGTACCAACCCTTACCATTGCACATTCTACAACCTACTACTACATCAAATTCTTACTTAACTAATTATTTCTTATCATTGGCTATAAAAAACGGTTCTATTTTCCAAAAACCGTCCCTCGAATTGCGATCTTGGAGTAGAACATTATGGTAGTTTTATTATATTTTGATTCCATTCACAATCAAAATCATAACATTTCCGAAATAAGTTTGAGCTATTAACACCAAATTAATGTTTTATTGCTTACCTCTCCCAAAGATATACCCGAGTGAAACTGTTATAATAGGGACAAACACAGTAGACCATAAAATTTTAATATCTTCCATGGAAACAGTTATTATCTTCAGCCACGCTGCTATCAAAACAGCAAGCGTTAGAAAACATCCGACCACAAAAGAAACTATAATTGTTTCCCATACTATGGCAGTTTGAGCATGCGCACCTGTACCAATACGCTCAGAAATCTTTCCTACAATATTAATCTTGTCATTAGGATCGCCCGGCATCTGTATTTATATTATCTCCTGAATAAAAAGTGTAATGAAGTAATTTCACCGAACTTTTATTTAAAGCATAGATTGTGAAAATAAAATATAGCTCTTTATTCTTGTAGGTACCTATTTTCTGAGGAGAAGTTAAACCAATGCCCAAAGGATTGTTAAAATTAAACAACTGAATCATTATTCCTTTATCTGAAACAACGGAACTCTCCATCCGTTGTTTACCCCCATCATCTGAAAACTGAATAATAAACTTCAAATCAGAAAGTATTAATTCAATATTGCTAAGATCAAAAGTGTGGACTGATCCTGTAGTTAAAATCTCTTTTCCGCTTGATTTTATAAAAAAAGGCTCATTCATCATGTTCTCTTTATTCTATGAAATCTTTAATTCTGTTATACATTATAATGTATTTATCAAATTTAAATTTTTAAATGTAAATTACTTATAACCTAAAATCTCCAAGTAGTCAAGCAACAGATTAAATGAAGAATAGGGATAGCCCCTATTTCCAGAAATCGTCCCTCGAATTGCGACCTTGAAGTAAAATGCTATAGTGAATTTATTCTATCTCTTTAGACGCGGTTGTCAACCAAAGAACCAAACTATTTCGAGTCGAGGATCCAAGGGGTGTCCCCTGAAAGGACGTCCCCGGTTCCCCAACTAAACCCACCGAATATTTATTTCATAACAATACTATCCACAGAAGTTTATATAAACTGTCTACTTAACAACTCACTTCCACTTACTTATTTTTTTAATTTGTTTAGCTTTGTGCTAAAAATTAAAGAATCTGGGACAGTAAGAATAAGTGGGTTCTTCCTACCGTCTATGTCAATAGCAATAGTATTTTTATCTATATCAGTTTCAATATTATATATTTTACTCAACTTAATATTATACACACCTTCCCCAACAATTATCATTCTTTGAGAAGTAAGATAGAGCATGCCTTCCTTTTCAGTTACCAAACCCTTAATAGCATGCCTAACTCCCTGCTCCTGGTAAGACTTGAGCGTTTTTTCTTTCACTATCCTACCCATAGTTTGATGATAAGATATCTCATTTTTACCTAATGAGATATCTACATCGATCGGCTGGAGATCTTTTTCAATTATTTCTCTAGTTTCTCTAAGCAATTTTAGAGTTTCCATTTCTTCAATAACATCGGCGTCTTTCAAAGAAAAGATATTTTTTATTTTAAAGATATCAGCCTCTTCTTCTTTAGTAAGAATTTTATCTTCCACCATAAAAAGATAAACTCTATTAAACACATAAAGTTTTATTTTCTTTAATAAATCTTCATCGAGATTCAATGCTTCTTCTACTGCTTGCAGATTATCTCTTTCTTTATCACTAATCCTAAAATCCGAAATAACTGAATTTAAATAATCCTTATAGAATAAACAAAGTGCCCTTTTAAAATATCCTATATCTAAATTTTGCCTGCATTTATTAGCAACCTCTTTCAATTTTGCTACATCTACTACAAAATCATCTTTTTCATATTTACAACATTCCGTTTTTAATTTACTATACAAACTATCGGATTTTTGTTTTAATATCCACCTCTCAATATTAGAGAAAATTACCCAAAAATACGCTACTATACCTAAAATTAAAAATGTCGTTCCCGCTCCAAAAGAAACACTTTTACATACAACACCTGTTGTGATAAAAAATGCTGTTCCGACAGTCAAACACATCCATTCTGTTTCTTTTTTTACATTAAAATAAAACTCTATGTCTAATCTTTTGCGGTTAATTTGTTTTTTATTAAACAATGCTCCATTCTCACCCAAAGAGATATCGTTTTGTAAATTAACAGTTGGCCCAGGGCTAACGTAAGGAGTACGATAATACAAACCCCCTGCACCAAAATGCGAATAAGCACCTTTTGGGCCTACCCCCACCCTAGCCCCTTTAACGCCAAATGATAAACCAAGCCCAGATTTTGATAAATTAAATCTCACTGGTCCTGCGCTAAAAGATTTTCTAATATACCAACCCATCGGCACCTCTCAAGATAAACTTATTTCTTATGATTTTTAATAATACTAATAACATTATCTTCCATCTTTCTGCTATTCATCTTTCCCAGAACAAAACAACCTACTCCAATTATGATCAAGCTGAGAAAACCACAAAGAATACTAAATTTGCTTATTAGAATACCGTTTATATTTGAAATCCATAGGCTAGAAAAATATTATACCTAAGTCTTTAACTTTTTCTTTTCGGATTCATTATTCTTGGTCTACGATTATTTGATACCATCATTATATTTTGCTTTCTCATTATTTCTTTAATTAACGGGACTATATCTTCTAAACACTGAAAAGGCTGTGGGTGCATAACCTTAATACCTTTGCCTTTGTTTGCTTCAATTTTAGCTACCCCACTATCCCAGCATGCAATCCTACGCCTACCCTCAGGGCTCTCGAGAGTAATACTATTTGTCCAAAACCTCAACATAATCCCAATCGTCTTATTTTCCTTTTTTCCCATTATCCTCCTAAAATAATAAGGACAATTCCTGTTTTATAGATTGCCTTTTAGTTTCTAAAAAATACTCATTAATTTTGCTTGGATTCTTTTAATCGTTTTATAGCTAAGGTACAAATTGGATTTTCAAGGCTTTGTCCAAGGACAGATTCTATAAAACACGGCTGGCAAAAATTACCCAAATATTTACATTCACGACAAGGAAAATAAGACTTAAAAGTCGCGCTGCGCTTTAACAAAACAATCCTGTTCATAAGCGGTTGTCTTAATATCTCCCCTATGCCCATTCTTGATAACGAATAAGACTTTATCCCAAGTGAATCACGTATTTGTTTACGCGTAAATAACGCAGCGCACGGCAGATATGCGCCATCGGGAAGAATCAACATCTCTGTTGTAACAGCAGGACATCCCAGATAAGAAAACGGAATATCCAAACCATATCTTTTTCTAGCATACTCAATAATCAAAGGATAAGCAAAAGGCGGTGACACTTCAACTTGGTAAGAAGAATAATCTCTATACATAGAATCAATAAAATTAAAATACTCCAAGGGCTTAACATATAACCTTGAGCGGTTTAATAAAGCATTACCTTTAAGTTCAAGCGTATTAAATGATACAGCATTAACTCCTAATTCCTGAAAAAAAGTTATTATATCCTTGGGGGGAAACATATTGATTTTGGTAAGTACATAATGAACCCTTATCTTTGTAAGAGGATGCTTAAACTGAATAGCCTTTTGCAAGTTCTTAATCAACCGGTTAAATATACCCGGCTTTCTCATTCCTCCATAAGAAACTTCATCTATCCCGTCAATGCTAAAGGTAACTTGCGCTAATGGAGTTTTACTAAGAAATTCATAAAACTTACTATCAGCTAATGTCCCGTTAGTTATCAGGCTGGTTGGAATCCTGCGTCCAACAGCACAGCCGATAATCTGTCTGTAGTCGTCTCTTAATAGCGGCTCTCCCCCAAGGAATTGTAACTCACCTATCTGCAAATAATTGGAAAGATTTCCCAATATACTTAGCACTGCCTCGGTGCTCAAAGTTTTCTTCCTTACAAGCTTTGAGCCAATATAGCTACAATGAGCACAATTAAGGTTGCAACTATCATTAAGCAGCCAACGTACTACAATTGGAAACTTACCGAAAGTATTGTTCTGATTTAATACCTGCAGCACCTTGCCCCTGTCCCTGCACAAACTATGATATCTTCACGCTTCTGTTTAGAAATAAGTTTTTTGAAAATATAGGTTTTTTCTTCAGGCGTTAATTTAAAACCCAGATCAGCGAACATCTTGTCGATAGCCGCGTTAACCTTCTTAAGCACACCCGGATTATCCTGGATTTTACGGATAATCGCATCCAATTCTTTTTTTCTTGTTTGTCTCATCTTCCCTCCTTTTATTAACAGTTCGACCGCTTATTATTTTCCGGACTTAAAATTATATAAACACAATACTTATATCTACTAACTTAACAATATCTTACTGAAACTTACTCAAAAAAATAAGGACGGCCCCTGTTTTCCAGAAACCGTCCCTCGAATTGCGACCTTGAAGTAAAATGTTATTGTGAATTTATTCTATCTCTTTAAGCGCTATTGTCAACCAAAAACAAGATCCTTACAGCCTTTAACTAGCGTAGTACTTTTTACGTAGCAAAAAGTATCACAAACCATTTTGTGAGTTTGAGATTTAAAAAATTAAAACCGTTCCCTTTATTTTAAATTTAAATTTTCACTTCTTCTAAAAAAGAAATTTTCTTGTCAATTGCATTAAGCAAGTTATTAAATGAAAAAGTAAAACGGGCCCTTTCCCCATTCCGCATTAACCATTCAATATTTCCTTTTATCTCTTCGTCATTTGAATATTTTTTATTAATTACATCATAAAATTCTTTCCATTTAGAATCGCTTAATGAATCATTCAGTGCGAGATTTAGTCTTGCTAAAGTAAAAAACAACACTTCATTTCCTCGCTTTAAAATTTTATTCTCAGGAATATCTAGAATCTCAGAAATGCCGTGAAGTATTTGTTCCATTGTTATTTTTTTTCTGATAATTTGTTCATAAAATAAACTGCTGCGAAATCTTATTAAAAGTAGCAGAAAAAGAATATCGGAACATATGCATTCTTCGTTTCTTGTCGATTTTAGAATAAAGATAAAATTGGTAAATATTTTTTCAACTTCTCTTAATGTCATTTTAAAATAATTAATCAACCCAACAATGTCATTCTCTATTTGATTAAATTTCTCTGAATCAATAAGATTACGCCCCTCTTCTCGTTTGACAAAATAATCGAGTAAATCAAAACGCGCAAACATTTCTCTACAATAAGCTTCTATGTTAGGAGCAGTAAGAAGATAGGTCATGTCTATAAATCGTTTTAAATAACCACTAGAATCTGTTTGTTTGCCATAAACATGTTCAATACATGTTTTTAATTGCCTCTCATCCATGGTGAGCACAAATACTATTCCTTCTATATAAAACAAATGTTTGATAGTTTCCAAAACTTCTATTGCAAAACTAGGACGGCATCTATCTAGATCATCAACAAAAATATAAAATCTATGGTTGTCTGAAATTAGCTTTACATTTTCTGCTAAGGTGTTTTTAAATTTATTTAACAAATTCCTATTCTTGGAATATTCGTTTATGGCAGTTTGGGTATTTTTTTCGACAAACTCAGAAATTACATCCTCTTTGAGATCTTTTATATCAACCGATCCTGCGGTTACTATTTTAACCATTGTAGGCAATGCCGCTTTAACGAGTTTACCGCCAATTTCCAAAAATTTCTTAGATTGTTTTCTAATCTTGTTTCTATCCTCAGAAGAACCAAATTTTAATTCATGCTCTAGTGAAGCTTCTATTTCTGCTATTAAACATATCAGCGGATTCTCCGTATAATCGTTTTCCCAAGCATTAAAAAGGATTGATTTTATTCCTTTAGATTTAAGATATGCTCTCCAAAGTTCTACAAAAGTTGTTTTCCCTTGTCCGTAGGGAGCATCTACGCAAAGGACAAAAGATTCTGAGGTATTTTCAAATACAGCAGTAAGATTTTTTATTGGAATATCTCTCTTAAGTTTATCGTGCCTAAAGATATCTTCTGCGGGTATCTTAAAATCTCCCGGCTTTACTTTCATATACGACTCCTTTTAATTAATATGCAAACCAAAAAAGGGACGGCTCTGTTTTCCAGAAACCGTCCCTCGAATTGCGACCTTGGAGTAAAATGATTGAAAGCTAAATATATTGTAACCAACGGAAAGATAATGTCAAATGAAGTTTTCGGATTTCAGCTGTCAGCTATCAGCCGTCTGCTTTCAGCTAAAAACAAATCTCGGGGACAGGCCCCGAAAACCGGGGACTGTCCCCGCCTTCGAAATTTAATAATATTTATAGCTGGTAGACAATGGTGAGATATTGCTACCTCACTTTAACCCAGAAATGAAAGAATTTAGCCGTTGTCGGATAAATTACTTTGCCATTCTTGGTTATGAACCTGCAGAAAACCTCACGGTATCCTGGCCGGTCAACCTTTTTTCTCATAGCTGATCCTCCTTTCTTGAGCTAGGTTACTTACCCTTGGCCCAAAATAAAATAAAAACACGGGGCCGGGTAAGCACTAACTAACTCAAGAAAAAGAATCACAAAAGAAAAAGCGATTACTGTCTACCAGCTTGTAAATTAAAACTATTAGAAGATTCGAAATCTATTACTTACCAGTAATTAAATCGTTCAGAGACTTAATACGGTGATCCTTTAGAAATGTACCTAAATGCATATCTGCCCTCTCTTTTAAATTAACACCATACTGCTTCTCTATAGTACCAACATGCGTATCATCTCGCTTATCACGTAACTGACCATTCTGATTTCTCGAGCGATATCCCTTCATTCCAGGAGCATCTTTAGCCATATTATCCTCCTATTTTATAACTTATTATTTACCCTATTTAACTATCATATCTGCTGAAAATATAGATTAGCAGTCTATTCCCTACATTGCTAATTTAACATTTTTTATCTTTTTGTCAATAAAAATTAAAACTTTTTTTGTAAGCTATAGATGGAAAGTTTCAAGTGACACCTTAACTTACAACTTATAGCTTACAAACAGAAATTCCTTTTCATCAACAGAAAAAGCGCCGCGTATTCAGCGCCTTTTCTTAGAAATCTCGGGGACAGGCTCCGGAAATCGGGGACTGTCCCCGTCTTCGGAAGCCTCTATTTCGCCTCATCTGGCGACATACAAACACCAGACAATAAAAAATTAAATAGACGATTTACAGCAGATAGATAACCGCATCCTATTGAATAGATATTAACAACCCGAAGGCAGGCCAAAGCACGGCGTATGATCATCAGTATAATAACAATACCAACACGCCTGCCCAGTGTCAGGATGATAACTTAAAGCATAATCATATTCCCTGGAAGTGTTCGGATTTTTACCGCCACTGGTGCACCTATACGAAACCAGATTAACATACGTAGTATGCTCACCAAGCGAATACCTATAGAAACTGCCAGATGAGCAGGTAGTATTAGTATTAATCCCTAAATCGGTAACAGTCATCCCTGTGCATGTCCCATTTTCTAAATAATACTGATATGCCAACTGGCGCATTACCCCAATTCTTACTTTTGCCTCGACAAGTCGAGACTTTTCAACTACCTGTTCATATTGGGTTAAACCTAAAGACGCTAAAATCCCGACAATGATGATGACAATAATTAATTCAACCAAAGTGAAGGATCTGATCGAATTCGTTATTTTTGCCACCTTCCTCCCCTCTATTCTAGGTTTTATTCTTGCCCTTTTGCTTTTAGCCTTTGACTTAATTACTAGTTACTGGTTACGAGTTGCGTTTTTCTCTTTGTCTTTTGTTTTTCCCTACATTCTACCTTCTAACTACTACCTACTGCTTTTCCCGCTGACGGCTGATAGCTGAATTTAGTTAACAGTTGACAGTTCACAGTTCACAGAAAAAGCAGTTTTTGCTTTGTTTTCCCTACATTCTACCTTCTAACTTCTACCTACTGTTTCTTTACATGCTTTTTGACTTTAACTTACCGCTTATAACTTATAACTGAATTCTAGATTTGACTCTTAAATATACACCTAACTGCAGTAAGGTGTCAAGAATAATCAATCCTCCCGTTACCCTCAGGTTTTATCCTGGGGTTTGCTTTAGGATTGATACTGAGCCGCTTATAACCCAGATCCTAAGTCCGGAGGCCTAAAGCGGCGAATGTATAAACCTTAGGATAATAAGGCGCTATGGAAAACAAGATCAGGCTTAAATTAGGCAGGAAGATCGAGGAATTACGCAGAAAAAGCGGTTATACCCAGGAGAAATTGGCCGAAATGGCCGAGATAGACTATAAATACCTGCAAATCTCGGGGACAGGACCCGAAAACCGGGGACTGTCCCCGCCTTCGGTGAACTGTCAACTGTGAGCTGTGAACTAAATTCGGTTTTCAACAACAAAAAAAGCCACTGATCTCTCAATGGCTTCCCTCCCCGCAAACATATCACAAATTATAACATGCTTAGCAATCTTTCCCTTACGCCTCTGCAACGCTATGCAGAACCTCCGAAATAAAGGTCTGATATTTAATACCTAATTTTTGCGCCTTTTGCTTAATATGTTCTAAGTCGTAACTGTTTACGCGAATATTCAAGACGGCGTCTTTTTTTCTGGCTTCAAGCGCAGAGGCTATTTCAGCAAACTTTTCTTTGCTTACACTAACATATTCACCTCTTAGCAACGCGTCCTCAGCAGCCCTTTCTTGCTTAGTCAACTTGATTTTTCTCATTAGATTCCTCCTTTTTATAAAGTTTTGTATATTTACGACTTGGATATAGGGTCTTTAAGAATAAACAGGTTTCGGTTTCAACGCAGGGAACTAGCCAAATATAGTTCCTATATTCAAAAAGCAGCATTTGCTGATTTTGCCTGTGCGGGTTGTCTTTAAAATCTACAATCTTCGCCGTAACAATTTCTTCAAACGAAACACCTCTCGTATCTTTCAATCTTTTACTCTTCAGCGAGCTCCATTTGAACCCCTTCATAATGCTTTACGCAATGGATTGTATATACAATTGTATCACACTTATAACCTTTGTCAATGTTATTTATCTCCTTTGCGTGCCTCCTT
>Ga0172381_10007757_pt1 | contig 10590 bp, 18 predicted proteins | sample Leawel6488metaG_FD_119754 | JGI IMG/M metagenome (GOLD analysis project Ga0172381, IMG submission 119754) | Leachate microbial communities from a municipal landfill in Southern Ontario, Canada - Leachate well 64-88 metaG | ecosystem: Engineered > Solid waste > Landfill > Unclassified | place... | reverse complement strand
GGATCGCGTCGGTGATGCGCTTGTTGCGCTCGACAACCCAGACATTGATATAATCATCGCCGTTCATGATCTTGTAGACGCCAAGCGCGGTGATGTCATCAATCAAACACCAACCTTCGTGGACTTCGAGCTTCTGCTCCAACGCTTCCTTGACGACCATCTCTGAAGTTATTGGTGCAAGCAACTTGCCATCGTCATCGCTGACGACTCTGATCGTGATTGTGCCGATGTGCATGTTAGTCCTCGACGTTGATTGTGATACGTTGACCTTCGATGGTATATCCTATATTCGGGAATTCGATTCCGGTACGGTTGTTCCACCATTTCTTGAGATCAGCCTTGGCTAATTCCAAAGCTTGGTAATCGCTGTTAGCTTTGATTTCACTACTCAGGAAGACGCGACCAGTTCTATGAGAGACGTAGTCAACATGCCATATCTCGCACACGTCAGCCTTCGGCCAAATGCTATCTTTGGGCCATATAAGGCTACGTGACAACTTAACATCCGAGGCAACAGCCTTGCAAATGTTGTCGAACAACATCCAGTACATGAACCTGATTGGCAGACGGACGCATACGTACATGAAGTAGAACACGCAAACAACCATGCCGACAGTCGATGATAACATAGACCGCATCGAATTAAGCAGTTTGATGAACTCTTCACCAAAGACTTCGAATGGTCTAACCAATCCAAGCGACTTGCCATAGTCAATGTACATCCCGAACTCCGTGATGTATTTGTACTTCGACAGCCACTGGCGCATCGCCACGTCGATGTTGGCGTTCGTCACTGGGGTCATCGTAAGCTTAGGTTTCGGATTGAACCAGTCGTAGATGGTGTAACTCTTCATCCATGCTTCTACGGGCTTGATTACACGAATCGAAACCGCCATGAAGAACATGACGACGAGAACGTAGTGCGCTTGGGTGAAGAACGGCGCGAAGGCCACCCAGCAACTAAGAGTGCAGACACCAATCAGATTTCTGTTATTGCGAAGCATCGGATTGTCCTTTCAAAGATGTTTGATATTGACGACTGATTCCAAAGCATCTTCTTGGATCCATGTCGTGCTGTTCACGATCTCGACGTTCAAGCCTCTGGATCGCTCAATTCCAACAGCCAGTCTAAGCAGACCATATGCCCAATCCTCCTCGAACACTTTACCTTCGAGGAAAGTAACACATGTTTGGATTTTCGGTTTGTAGTCCTCATCGTAGTTGATCTCATGCGAGTAGTAACTGAAATGAAGTCGCCGCAGGCACAACACCAGTTCGTTGTAGCTGGCGTTGTTGTGATGCCAATAAGCGACTTCGTACTTGTGGAAAACCAGCACGTAGCGAACAGCCCACGACCAATACATCCTCTTCTCGATGCGGAGGATGTCTTCATCGATGAGGATTGCGAGAATGATGACCGCAGACAAAACTGTTGCGTACCACATTGTTACTTACTCCTGCTGAATCCCATCTGCATCCAGAATGGAGTGTTGTTCTTAATGTATGTCCAAGTGGACTCGATTTCGATATTGATGGAATCCAGATGCCTCTGCTTGGTTTCCAGATGGATAACAAGGTTGTTGATTGACAACCTTACCTCCGGCGTGACCTTGTTGTTGGGATCGTGAAGGTAACGCCACATGGAGTCGCAGATATGACCTATAACCAAATGCGTTGGTGCGACACACTTACCAACCTCGGTGTAGATTCGACACAAGATGCCGAGAGGATACGCAGCTTTGACTAGAATTGGTTGCGTCATATCATCCTTGCTTTGTGTTGAGTAGTTTGTTGATTTCAGGAAGCTTGTCATACAAGTCGTTAAGCTTGATGCACTCCGGCTTCAATGCCATGAAGTCATCCTGTGCTTCGGCTTGTGCCATTGCATTTACAATGGCCATCGCGCCTTGGACTACATCGCGAAGTGTTTCCATGTTATCTGTGGTAGTGACCTTCTTGCTTCTAGCGTCGAGGATCTTGTGAAGCCTTTCCCCAAAGAATTTGAGTTCGCTCTTGACAGATTTCACAACATTGGCTTCTATGAAAAGCTTGTTATAGTGACCGACTTCGAACACCAATGCGATGCAGTCTATATCACCGAATCTGTCCTCAACAGTTTCAATAGTGATGTTGCTTATGTGCGGACCAAACAGGCTTGATACATCAAGTGCAAGCTTTACAACAGGATGCACTTTGGTTTTGTTACGCGTTGTCATTGTTTACCTGTTGGCTTAGCAGTGACCGATGCCGGATCATCTTCCGTGGCAACCTGAGCGATGGCAATCAGAACTCGATGTGAGAGCTTCGAATACGCGCTTTCTCACAGACAACACACGCTTCGTATCGACACGGCTTGCCAACTTCTTTGGCACGCTTGTTGGCGTCTTTACTTCCGGTTCAGTAACAGCATCGTGAAGCTCATCTGTGTACTTATTCGCTTTCTTGGTTGCATCTTTCAGAGTCAACCCTTCACGCTGGAAGATGGATACCAATGCACTCCGAATTTTACCGTTGGTGTAGCTCATGTTAGCACCTACCTTTCTTTTCCCAAGTGTTTCTCAATGTTGCATTTTCGTACAGGACGTTGAATTTGTTGCTACGCCTGTACACGTAGCGTTGGATTAGAAGCTTAATCACATCGGACCATGAAGGTTCGACAGACGGCTCGACCTTATGGCATGCACGTTTGACCAGTATTCGAGCACCTTTGTATTGTTCCACGTACGTTTGACAACCGTAAGCAAAGGCCGAGTCCATCTTTGTTCCAGTTATCTTCTCGTATGAGACATATAGCTCAGGTGTGTGCTGCATCTCGTTGATCTTGAAGTGCAGGCAACCAATAGCAATCAAGTTGTCTAGCGTAACTCTTAGCTTCTCAGCGTTATCGATCCCACCAGCGACTAGGTTTATCGACGTTCGAACCTTCTCTGGAATGATGGCGTTGACACCGTGAAGGATTCCAAGTCGATCATGCTTGCTAGTTGCGTTCAAAATCCTATTGTTCTCTTCCCAATCAGAAGACTGGATTGACACGTTCAACCCATCGATGAGCTTGAATATCTCAAGCACCACCGGATTTGAAACGTTGACAGTTCTCGGTAAGCTTGTCGTTATGAAAATGCGAGTTGCGAACTCACGAATACCTTGAACATAAGCAAGGAGTTTCGCTGGAATGAGGAACGGCTCTCCGCCAAGGATAAGAACATCTTTGATTCCAGACTCGATTGTTTTCTTAACCATCTCGTCCACGTCGGTATTGCCAAGCTTGTCGAGTCCGTCACGTTCTATGCAGAAAGAGCAAGCATTGTCGCACGACTTCAGGAATCGTACGTCCAGAGAGTCATAAGCACCATCGCAAGCATTCTTGAAGCTGAACATCATACACCAACTTTGTTATTGGTTGGTAGTTCACGCCAGACGCGCTTGCAAACTTTACCATCCTTGCCAGCATCGATCCACGGGTTCTCGTCGATTTGCTCCATATCGCGCTGGTTGCACCTTCGCCCGTTGCTCAAGCATTTGCAGACGATTCGAGCATCGCCGATGAACTTGAACTCATGCCCGCCAAACACTTTTGTTTGTGTTACTTCAGTTGTCATCATTCACCCCATATAGTTTGAGTCGTATCAGTCCACGACGGTAGCTTGTCGGGAACGCTTGTCGTAAAGCCGTCCAATCACCGTTGTAGTTGACGTGTATTTGTTTAATTCCTAGAATGACAGCCGCGCACAGCCGATGCTGTCCGTCATCTAGAATCACGGTTCCCCACTGGTAGTCCTGATCTAGGAATACAGGATCCCATTTTGGGTAATGCTCCATCAGGTAACGTATTCGCTGGCAATGCTCCAAGCGGATTTGTTTTTCGTCACGTTCGTCTTGGTAATCCATTTGGTAGCCGTCGGCATGTAGCTTGGTGTCGCTGCACGCCAAAACTTCCTTCGGATCGATAGCGCTTGTTATATCAGCCCACCGACCAAATGGATCACCGATATGCTGTGATAGCTCTTTGGTAAGTAGGTGAAGCATAGTTCGTTACTTACCACCGTTGCGGTAGCAAAACCACACACCTTCTTCGCAGAGATATTTGTACTCCGCCGATAGCTGAAGAATCTCGTCTGGAATCTCCAGATCGTGTGTTGGCGCATGCTTTGCGAGAGTCGGCAAGAAACCAAGCTCATGTGTGCCGCAATCGTCAGGTGGAGGTGCATGCTTTGCGAGAGTCTGCAAGTAACCAAGCATGAGGTACTGAACGAACTTCACATCGATCACAGTGTCTGTGTGTGTTCTGTGCTTGACTTCCATGTCATGTGACAGGCTGGTTTTGCCAATACCTTTCAGCTTCGCGCAGTCGAGGATCAGTTCCTTGAGTTGCGCCGGATCTTTTCTGAGAACGCTTTTCTTCTGAGTCATTTCGATCTCCTTTTAGTTACTGTTTACGTGGATTGGATACTGTAGATGCAGAGCTTTGAGCATCCTAGCATCTGCACCTTGCGCATCTGCACGCGAATCGAACGTGCTAGTAAACTCAGTAACTACATGAGCGTGCAAGCACTTCGAGCAAACCCTTTTAAGCACTATTTTTCCGTAGAACCCAGTATCAGTGCGGTACCGAAGATCCTCGAATATAGAAAACTTTCCGTACTCATGCTGGCACGGCGGAAGGGGCTTGCGTCCGAGGAACAAAATACAGAACACGAACTTGATTAGGTACAACATGTTATCACACTCCTTCGTTGGTTTTCTCAGTCTGGTTTCGGTTCGGAGAACTTGCTTGGGTGAGTAGCATGCCAATGCGCATAGCCGTTGGTCTTTCCACCAATGCCGCAGAAATGCACACACCAGCCGTACTCGACAAATAACTCATCGGAAGTGAATCCGCAAATCTCGACTTGGAACTCAAGTCCATAGTCGTTTGTGAATGTTACTCTATCTCCGACTTTGAACTTAAAGTCGGTTGGGCAGTGTTCTTCCAACCCCAAGGATGCCCAAATCGGTAGAACTTCAGTTGTCGGTTGCATTGATTTTTCCTTTATTCTAGATACAAGAAAGGGCAGACACTTTCGTAATCTGCCCAAAGTTTGAAGTAACTGTCAGTCGACAAGGCCCTGCATCATCTTGTGACGACGCATGATCGTATGGTCGGGAACATTGTGAATGTTCTCCGAGACGCATTCCTGGAACGACCTGTCGGTGCGAACAATCTGGATCCGGTAACCGTTGTTCATACCGAGTTCGATGAACGAACCAGCTTCCTGGAAGTTCACGTTGGTATTGTCGACGACGACACTCCATCCCTCTTCAACGAACTTCTCAGCGGCCTCGTAACACCTATCAGCGACTTCTTCCAAGCGAGAGGCGTCGAATTCGTATTCGCCATTCTCGTCGACCATGAAGTCGTTGTTGGAAACGACTCGGGCATTGATGCCAGAAGCGATCAGCCTCGCGATCTGCGTCTTGCCAGATCCGGGAACACCCTGCATGATGATCATCTGCTTCTCGATCATGATGTTGCTGTTATTGCCGAACAGCTTTGACCAGGTGCCTTCGAGAGCATTGTGCTTCTCGTCGTTGTAGTTGATATTCATCTCGGACAAACCGTGGGCGTTCATCCAGTTCATGACATCGATGGCCATGGATTTCGTATCGGTCGCGGCATCGACATTGACGTTACGGTCGATATCGTAGTCGGCGGATTCAATGGCGGACGTGCAGGAAGCTGTGGTCCAGTTGATTTTCATGATCATGTACCTTGATTGATTTGTGGTTTGGCCTGTCTTCATCAGGTGCAGGTGGCCAACCCTAACACGACCGGAGTAAACTCCGGTTTCGACTGTTACTGATCGTCGGTCTTCGCTTCGGAACTTTCAAGCGCTTCTGGTGCGTCGGAACTTTCGACCGATTCAGAATGCTCCGTCGGTTCGAATCCAATCACACCTTCGGCGGTTTCAGTCACTTCCGAAGGCTTGGTAGCCTCGTTGTCTTCGCCGTCTTCATCCAGTTCGGCATTTTCGACGACGTCCTCATCGCTGTTATCGGAGCTGGGGATCCCGTAGATCTTTTCGAAAGTGATGACCTCAGCGGATTCCCCGTAACTTCCAGGAGTAAGCTTGGTGATCCCGTCGTCGTTCTCGTCGAGGGCCATGATGTCGGCAATCGCTTGCGCGGCTTCGGTATTGATTCCCTCAAGCTGATTCTGATTGGAAGGATCCCTCTTTTTGAGTTCTTCACGAACGTATTCATGAGCGCGTTCTTCTTCCTGAAGAGCTTCTGCCTCGGACAGCTCGCGAACAGCTTCGTTTCCATGCTTGATCTTGTCAAGATGCTTGTTACCAGAAGTCTTCCGCTTTTCGAACTTCCGCTTGCTCTTCGCATCGAGGAATTCGATTTCGCGCTCTTCGGCCCGCTTCAAATCAGCGGCCATCAGGGGTTCCCAGTACGGGGACCACCGGATCTGAGCTGTGATCGCTTCGTGAACAAGCTTGGTCAAGCGGACTCCGCGAATGCGAGTGTTTTCGCGAAGCTTGTTTGCGAGATGCAGATACAAGGAGCGATAGGACTTGACGAGCAGTTGCGCCTGACCGTTATCAGTACGGGTGTACGTGAACTGGCCTTCGATGCATGCAATGATTTCGTTCCGAAGCGCCGCGATAACTTCAGCGTTCTCGGCCTCGCGCTTGGAGATGCGTGTTTCTTCCTGCTTCGCGATTTCGATCAGATCCGTACGCGCAAGCTCCGCCCAATCTTCCTGCATGAGCAACGCAGTTGCAGGGATGAGACCGAGTGCGCGGTGGATGAGCTTCGCACCGCGAACGGTGAACTTGTAACTCTGCGGAAGGACGTGGGCCACACCGCGAAACACAGTCGAGTATCCGCGATGAGTGAAGGTCGAGCCCTTCGTAACCACGATCTCGTTGACCTTCGGGTAGATGTCATCAAGAAGAAGGTCGTCCTTCACCTCTTCGGATTCATGCTTTGCCTCAATGGCCTGCTGAACAGCCTGCTTTCGCGCAAGCTCCTCCAACTGGCGACGGTGTTCACGGTGCGGCTCTTCGCTCTTGCGAATGGCATCATTCGCACGGACGATTCGCTCGATATTCGGAAGGCTGGTTTCGAGAGCGTTGCTCATTGTATTTCCTTTTCATCACATGGTGTAAGTGCAGTAACCTGCACTGGTCTAGCATCATCAGCGTGGGAGAGACCATCAACCCACGTACGGTCATCGCTGACCGTTTCGCTGTTACACCTTGGCAGACTGGAGCGACGCGATCTTCGCGATCTGCTTGTTGCGCTTGAGTTCGAGCGACGCGACTTCGCGCTTGATCTTGTCGAGAGCCTTGACGTGCTCTGCAAGCTTTGCTTCGCGCTCCTTGATTTCGTTGTAGATCTTCTTGGCCTTCTTCACGCGCTTCTCTTCGTGAGGCATGATGCCGCGCTCGGCGACGAACTTCGCGAATTCCAGTTCGGCCTTCTTTTCGGACTTCTTACTCATGTTACTATCTTTCTGTTTTGGTGAGTGATGACCTGTCTCATCAGCGCAGGTAGGTCAACTCCTGCGAACGGAACCTCGAATCAAGGTTCCGTTTCGACATGTTACTTAGTCAGTTGTCGCAACTTCTCCGTTGAGTCTCGCAGATATTGCCTTCTTTGAGTATTTACGGAATGTGTTTGATTTCTCGATACACCAGTGGATCCAATCCAACGGCTTCGACGTGCATGTCACGGCAAGGCCCACTGCGACACTTGTGAGTGCGCACACAAAGCAGAACAATGCGAGGCACCAGAATGCCAACACTGGTTCGATATACGCGAATGCAAAGAGAAGGATGCCATAAATAGTATTTTTCAAGTTACTTGTGCCCCTTCTTACCAGGAACTTTCTTCGCCTTCTTCGGGTTGACGATCTCTTCATTGTCTTTGACGCGCTTGACAGCCCGCAGACGGCTGTGCTTGACAACCTTCTTGTTTCCATCAGGAGTAACGCGAATAGGCTTCTGCTTGTCACCACGCCTCACGCGAACTTTCTCTTCCTTCACCACTTTCTGCTTCTTTGCGCTCTTCACCTTGTTGCCGCGCTTCTTCGGATGCTCATCTTCCGTGGCCTTGTTGCGCTTCTTCGAAGGCTTCGTGGTTTCGCCGCTCACCGCCTCTCGCACCTTGGCGAGAAGTTCTTCGATCTTGGTGATGGCAGACGGAATGTTGATCGTACGAGACATGTTAGACACTTTCTTCTAATGTTACTTTGACCTGTCTTCATCAGAGCATGGCGGTCAACCCGATGCTTACGGAACTAAGGAGTTCCGTTTCGACTTGTTACTACTTCGTCGCCTTCTCCAACTCGACATCGCAGCACTGCTTGAAGTGGATGTACGCGAAGTTGACGATGTCGAATGTGTCGCGACCTTCGCAAGGAGGTCCATCGCCAAACTGGTTACCAACGTCACGCCAGAGATCGTGAAGCTCCAAGAGAAGATCCAGTTCGGTGATGGTGCCCTGTTCGCGAAGGGTGATGAGGTTGGTGAGCTTTTTGAGAATGTCGTTCATGATGCTGTTCCTTGTGTTATTGTTCGGCCAGAAGTATGGCGTACTCAGCGTACTGCCTCATACGTTTACTGTTGCCGAATTCCATGGCGAAGTTGATGAAAAGGCCAGCAGACAGAATCGAATCTCGGTTGAGATTGTCGGCAGCAGCCTTGATCATCATGTTCACGCAGTAACACAGCTTCTGGTTGAAAGTGCGCTGATCGTTTTGTTCTTCATCGTCAAGCCAGATTGCTGACATCTCTGCGTCGATGACTTCAAGTAACCCTGCTTCCATATCGAATGCAACAGCGTAGCTAAGGTTACTGCCGCCTAGGTCGAATGTGAACCTGACTTTGCAGAAGGTTGATGCTTCGGTTCTCACTTCAAGCATCCTACGCATCAACCTGCGATCCGATGCGAGAATCACACAGTCGATGAGGAAGCTGCTCACAACCTTCTCGGATTTGTTCTCAGCCATGATCTTGATGTAACTCAACGCCTCCGCGATGGGCATGTCTTTGATCTTGTTGTGCAGACGGATGTTGGTAGCATTCACGGTAAGACTCCTCGGTTTGCGTGTTGTTAACTTGGAATTGTTCGGAACCTAGTTCTGATTCGATTTCTCAGACAGCGTCGAGATCAGTAACGTCTTCGACGTAGTTCTTCTGAGCCCACTTGAGTTCGTTGCCCTTCAAGTTCAGGCCATTCATACCAAACACTTCGGCGTAGATCTCGCAGAAGTAGTGGCTATTTGCCCTCTTGACCGCGTCGTTCAGAATCTCTGCGTGGCGTTCATTGAATTCCTGACCATTGAGTAGGCCAGATCTCCACTTGTTGCCAAGCTTTCTCGCATTGCAGACATTGCGGCACAGTTGGTAAAACGGCCTCACGCCGAAATGTCTGTTCATTTGTGTAATTACGCCTTCATTGATAATGTCAAGCGGCGCAAACCTGAGTATGAACAACATCGCCTGGTGCTCGTCTTCGCAGACAACTTCTTCGAACTTGGTAACCAAGAAACTAAGCTGTTGCATTGGCATCAACATGCGTTTCGGCTTGCCTGTGATTATGACGTGGCTGATCATGCGTGTTGCACGCTCTTCGGCGTCTTTCTTCGAGAGGCCGACTGGAGCGTAGTAGAGCTTGGCGACGTTTGTCACTGTCAGCATGATGGTTTCTTGGGACATGAAATTGATGTTTTTCTTGGTCATGATGTTACTCCTGGTTTGCTGGGTTTGGTTTGATTCGGACTTTGCCTGTGCCGTTGCAAGCACCGCACTTAGGTGAATTGCTTGAGTCGTAGTATCCTGATCCGTCACAGGCCGCGCAAGTCGCCATCTTCCAACCTTTGATGTTGGTGGCGAAGTTCTCACATCGCAAACGCTTTCGTTTCAGGTACTCTTTGTTACCGTCGTACATGAATCAGATGCCGATGATTCTGAACTGATTGTTCTCGCGGTAGTGGTCAAGCTTCTCAATATGACCTTCTTTTGCGAGAGCGCACATCACTTCGTTGACTTCACCGCGTGATACTCCGGTATTGAACTTCACGTCAAGCAACTGTGTTGGTGTGTTATTGACAATTTCCAGCACGTTGAGTGTGCGATCGATGCCGCCTGACTTGGGCTTTGATACTTTGTAGACGTAGTAGATGAACGTTCGCATGTGACCCTCAATGCTGTTGGTTGTTTCGCAGACAGATTTGTCTATTGAAATGTTACTGGAAGAGCAACTGAGCACGCTTGATCCTCGCCTCGCGTTTGGCTTCGAGTTCCGCGATCATCTTGTCGATCTGCGCCTTGTACTTGGCCGATTCGACTTCGAAGTCGATCTGCGCCTTGTACTTGGCCGATTCGACTTCGAAATGCTTGCGCTCATCTTCGAGCAGCAACCAACCAAGGGCGATGCACTTTTTGGTTACTCTGATCAATATATTAACATCCGAGTTCGACAAACTCTTGTCGTTGTCGAAAATGTATTTAGCTATGTTGGCAAAGCCACCCGATACGTAGTCACCAAATTCCTTCTGGATGACGAAACAAAGAACACTCTTCCAATAGAACGCACGCG
>Ga0172381_10007756_pt1 | contig 10590 bp, 18 predicted proteins | sample Leawel6488metaG_FD_119754 | JGI IMG/M metagenome (GOLD analysis project Ga0172381, IMG submission 119754) | Leachate microbial communities from a municipal landfill in Southern Ontario, Canada - Leachate well 64-88 metaG | ecosystem: Engineered > Solid waste > Landfill > Unclassified | place... | reverse complement strand
TTTCTCCAACTGTTATCCCTGCTCCGCTGTCTTTCAGGTCAAAAATTCCGTGAGAATACGCTGCAAGAGTTGTTGCTCCATCACTTGCTACTTTTTCCGCAGCTGCAATCCCTGCAAAGGGATCATTGTCTGCTCCTGTTGCCACTGCTGTTCTAGGGTCTGTTATTTTTAATAGAGTCCCTTTCTCTATTGTCGCACCATCTGCGACAGTGTATCTTATCGGGTCACCCTTATCTCCAAGCAACTCGATGATGACTGCTTCATTTGCCATCAATTTTCACCTCATATGGTTCATTGATTTTAAACTTTATAAATTTTATGCTATCAATAAAGAAAAAGAAAATTTAGATCAATAATGAAAAATCTAAATTTTGCTATCAAAGTTCGCCGTATTTAGGTTTGTAGTTTTTAATATCGTCAATATATTCCACACTTTCTTTAGATGGGTATTTGTTCCAATCCCAGCAATTTCCGCAAACCCTTTCTATATCTCTAGGTGTGTCTTTGACAAACTTTCGAATACAACCGCAGATTTTACACTGTTTTGTTACTAATATCATTTTTGCTTTTTATTAGGAAATGCAACATATTCCATACCAGTGCCTTTAATTAGGTTAAAAGCATCATCTTCTGCTTTTTGTTCGGCTGATTGTTCTTTCCTAACCCTCCCATATCCTGCCAGTTTCGCTTCAGCGGCCTTAATTTCCATTTCCTTGAGTTTTTTATCAAGCTGTGCTTCTTTCTCTATTATTGCTTTTTCCTTATCTTCTAAGGCTTTTAATAGCTTCTCACCCTTAACTAAAGGACTCTCTTCTGTTTCTTCTTCTTTTTGTTCTTCTTGTTTTTCTTCTTGTTTTTCTTCTTGTTTTTCTTCTTGTTTTTCACTCATTTTTTTATCTCCGCAGCTTTTTTTTCTTCTTGAATTCTTCGTTGCTCTCTTAAATCCATAATTTCATCAGTTACTTTATTGTCTAAATCTTCATCTCTTTTCATTTCTTCATAACACTTTGTTAGTGCTACTGTGTTGTTGTCTATGACGACTTTTAAGGCTTCCTGCTGCTTTTCTTCTCTCTTCTGCTGTTTATCTGCCTGCCATATTAGATAGGCGCAGAAGAGCCCTATTGCCCCATAATTTAGAACTTCGACTCCAAATTCTGTTATTGTCATTTTTTTGTCCCTCCGTTACTTTTTCCTATTCCTTGCTCTTGATTATTCATATCTCTTGATTTGCTTTCGTTTTCCTGAACATCAGGTTCTAAACTTGCAGGGAATTCCAGCTCTATTTCAATTCCTAATTGTGCCTTGCATTGTTCTTCAATAAACATTTGATTCCACTCTATTAATTGTTGGAATGCGAGATACAAAACTTTAGCTTCTGCTTCTGTGTCTCTTGCTTCTCCGCTTCCAACTAGCACAGCTGGGACTCCTTCCGCAATTAAAAATTCTCTTTCTAGATGTGCTATCCAAGGAAGCGGATCAAGAGTCGAATGTTCAGGGATGCTTATTTTTTCCATACTATCTAGTGTTCCTTTAGGAACTACCATATTTTCTCCCAGGGCCACAGATTTGTCTAATTTTTGTTTATATTCTGCAATTTCTGTTGTGTCGTCAGTGTCCACAATAGAAATTATTAAAGGTTTCACATATCTGTGAAAAAGTGTCCTCATATCTCCTTTTGCTTCTTTATAAGCTTCTGTCGCTGTTTTTAATCTTTTAACTGTGCTTTGTCCGTGAATGCTGTCTGCTATCCTGTTGTAAGGCAAAAAGAACATATCCTCTGGCTTCCATTCGTGTAATTTTGATGTCGTGTCCCACTGTTCAAATCTAATAATAATTCCTTTTGCGTCTGCAATTATTTTCATCATTGACGGATTAAGAGGTTTTAGATTTAGCAGTTCTCCTTGTTTTGTTTTCATTATTTCTGCAAAAAATCCTGCTTCAGAAATTGTATAAACTCTGACTGCATTTTGCAGTATGATATTGAATGTATCAAATCCATTTCCCCGGATTTTATCTAGTCTGCTTTTTTGTTTTGCGTTTTTAACCTTGAAGCCTTTACCGACAGTCCAAATTGCTTTTCTGTCGATTAAGGCTTTAAGCAATGGCACGTCATTATATATTCCGAAATTCGTGTCCCATTCCGTGTCTTGGAATTCAATTTCACTTGTTGAAGTTGAAGCGTCGCTTTCATAGTTTTCAACTTGGTTTGTCATATCAGTGTAATTAGCACTGCTTATTTTTCCTTCTGCCATTCTATTTCAACCTCCTCATTTGGCTCATCACCAATTGTATCAACTAAAATTACTTTTATTTTTCCTTTTTCCATTTTGCTATCATTCTCCTTTCCTGATCTCTTTCCAGGAAAGTCATTTTGCAATCAAAAGTCCTCCCTTGGAGATCTCTCCGGACTGTTGATTGCTATCATAATACAATATTATCTGCTAGTGTTGTGTTTGTTCCGTTATCTAAAATTTGTCCTGCAGTGTTGTTATTTACTATATTTCCGTGTATTAAATTATAGTCTGCAGCTGCTTCTGCAATTTCAATTCCGTGTCCTGTATTATTGAAACATCTGTTTCCTGTAACTATATTTCTATTTGAGTCATCTGAGATATTAATTCCGTCATCTTCTACACTAAAAATTATGTTTCCGTCTATAATGTTATTACTTGCAGTTAAGATGTAAATTGCAGGGTCTCCCCCTGCTTCAAAAATATTATTTGAAACTATATTTCTATCTGCATAAATACTAACACCTCCAGAAGTTGTTTTGAAATAGCACTGTGTTATAATATTTCCAGCTCCTGAACAATCAATTCCTCCATCAGTTCCACCCTCTATCCATAAGTTAGAGGCAAAACCACCTGTATTTCCGAAATTTATTGCATAACAATCATAGTCATCATTTGTTAAATTTAAATACATATTTGTTATGTTTACATCTGCAACTGATACTTCAAATAGTGAAGTTGATGCTTCAAATTTTGAAGTATAAATTTTAGTCGCTTTTCCAATTCCTCTAATGGAAATTCCTTGTTTATTGACGATAATTTTTTTATTTGGATAATAACTCCCTTCTTTTATTACAACTTCCCCTCCATCTTTTGATAACATATTAATTCCTTCTTGAATGTCGTCTGTGTCTCCCGTTCCATCTTTTGCAATAATTATTGTTTCTGCTCTTGAAACAATCGGGGCAGCTTTATCTTTTTCTATTTCTGTTCTTCCGTGAAAAAGATTTTTAAAACCTGGTATGTTCAACATTTAAACACCTTTTGCATAAGTCCACCATTTTTGGTCTTTGAAAAAATTGTCCTCTATTTTTGTCATTTCAAATAAATTAATATTTAGCATATTTTCTGCTTCTAATCTCGATGAAAAACCTGCCATATTATAAGCGATACTCGCTGTTGCAATTAATCTTGCAAGATATTCATCTATTATTTTTTTGTAGTCTGCATTTAATGAAGCATAATTATCTGCGATATTATATCTTGCCCAACCACAAATTCTGGAAATACCCATTAGTTCCACTGCTTCTTTCATTGCTGCTGTTGCCGTAGCATCTACATTTTCTCCTGAGAAAATACTAACTTGGTCTGCCGTAACGATTGCGTATGCCATCATTTTCCTCCCTGGCCGTTTCAGGCCTGTTTTATTTTGCAATCAAAAGTCTTTTCCTGGAAAGATCTCCGGACTGTTGATTGCTATCAAATTACTTTAAGCACAATATAGTTTTAAACCTTTCGATTGCCAGGCCCAACAAGTCCTGACGAATGCTTCTGCAAGGTGAGTATATTTTCCGTGAATTCTTAGATTTCTCTCTTTTGTATATTCAAATTGCACGCTTTTTAAGCTTCTTAAAAGCTTCAAGTTATTAATTATTTCTATATCCCCTCTTTCCATCATCGCTAAAGCATTTGAATATAAATCTTCTTTTAGTATTCCTCTTTTTTTCTCCTCGTGTTCTTCCTGAAATCTCCTGGAAGCATTGTTTAATGCAATGACTTTACTTTTTCCTAATTTTTCTTGGAGCATATCTGTAAGACCCCCTCCGAGTCCTCCATCGTCATTAAATATTCTTCTGTAATGAAATCTATCATCTCTAATCATAACAAAATCTCTTAAAGAAGTTAATGCTTTATGAGATGGATGCTTTTTCTCTTCGCAGCCAACTATTTTAAATTTTTTATTATATAATTCTCCGTCTACAAATGCTGCTTCGTCCTCGCCATACCTGGCAGGATCAATTCCAAGATAATAAGCTGCATTTTTGTTATAGTCTGTGTTAATGTCCCATTCCATAAAAGTCATACATTTTTTTATTAATTCTGTTGGGAAAAATTGATTATATTCGTCTACAAATTCCCCTAAATATTCTTGTGCATATTCTGCTTTTGATAATCTCTCTTTTTCTTTTTGCAAAAAATCTCTTGGAATTCGGGGGCAGTTTTCAGATGAGATATGCCATTGTATAAAATCTTCATCTGTTTGGCTCTCATAGAAATAGCCCCCTTTTCCAAAAGGTGTGGACAATAAAGTTATCCAGCCAAGGCCTCTTAATTTTTTAGAGACTGCAATCATTGGTTTCACTGCTAGCCAAACCTCGTCTGGAATAAATGCAGCTTCATCTGCAATCAGATGATCAACAGTCATTCCTCTGATAAATACTCCTGTTTTACCTGCAGGAAGTGCGTGAATAACTGAGCCTCTTTTTGTAACATCAGGATTATTTTTTCCTATATTTTCAGGATGCTTTAATCTTATTTCTGTTTTTGTTGGCATTCCGTCAAAAATTCCATTAATATTTTCATATTCTCTTCTGGCAATCATATTTTGTCTTGACGATATTTCCAGATTTTCTTTATATCCTCCTGTTTTTTCCAGCCATTTTTGATTAAAATCTTCAAGTCTTGCCAGGCTTTTTTGAAATAGTTGCGAGCTCTGCCTCTGAGCTGCAGCAATAATTAATTGGGCAGATCCTGGAAAATCAAACGCAAAATCATTTGCTTTTCTTGAAACAACTGTTGATTTTCCGACCTGTCGTCCTGCCCTTATGCTGCTGCTTCCGTGATGATTAAGGACTTCTTTTTGCCATCTATCTAATGGTTCTTTTTCTTCTTCAATTCTACAAAACTCTTTATATTCTTGCACTAATTCCATCACACAATCCCTCCCCCTGCCCCTCCCGAAGGGCGCTGCGCAATTTTTTTTGTGTATGTGATTATTTCTTCCCGAAGGGGCGCATTCGATTTTTTTCTTGTGTGTTTTTCTAGTAGGAGAGAAATGAGGGTGATGAGCCGGCTCATTCCCCTCCTAATTCTAGAAAAAAATTTGTTTAGAGACCACCCGGAAATTTCCCGGAATTTCCAAAGTCGCAGAATTCTGTGGAAATCCTGCGCAAATTTCCCTGTAAATTTCCTAGCAATTCCTGGTAGAATTCCCAGCAGCAGAATTCCCAGTTGCAGAATTCCTAGCAAATAAACCCAGTCTGGAATTTCAGTCATCCTGCAATCTTTTTTCCCTGTCAGCTTCTGGCAGTTTTGCCCATATAATTCTTAATTCTTTTTCTGCTTTCTCTAGGATTAAACTGTAAGTTTCCAGTTGAATTCTTGCAGCTCTAATCATTTCTTTAGCTGTGTGTTTTGCTTCCTGCCAATCTTTTTCCTCTAGTTGAACTTGCTCTGCCATTAATTCAGGCAACACAATTCTTTTTTCAATCACAATTCATCCCTCTTTTTATTTTCTAATTCATCTGTATATTTTCTTACAACATATTTAATCACATCAGTTCTGCTTGTGAAATTTCCTCTGCTTTCAATTATTATTTTGTCAATTAATCTAGTTAATCCATTAGGAATTTTTATTGTGTCGTAGACGTTGTTTGTTTTTTGTCGTCCCATTATAATCACCTCTTTTTTATAAATGCTTCTAGTTTTCTGTTGAACTCTTGAAAGCTAGCAGCCATACTTTCTAGCTCATTAATTTTCTCTGCTTGTTTTGTTATTGTTTCCTCTAACCACTGAACTTTTTTATGCTGTTCTGCCATCACGTTTGGTGCTTTTAGAAAAGCCTTGCTCATTGTTTTTTCGCCCATTCTTTCCATCATTAAAATAATCTCTTTTTCTTCTTCTTCTGTATAGCGAATTGTCATCCCTTTTGGATAACTCTTTTTTTTCTCTAGTCTAACGTTTCCTAATTTATCGACTGTAACTTTTGCCTTCTGTTTTTTTTTCATTAGATCACCAGTTTGTTTTTCCGTTCCCCCCTTGAGGGGGGTAGGGGGGTGAGTGTTATCCTCGCAGTTCGAGGCTCAACACTAGGGCTTCATTGAAGCCCGTTTTTGAGACTAATATACGGCAAACAACGTTCCCCCTTGAGGGGGCAGGGGGTGATAATTTCGCCGTGCCAGATGAAGCTCCGCTTTTGAATGGCACGGGATGCGACGCAATTCGAATTAAAGGAGCAGACCCTGAAGACTGAAAGGATGAGGGGCGACCCACTCTGTTTGCCGTATATTAGTCGAAAGCGTCGTTATACTTTCTGACACCAGGTGTTTTCCTGTGCCGGTGTCAAAAGTATTCATTATTTGAGTGTGGCAATTTGTATTTATCTACGTAAGGTTTGCCAAATTCTCTTTCTGTTTCTACTTTTTCAATTAGTTTTAATCTCTGCATTCTTTCTAATGCTGCTTTTATTGTTCTAGGGTCTGTTCCGCATTCAATGAAAATTGCATCCTCTAATTCTTGAAGCAAAAATTCTTCATTCTTGAATTTCTCTCTTAATCTTTGTGCGACTCTTTTATATTTTGTTATTCCTGGTGTCATTTTCATAATCACCTAAATTCTTATTGTGTGTAATGCTATCACTTTTAATATTGATGGCATTTATATATTTTTCTATTTCCATCCATCCTCTTTTGCAATCTTTACATTTTAGGGCCTGAAATCCGTTAGGAGATTTGACAGCAAAATTTCTTTCTAAAATGCCTTTGCAATTTGGACATTCAGTCATTTTGGCATTATGCTATCAGGAATTATCTTTGCGAATTTTCCTTTTATATTTGTCTCAGTCATTGTCTTAAATCTACATTGCTTTCCTATTAATACTTTATCTGGATCAATGCTTTTTCCTTCTTCCAGACTTTCTCCAAATCTTGAGAGTAAATAGCCTAGTTTTGAATTTGTGCTTATTATTTGAGGATAGCCGCATTTTAGTGTTACAAAATCTTCTCCTTGTTTTATCTCGATTTCGAGATCCAGATATTCATAAGGTTTTGACCTGTATCTAATATTTGTTATAATTCCTTCGTGTTGTCCATCTAAAATATTGATTGCTTTTTTAACTTGTATTTCCATAATTTCACCTCTTATGCTATCAATTTAAATAAAAATGCCATCACTTTTGGCAAGAACGCTTTCATTTTTGCTCATCACCTCTTTGTGTGCCTTTGCCCCGTAGGGGCAATATAGAAATAAGATTTCAGGGAAATAATTCCCTTACTCTCTTTTACACTGGCATTAGTAACAAAAATACTATAACTATATAAATCTTTCTAATTTGTGTGCGTAAAATTTATATACTAATTCTTTCCTAAATAAACAAACTATACAAATGCACACACTGTATAAAATTAGATTTCCGCAATTTCTAGGAACTGAGAAACTCAGTGAAACTTATAGCATCTATGTAGCAGAAGTGAGTGGATTAGTTATCTCTCTAATTTGTTGGATAGCATAGCGGCAAAGATAACCTAGATAACTATCTAATTTTACTATTAGATAGTGAGAAGATTATTAAATAAGATAATAATAATAGTAGGGGGTGTAGGGGGGTTTTTTAAAAAATAGCCTGGCAATCCAGGCAACAGTTTTCCTTTTCTGCGTCCTTGACGCAAGAAAAGCCCCTAACAGTTCTACATTTCGCACATTTCATTTTGTATATCTTTGGATATTCCATTTTTTCATCTCCGGGCTAGGCCCATTTATGTGCGCCTAGCAAAGGAATGAAAATAGATTTTTGGTAAGAGCTGGATGCAAAGCTAAACTTTAGACCTGAAAGGGAAAAGTTTACTATTGCAGACTGCGGCTGAAAATCCCTGAGCCTGTAGGCGAATGATGGCATTTTGTTTCAGCTGATCTGGCAGGCCTTATGCTTTTTGATTGCAAAAAGCCCTGCCTGGCAGCTGATCCGGACAAGCAAATGCCATCTTTTGATGAAAAAGCCCGCCTCCTTGGCCTAAACTAGGTCATCGACGTAGGGAAAGTGGGCCCACTTTTTAGCTTTCTGCAAGAATAAGAAAAAAAATTATAAAGAAAAATGTTTCCAGCTTCCATTTACACGGCAATAAAATCTTGGTGTTTCATAATCACAAAAACAAGCACCTTCTGGTGCTCCTTTTGCGATTATAATTGCTGCTTCTGCTGCTGTTTTAACTGGGAAATTTAAGCTGCTGCAAATTATTTGTTCGTTTGTCATTTTAATCAGACAACTCCATCACAGACCAATCTCCAAGCCCGTTGATATATGTTTTTATAGATACCACGACATCTTTTTGGACGAATGTTAATCCGTCTGGAATTGCTGTCATTGCAGCTATTTCTGCAGCTGTTTTTACCGGTATTATTACCCAGTCAGTGTTTATTATTTCTCCAGGCATTTTAAGACACCAAATCATACCAGCTTCCACCAAGATATACTTTTAATCCATAGTTTAATGCTGTTGTGCAACAAACTACTTGCCCTGGTGAAGCTGTCATTGCAGTATATTGTGCAGTTGTTTTTACTGGAAAAACCAGTGAACTTGGTGCTCTTCTCACGCCCCTGCCCTCGCTACTTTCCAGACTGCAGCTTGATTATTCCCGAAAGGGATTACAATTATTGATGTTGTTTCTGCTCCTGCAGTTGCAGCTCCTACGTTTACTGAGTCAAGTAGTGCTTTAAAGGCTGCCGATTGCACTTGTGCAGTTCCGACATAAGTGCCTGTTATTGCTCCTAAAACCATTTTGTATCACCTTATGCTTGGGTGTTTGTAATTAAACAAACTGCCTCTGGATTTGTGAGCTGTGTCACTCCTATTTCCCAGCCCCTTATTGTCTTTTTAACTCCTGGGTCATCTATTGTTACGACTGTCAAAGGCACTGCAGCTTTCCAAGTTCCGCATATTCCTTTTATACACATTAAGCATTTATCAGCTGTAACATTGTTGCTTTCGATGAGTGTTCCTATACCAGGTATTTTTCCGACAACACCATTTCTGCCGACTTCTGATGTATATATCTGAGCATTGCTTCTTACTGCTGAATTTCCCATAACATTTGCATAATCTTTTGGGCTTAGATAGATTAATATTTCTTCTCCACCAAATCCATAGTTATCTATTTTCAGCTCTTTTCTCGCGTTAAGGAAATCCTGAATAGGATCTCTGTTTGCGATTGTTGCACTATCCCATTCATATCCTGCAGTTAATGCTAGAGTGTTAATGTTTGTTGGTGTGTCATTTTCAGATAATGCCTGATATATTTCAAGGTCTACTGAATAAGTTATTGCTCTGGCAATTCTTAAGAGTGTCCTTGCAATAACATCTATCGCATTTGTCTTTTCATCTTCATAAGAGATTACACCCTCTCCTCCGTGTTTAATTAACCAGCTCTGCTTTTTTGTCCAAGTCGGTTCTAGGTAAGGGAAATTTGCAAGTCTAGGAATTCCTTTGACTGCACTTCCGAGTCCGCCTGTCAGTTCTGTCTTAGTCTCTTGATAATAAGACTCTTTCCAGCTGTTGCTCGAAGAGATCATAACAGCTTGTTTAAATTTGTAGTTCGCCAGGGCAAACCCTGTGACTATTCTTGAGACGTTTTCAGCTCTCAAATCTGCCATTCCTGTGCTATCTGCCATTTTATTTTTTCACCTCTTAAAATCCTGAGCCGATTAATACGGCAAATATTTCATCTTCGTCTGCGGCTTCTAATGCAATGCCTACATCTGAAAAAAGATTATCTGAGTCTGCAACTACTGTTGCTACTTCGTTGTCTCCTGATATTGAAACCCTTGCTCCTACTGCAATTGCTGCACTTGCGTTTATATCAAAAATTCCTTTTGTCCAGGCAGAAATTGATGTGCTTCCATCATTTGCGACTTTTTCTTCTGCAGATATTCCTGCAAAAGCTTCATTGTCAGCACTTGATGCAACCACAGTTCGAGGGTCTGAAAGTGCTAATATTTCTCCTTTTTCAATTCCTGTTGCGTTATCACAAGTATATCTTACCGGACAGCCTTTAGGTTTTCCTATCAGTTCAATTACTTGAACAATTGCTCCTGCGGCCATTTTTTTCCCTCAGAAACCTGAGCCTATTAAAACAGCAATAACTTCTGCTGCTCCTGCAGTTTCAAGTGCAATTCCAACATCTGAGAAAATCAAATCTGCAGCTGCGCATTTTGCAATTGTATTTGCTCCTTTTATACTGACTCTTTCTCCAACTGTTATCCCTGCTCCGCTGTCTTTCAGGTCAAAAATTCCGTGAGAATACGCTGCAAGAGTTGTTGCTCCATCACTTGCTACTTTTTCCGCAGCTGCAATCCCTGCAAAGGGAT
>Ga0172381_10007755_pt1 | contig 10590 bp, 4 predicted proteins | sample Leawel6488metaG_FD_119754 | JGI IMG/M metagenome (GOLD analysis project Ga0172381, IMG submission 119754) | Leachate microbial communities from a municipal landfill in Southern Ontario, Canada - Leachate well 64-88 metaG | ecosystem: Engineered > Solid waste > Landfill > Unclassified | place... | reverse complement strand
CGGGTGATCTGCTCTTTTTTGTGTCTTATATTTATACTTCCGCTTAGTCAGTTATAAGTTCAGCCTTTATAAGGAATCTTCTGATCATGGATGCGATCTCGGCTCTGCTCACATTATGTGACGGATCGATCGCTGTTGCTGTTCTTCCCATGACGACCCCTGCTCTTATGCATTCAGCTGCGCTTCTTCTTGCCCATGCCGATACTGTCTTCGCATCAGCGAATGCTGACAGGATCGTGCTTTCCTCTTCTGATCCCATCTCAGTTTCGATCTCTGCGATATCCATTGCTCTTGCTATCATCACCATCGCCTGCTCACGCGTGATCGTATCATCAGGACCGAATTTACCATCGCCATATCCGTTTATCAATCCGTATTCATATGCTATGCATATCGCATCGAAATTCGGATCATCTAAAGTTACATCACTGAATATAGCCTGTCCTTCTCCCGTACGGAGAAGCCCCAGGGCTTTTACGATAACGGATGCAAAATCACCTCGCGTCATGTCTCCGTCAGGATCGTAATTATCCTCAGACTTACCGGTCACGACAAGTCTTGAGCCCATATCATTTACAGCTTCCTCCGCCCAATGACCTATCATGTCTTTAAAAGTTATAGGATTCCAGATCACTGAATATGTGCTGTTTGTAAGGCTGTTCAGTTTCGCATAGTACTTGCCGTTAATAACCACTATCGTCGTAGGGATATGTGTGAACGATCCGTCATCATTAAGGATTATACCTGTAGTTATCTTGCTTGGATCGACTCCTTCGGGAATCGCTATCATTCTTTCAACATAACCGTTAAACTTTTCGACCTCTACGGTCTCACCACCGCTGGAGCATGTTATCGTAAATTCAACAGGTTTTACTACAAGCTGGTAATTATTGCTGTCAGCCGTATCCTGTATCACCTGCACCGTGTCATCCTCCGGGATGGATATCGTTACCGACACTTTTATATCTTTCAGTTCAACATTGTTACCCAACTGCTGGGATATATTACCTATGTTTATCTGTGAGGCTGGAAGAGTATACGTGACATCATCAGTCTTTATCTCAAGAACGGCTTCCCTGTCTTCCATATTTCTTACCGTCTGACCGTTCAGTTCGCCGACTACAGCATCCGGATCACCGCCAACAGGGATAGTAACGACCGAGTTGTTTCCTTCACTGTTGATCTTTTCATTCACCATATCATCATTCACTGTAATTGTGGTGATCGACCTGTCATCAACTTCAGTAGTATTGGATGTCGCGGCTGTATGCTCGATCCCGTTGACAAGAATATTCACACCTGTTCCTGTATCAGGCGAAGCACCATATACTATATTTGCCGTAGCTGAGGCGGTAGTGTTTACAGTATAATTACCCGCATCATGACCTGAAAGAGTAATACCTGTTGCAGTGACCGGTTTCCCTTCACCGGGATTGAAATCATTGAACATGAATACTGCTGTCGCGGTAACGATGTCGTTGTTTATAACGCCATGGAGCATGACTGTTCCCGTAGCTGTCGCGGTACCATCATATCCTTTATTGCTCGCTACTACCGTAGCTGTTATAGGTGTGGCTGTAGTAGTCAGAATTCCGGTATCACTGATGTTAAATGAGTAGTTATCCGCAGATCCTCCGCTTAAGTATATATTGGATGTGCCGGCACCAGTCGATACTGTTGCAGAACAGTTCGCTGCCGGTGTTGTATATCCTGAAGCTGTAGCGGCTGTCTCACCATGTAAAAATCCTGTAACATAAACGGTGAATTCCGGATTTACGGAACCGTATGTCTTACTTGAGTCATCCACAGTCACTGTCAGCGTCGCTTTCTGTATATCCGCTTCCGATGTATCTGTCGTATTGTATGTATAGTTTGATGCATCAGCTCCTGACAGCGTTATGCCTGTCACATTGACTGTTATACCTGTATTTGCATCAGCATCCGCGAATATGAATGTGCCGCTTGCGGCGACTGCATCAGATCCTACTATTCCTAAAAGCGCAATGCTTCCTGTTCCTTCCGTCGTTCCGTCATATGTCTTATCATCTGCCGTTGCATCGGCAGTCAGTGTTTTCTGATCTATCGTTAATGTTATAACATCAGAATATGCTGATGCCTGCTGTCCGTTGTCGGTCCTTGTTACGGTTATACGGCAGATATAATAATACGTGCCTGCATCCTTGCCTGCGGGTATGTAATAATTGGGGTCCGTTCCGTCGTCCGTGATCATCGATTTATTGCTTCCGTCATAGTCGCATGTGTACCATTGATATCCCGTGATCGTCTGCCCGGGACCGGCTGAAGTGCTTGCACCGATCAGACCTGTCGAATATCCGTAAGTAAGGGTGTTACCGGTACCGGATATAAGCGCCGGAGGTACTGCCGGTATTGCCGTCCATTTTGCGTAATACACCTTATTGCCTGTAGAAGAAGCAGATATGCCCGTAATGTAAGCAATATCTGATGTATTCGCTGTCGCTGTCCATCCGTTGAATGTATATCCTGACTTTGATATGGTAGCAGAAGTCGGAAGCGTCGCTCCTGTTCCGTATGTATATGAGGTGATATCGCCTGAAGATACCGTACCAAGATCCTTATTAAGCGTGACACTGTAAATATTCGGTGCTACGCCTTCCACTGTTATCGCCTTATCTTCCTGTATATCGCTGACAGTATAGATACCTGAAGCATTTGCGGTCAGAACTGTGCCGTTGGATCTCACTGTTATAGATGACTGATCATATCCTCCGCCAAGCATTACTGTGAAACTGAAGCTGCCGCCATGGTTCACTATGCTGTTAGAGTAATATGCGGAGCAATTGAACCCTGTTCCTGAAGGTAATGATACCGCATACTGATCGTATACATTTATCGTGATCGTGATATCGTCAGGTTTTAAAGACGCATCATGCGTCCATGTCTCGGAAGCTTTTAGTGTCACTGTACCGGAGTTCGTAACGGTCAGCGTTGTATATCCATAATATGAAGAATAATTCCCGCTGCTTGATAATACAGCTCCTGTTCCGCCGTCATCTACGATCGTCCATTCCGCAGCGCAGGTCAAAGCATGCGACGGAGTCGCATTACAGTATCCTCCGCGGTTGAAGTAATATCTATAATTCATGAATGAACTGGATCCTTCTGTCAGCTGTATCGTATCGCCTGTAATTGCTGATCCTCCCTTGGTCAAATATGGCGCAGCCGTTATATGGCATCCCGCCTGCTGACAGGTGACATTCACAGTATTTGTAATGGTCGTACTGCCTCCCGCAAGAGTCGTGAACGATGCAAGCTGTGGTGTCGTGACAGTGATCGTGGCTGTACCGTCTCCCACATATGTTATAGTTCCGTTGCCTGCAACAGTTGCTACACCTGTATCCGATGATAGATATGTTACAGCGTCCTCTCCGGCAAGAAGCCCGGGGCTTAAGGTAGGGACTATAACACGGGTCGTCCCTTCTATTACTATAACGCTGGTAAAATTGAGTGACACGGATCTCGGTGAGACTATGCCAAGTTCCAGATCAGTTATCACATCGGAACTGCCGCTCCCTATCGTGAATGTATAACACCCGTCGTCATCAAACAGATCTGTGGTCCATGAAGGATAATACTCACTTGATGTTTTATTGACCTTTAAAGTATATGTTCCGGTATTTATCACACCTAATGTGAATCTGCCATTGGAAGTATTTACCGCAACTGCATCCCTCGATGTCCCGCTTGTATCGGTGCCTTCATACAGGCTGCACGTGAAATATCTGTAATTTGAACTCTCATTTGCGTCTATAGTATTATTTGAATTATAGTCTTTGTAAATGGTCCCGGTGATGTTTGTCTTCATAGGTTTGAGCGCACACGGCGCTATCTTTGCCACATGCACCGTTTCACCTGTAGTTGTCAGTTTATATGCCATTTCCGTATCGAAATAGGCTCTGTAGTTTGTTGTTGTCGCACTTGTATAACCTGAAACTTCAAACGGTACCTCAATGATCGCTGTATTATTGTATGCCAGAGACACGCCTGCTGCCGTCACTATCCTTATATCAGTAACGGAACCCCATGCACCGCCCACATCAGAGACATATGCTTCCGAACCTGACAGCTTATATGTTACCGCAGCTCCTGCAAACATGGCACCTGTCAGTGTTACCGCACCTGTCATCAGTGCATCAAACTGTGACGTATAGGCCGTACTGTTATATGTTACGGATGAACCGTTTCTGGGAACAGAAACATCAATAGTGAGCGAATGAGCATCATTTCCGACCTGTAAACCGTTATACATATAATATTTATATGATCCTGTTGAGTCATATACATATTGCTGTTCAGTATTCTCGCCTATGGCAATACTGGTAGTAAGAAAGCTCTGAGCCGTCATGGCGCTTACTGCATTTATCGTTGCTGTCGGCATACTATATACTTTATATAAAGCGTCAGTTGTCGATGAGTTACCGTTATAGTCATTTACATCCGTATAGGAATAACTGGCATTTGTTGAAAACGGGTATATTGCATTATGATTTTCTGCATACACAGCTACAGGTAACGATACTGTCTGTACGGCCGATGTAGGTATCGACGGACCGACTTTGAACTGCAGTGAATGACTAGTATAATATGAATAACGTGAAATACCATCAGTGTATTTAATGATATATAGTATGTTGTCGCCAAGATCTCTTGTTGTCACAGAGTATGTCACATCAGTATAATTATACGGTGCCGTATAACCCATGTATATATATCCCTTAGGTATAACGAAATAGAAACATGGATCCGTCAAAAGAGCCTGATAAGAAGTCGTATAAAATTGTATATTGAAATTATCTCCCTTATTCAATGCTGCAGGCGACACTTCAACATTCATATATATTTCTAATTTCTGCTGCAAGTAAAAAACATATGTAACCTGCGGTAAAGCCGATAGCGTTCCGTAAGTCACGCTATCGGCTGAAAATATCTGATCAGTGATAGTTTTTGTCGCCGATGCCAGATTCTCTCTGTTTGCGATCCATATCCTTATAAGTTCCTGCAGACCGCTGCTCGTATCAAGTTTATCGAACACTACCTCCATATACGTGATCGCATCAGCCACATCTGATAATGTGATGGTGTTAAGGTCAACAGTCATATTCTGGGTATATACCGTATCCCCGCCTAAAGATGTCTTATAGGATACAGACGCCTGTGTAGGAAGAGTACCTCCGTTTATAGCGACCAGATTGAATGTTATCTTGTTAGCATACAACTCCTTAGGGATAGTATATCTGACCGACAGATCATGCACGGTCTCACCGAGGTTATTCATTATACGTGATGATAACTGAGTATTCCCTTCTATCGGGAATAAGTAATTATAATACCCGGATGCATATATGCTTTCATTATTAAGATACAGATAGTCAGTTATATGAAACGTTTTAAATTCGCATCCTATGCAATAATAGTAGTAGTCAGAATATGAAGTGTAATTGTAATAATCAAGGATCACGTAATTATCGCTTCCGACTGTTGCGATCATCTGTGGAGTATAGCGTTTGGATGATATCATTTCACTTGAGACCGTATATTTCATATATATATTATCTGTCACTGTAATGTAATAATTATCGCTTGTAAACTGGTGAGTGGAAGGGAAAGTAAACACAAGCGCTCTGCCTGTTGCGATCTCAGTATTGGCTGCATTTTTAAAAGAGTAATTTTCATAATACTTAACGCTGAATGCAGAGGTGCCGCTTCCTATATCATAGGATGTTCCTGAAACGAAAGCTGAGAACGATGTGCCCTGACCCAGGCCTGGAACGGATTCCGCTGCAATAGGAACGATAGCAGTTATCGAATCATATGCATAATGGCCATAGTTATAACAATAAAAATCACTTCTGTATGCCACATAATAGTCAGTAGTCCCATCGATCAGAAGAACCGAGTTCTTGTTCGTGCGGAAGTTTCCTATATTCGGATTAAAGCAAGGATTATCGGATATCGTTACACTGGAATTCCTGGTTTCTTTCACTGTAGTGCCATCAAAATATGTGGCACTCACAGTATATGTTGTTTCGTCCAACTTAAGTGTCGGGCATAAAGTAATGTTGAAACCGATCGTAGTGATATCTGCTCTGAATCGGTATGTCAGCACAGTGTTGCCGCTTTCATCAGTAGCAAAAGTGACAGGATTTACCGAAGCAAGCGAAGGCCCGAGTATTGCATTGGTCGCTGTAGGATAATAACTGACCGTTATGCCTTTTGGAACTGTTATCACCAGTATCGGTTCTGCTATATCTGTCCCGACTATATCAAATGTCAGATTGTAAGTATTGCTGCTGTTGACAGCAAAAGCGGATGCGGTATTCGTTCCTGTGAATGTCGGAGTCACAGTAAGCAAATCAGTGGTAGCATGTACGCTTACAGGTATCTGGGTAAATAAAAGACATAGTACCAATATGGCGCACAACGTCCGTTTCCCCAATCGTCTGCTAAAACCAAATATCCCATTTGCCCTACCTGAAGTACTGCATTTATAACGATCCATGAAACCCTCCTCAGCTTTATTCAGCTTTCGAATAATCTATAATATCATATCGGTATTTTTTTATATTTCCACACCCGCAACGCATGTTTCTAGTTACTCACATCAGCGTTGTCTGGGGACCGTTATCCGATCTTTGAGTAGAAAAGCGAACAGGGATTGCCTGTGTCATAATATCCGCTTTCAAAAACGATCGTATAACTGCCGTTATCCGCAGTATAAACAGTCCGTGCCTCGTCATTATAATAATTTTTATTCGAAGTATATCCCGCATTCTGAATGACTGTAACAAAATTTTCAAATGCCATATTCAACTCAAAATAATACCTCATGCCGTATTCATCTGCATTTATCTCATACAGAACACAGTCAGGTTCTGGTATGCCGCCTATCTGTGCGCTTACCCAAGACAGTTCCCTGTAACTGGGAAGCGCCCCAATGTTATTTTCACCTGCACCGGGAGCATTCATAGTGTATGATGACACTGAACCTGTTTTATCATCACTGTTATAGTAAAATTCAACATATTTTCCTGAGGGATCCGTTCCGATATACATCCGGTTGACATCAGCCTGAGCGCCATAAGTATAACCGGCAGCGACTATCTTGTCTGCATATGAATAAAAATCCTCCAGTTCCATCTCACTGAATTTATATACACACCACCCGTCGTAAGTTTCAAATGAGGTAAGTGTTGCTTTTGGGGTATCAAACCCATGCATTTTAGCAGGATCCCATGTGACATCACCCGTATTGGCCTCTGTTACGTCCTGATCGTCTGTAATTGATCCATCATCATACTCTTCTTCATTTCCGCTATCCGGGGAAAGACCACATCCGGATATGGAAAATGCAAGTAAAAGAACAACAATAACTACTAACAGGTTTTTCAATAACTTCATAAATAACATCCTTTCAATATCTCTCATTTAATTGTAACAGACCGGATAAATCAGGTTTTTACATATTAATCAATAAAAATCATTACTATTACTATTATAACTATTTCTAGTATATGTGATTATTTATTTTGCAATTTTTTAAAGTTTTCGTTCTTAAACGACCGATAAATATAAAACAGCTACATAGATATGTAGCTGCTAAAAAATACCGGATATATCAGCTTTAACTTATCAGTTCCAGATGTATTTAATAAGATAATACAGAACATAACCCCAGCTCATGAAACCGTGCAGTATAGCCCAACCTATGGAATGCCATGCTGAATATGATATTATCATGGCAAGGCATGATCCCATCGTCACTCCTATTTTTGCAGCATTGCCGCTGCCTGTTGTAACGCTTCTGCTTATGCATGTATTACGCTTTGCTCCATATATGAGCTCTTCCATAGGTACATCGAAATATGCGCATATTTTTTCAAGCGTGTCTATATCTGGTTCAGTCGTTCCGCGTTCCCAATTTGAGACAGCCTGCCTCGTCACCGAAAGATGCTCAGCCATCTCATCCTGCGTTACCCCTTTTTCTGTCCTTAGTCTCTTTATATTCTTCCCTACCTGATTCATTTATCTCACCTCGTGACCATATATTATGTATTACGGCCGGGATTGTCACGCAACGTTACATTGCTCGCCATAAATTGCGCGATCCCTCTATTTATATTTATGTAAAAGCTCCATCATGAGCTCAAAATTGCTTATAGGGGTCGAGGGGGATACAAGATTGGAGCATCCTACTATCGCACCGCCATATTCTTTTGCCGCATCAACAGCTTCCATCACTTCTTTTTTTATCTGTTCCTTTGACCCCCTGTCAAGGGTGGAAGCGCCTATTCCTCCTATCACTGTTATATTCGGATACCTGCTCCGTATGCTGCGTACGTCCATGCCGCATGTGCAGTCAGCCTCGTAATGCGCATCGATCCCGGAGTCTATGTAAAGAGAGTCAGCGACATCCCAGAAATAACCGTCGCTTCCGAAAGTGTGGAACAAACCATATTTATGGCATGCGTCTGATATCTTTCTGAAACGCGGTACGACCATTGATCTGAATACCTCATTTGAATACATGAGACCTCTGTTACATGCGCAGTCTCCTCCTCCGTATACGAACTTTGCACCTACCGCCGATATCAGCGGGATATTTTTAAGGGCTCTTTTCATAAGCGCTTCAAGGTAGCGGTCTATAAGATCGGGACGTGCGGCAACGCACTCATACCATATCGTACTGTTATTGGGTATCGCGAGAGCGATCCCTCCTGTATAAGACGCCTTTTCATATGCAAAGTATTTCATAGCATCGATATAATCGTTGTGCAATGAAGGAGACGGTATATATCTTTCTGTATACTCCTCCTGATTTATGACTTCAGCTTCCAGCATATCGACATCGTTAATAACGGGAGTTGTGTCAGCCACGCATTGAAACAGTTCCGGTCCAGGAAAAAATTTCATTATCCAGTATGTCCCGTCTTCCCTGTCGTATCTGAATGTGAATTCATCAAGCATTTTCGAAGGTTTATAGCTATATCTCCAATAAGTCGTCCTCACATGATCCAGTTCATTTACAGATGCCCAGTCATATGCATCCTGCCTGCTTCTTTCGAGAAATTCCTTATGGGCTTCCTCTCCGTTAAACAGTGATAATGTTTCACGGTAACTCTGTATGCTGCCTCCGATATAGGCATCATGCCCCAGTATCAACGATGCGATCCTTGAAGATACGGATCCGCAGTATATCGGTACATGATCGCTTTTCTGTTTAGTATATGCCATCAGGACTCTTTCATATGAATTCATGTGATCCCCCGTATATATCATATATGTATATTAATTTTAACATAGACAAAGGTGAAAGTATAAGTAAACAGCCCTAAGATCGCTCTTAGGGCTGTTCTGCAGAAATTTCTTATTCTTATGACCTGATCTTCGTTTATTCTTTGGCTATTTCTTCATTATGCTTGTCGCCGATGCTCAATAAAGCATTCAGAACTATACCGAATACTGCAGCTCCTGCTATGCATGGGATATTCATTCCGAAGAAAGGTATGTTGCCGCCGAATGCATAATTGCCGCCGAGACCTATTACCATTATAGAAGCTATTACAGCGACGTTCTTTGCGCTGAACATATCGACCTTTTTATCGATCATTATCGCGACGCCCTGTGCTGCGATCGCTCCGAACAGATATATTTCAAGTCCTCCGATAACAGCCATCGGAATGCCGTATATGGTCTTTATCAATGGCGTAAAGCATGAGATGACCATCGCTATGATAGCCGCACCCATCATTACCGGTACAGAGAATACTCTTGTTATTGCCATCGTGCCTATATTTTCGCCATAGTTCGTTCCTGCGGGACCGCCGATAGCACCGGAGATCATGTCACAGATACCGTCACCTATGAGATTCTTATGGAGCAGATCAGCAAGGCTGTATTTCATCTTTGTGCCTTTTTTCTTGGCAAGATCATTTGCATATATATCCAACTGGTACATATGAGCCGTGGATTCCGGGATAGTTGCAATCGCTATAGGCATTATCGCTACAACTGCAGCCCATGATACCTTAGGCAGTGTGAATGCAGGCAGTGCGAAAATCGAACCGTCACCGATTTTCCATGTAGATGCTGCAAGGACTTCGGATGACATCGTACGGAACATGCTGAAACCTTCTCCTCCGATAAGAAGGATAATGGCTGCTGTCGCACATCCGACTAAAGCTCCAAGAAGCAATGGAAGCTGTGAAAGGAAACCTTTAAGATATTTTGAGAACAGAACAGTTGAAAGGAATGTTGCCAATGAGACTACCCATACCCAGCCCGTGCCTGTTATGCCGGTTGCTGAAGCGGATGGAGCTGCATCGCTGAGAGCGCCTCCTGCAAGCGTCAGTCCTATTATCATTGCTATAGGGCCTGTAATGGAAGGAGGGAGTATCTTTTCTACTGCTTTACGTCCTGAGTACTTCACTATGAAACCTGCTGCGATCGACACAAGACCTGAGAGTATTATACCGAACTGGGCTTTTGAGATAAGCTCCGCAGGCAGTATTCCGGTTGCCTGGAAGGCTGCGATCTGAGCTGCCGAGCCTTCTT
>Ga0172381_10007754_pt1 | contig 10591 bp, 7 predicted proteins | sample Leawel6488metaG_FD_119754 | JGI IMG/M metagenome (GOLD analysis project Ga0172381, IMG submission 119754) | Leachate microbial communities from a municipal landfill in Southern Ontario, Canada - Leachate well 64-88 metaG | ecosystem: Engineered > Solid waste > Landfill > Unclassified | place... | reverse complement strand
CCGGACGCACTCCGGGTTGATCCCGACCAATTTCTACGCACGGATCCGGGCCGGGGGAGATCGCATGCCGTTGTTCCGGGAGAGATGCGGGAAATTCCACCGGATCGGTTCCCGCCGGGGGGTACATGATCAGGGGAGTTGGAGAGATGCTCACATCCGTAATCCCGACGTGTACCGCCGGGGTATCCGCGACAACGCCCGGGGGTGGAAGTTCAGGAGCCGGACTATCCGGTTCAGGAATCACGGAGACCGGGGGCAGGGAGAGACCGGTCTCGCGGAAGAATGCATGCATCGCAACGCGTCCCGATTCTATCCGGTCCCCAAGCACTGCAATGGATGATGCCAGGTCATTATACTGCGCTCGCGAGACCATGCAGTGATCCATCTCCTTCTTCATGACCGCCAGCAGGCTCTGGTCAACCTCAAGATTCGATGACAACAGGAGATATTCCCTGATCTTTTCCTGCGGGATTCCGGCCTTTGTCCAGTGGTAAAGAACGGATCTGCTCTGCTGTTCGTGGTGCAGGATCTTCTCAATAGCACCAACCAGTTCGCGGGGATTGACGGGTTTTATCAGGAAATCGGCAATCCATTCCCGGTGCTCCTCGGCCTCTTCAGGACTGATCTTTTTCGCTGAAAACAGGAGAATGGGGATATGCCGCGTGGCAGGATTCCCCTTGATCTGCGCAAGGGTCTCCCACCCGTCCATGGGCTCCATCAGGATATCGAGGACAATGACATCGGGTTTCTCGTTCCTGAGAACCTCCAGGCATTCATCACCGCCGGAACAGGGTATGACCCGGTAGTTCCTGCAAAAGAGGGCAGTGAGCCCTTCGACAATGAACGTGCTGTCGTCAACGATGAGAATTGTTGCTGTCACGTACCACACCTGGCTGGTCCGCATCTCCAGGTGCCGGGCTGGATGGCGGGGAAATTGTCGGGATATGCCGGATCTCCTCCCGGTATATTCCCAAAATCTTACAGTATTATTGTGCAGACAGACCCTTTAAGTAAATCGTGACCGGGAAGCGGGCAGGGAAAAACCGGAAAACCAGTCCCGCAATCCCGGTGGGAGGGATACATACGCGGTCCCGGATTGTTATCCGGCTTCCCGTTTCCTCCACTCCTCACGGCGGAGAGATACCTGTGAACCGGCCTGTATCGTTCCAAATCTTAAAATATGATGATACCGTCTATAGACTTACTTGTAGCTGGGGGATGTTTCATGACAAGGGACGGACTTGAACTGCGGAAATTTGTTGCACCGGAATTCATTATCGGGGCAGATGCACGCCTTCTTGCCGGCAGGTATGCGAAAAATTTCGGTTCGCGCCACGTCCTTGTCGTTACCGGGCCCGAGATCATCCGGAACGGCTGGGTCAGGGACGTTACCGGCAGCCTTGAAGAGGAGGGGATCGAACACACGATCTTCTCAGCAATCACCCAAAATCCGCGTGATACCGAAGTCATGGAAGGGGCAAAGGTCTATGCCGGATCCGGGTGCGATGCGATCGTTGCCATTGGCGGGGGCAGCCCGCTTGACTGTGCCAAGGGTATCGGGATCGTCTCCTCCAATGGCGGGCAGATCCTTGATTTCGAGGGCGTGGACCGGATCAAGGTTCCCGCACCCCCGCTCATCTGCATCCCGACCACCGCGGGAACGGGGGCGGACGTATCGCAGTTCGCTATCATCAACGACACCGCACGGAAAGTGAAGATCGCCATTATCAGCAAGAAGATTGTGCCGGACATCGCCCTGATCGATCCTGTGCCCCTCACCACCCTCTCACCGGAACTGACTGCCCATACCGGCATGGATGCCATCACCCACAGCGTTGAGGCGTATGTCTCCAATGCCAGCTCGCCGGTAACGGACATCCATGCGATCGAATCCATCCGGCTGATGATGGCCCATCTCCAGCCGGCATGCCGGGCGCCGGAAGATCTCGGCCTCCGGTACCAGACTATGCTGGGCAGCCTCTGTGCCGGCCTTGCCTTCTCGAATGCCAGCCTTGGCGCAGTCCATGCCATGGCCCACAGCCTGGGCGGGTTCTCGGATCTCCCGCACGGGGAGTGCAACGCCCTGCTGCTCGAACACGTCATGGCCTACAACTTCCCTGCCTGCCCGGAGCGGTACGAAGCGATCGGCCATGCAATGGGGCTGGACCTTGGCTCCCTTGGCCACACGGAGAGAAGAGAGAAGATCATTGCCGGTATCAGGACGCTCCGCGAGAGCCTGGGCATAACCGCCAGTCTCGGGGACCTTGGAGTGACGGCCGCTGACATCCCGGCCCTTGCCCGGAATGCCCTCCAGGATCCCTGCATGGCAACCAACCCCCGGCAACCAACCCAGACGGACATCGAACGGATCTATGAAGAAGGACTCTGATAATACGCCCAACTGGCAGGACCAGCGGAAGAAGATCATCGGCCTTGGAGAGTCCTCGCTCCGCAAGAGTTACTACCCGGAACTGCGGGAGATGGTTGCCGAGCTGGAGAAGAAGAACGACGAACTCCATGCAGCCTACGAACAACTGGCTTCCAGTGAGGAGGAACTGCGGGAGAATTACGACACGCTCAGCCGCCAGGAACAGGCACTCCGGGAGAACGAGGAGAAGTACCGGAACCTTGTCGAGAATACGTTTGATGGCGTGGTGATCTACCAGAACGATTGTGTGATGTTCGCCAACCGGACCGCTACACGTCTCCTGGGATGCACGGGTCCGGAAAATCTGGTGGGACGATCGATCTTCGATTTCATCCACCCGGATGACCTCCTGATTGCAAAGGAACGGTCGTTGCAGGCACTCGACACCATCCAGCTCCCGCGGCACGGGAGGTTCCGGCACGATGACGGGACCGCATTTGATGTCGATGTGGTGGCATCCCCTACAACGTGGGAGGGAAAGCCGGCAGTCCAGGTTGCATTCCGGGATATTACTGCACAGATGACCGCAGAGACGGCGCTCCGCGAATCCGAGAGCTTTTACCGGACCGTCTTCGATACCACCGGGTCGGGTTCCGTCATCCTCGATGAGGATACGACCATTGTCCGGGCAAACGAGGGATTTGCCCGGCTGTCAGGTTTTACGGTTGAGGAACTCGAAGGAAAACACCGCTGGACCGAGTTTGTCGTGCCGGAAGATCTCGTGCGCATGCAGAAGTACCATGCCGGCCGCCGGGAGTCTTCCGGACAGGCCCCGCGCACGTACGAGTTCCAGTTCCTTGACCGGTGCGGGACGGTAAAACACTGCCTCAATTACGTGGCAATGATCCCCGGCACGAAGCGGAGCATCGCATCCATTGTCGATATCTCCGGCCGCGTCCTTGCGGAACGCGAACTGGAGGGGAAGAACCGGGAACTCCAGACCACGTATGAGGAACTCCGGAATGCCACGAATCACTTTGAGGCAATCTACGAGGGATCGCCGGATCTTATCTACGTCCATGCTGCGGACGGCCACATCATCGATGTGAACGAGAATGTTCTCACCACGTTTGGCCTGACCCGGAAAGAGGCGCTTGTCGTAGATCCCAGTGTCACGAGCGGCAAGGGGTATACACCGGAGATGGCGGGCAAGTACATGCGATCTGCACTGGAGACGGGACAGGTCGAATTCGACTGGGTCTGCCGGCGGAAGACGGGCGAAGAGTTCCCGGTCGATATCCGGCTGCGCCGTATTGAGGTGATCAACGAACGCGGGGAGAGGGAATCCCGTATCCTCGCCCTTGTCCGGGACATCACCGAACGAAGGATGGCAGAGGGCGCGCTGGAGCAGGCCCGGAAGAAGCTGGGGCTGCTGAATACGGTGATATTCCAGGATATCCAGAGCACGATCTTCGCGCTCTCTGCATACCTCCAGCTTGCAAACAGCGCCATTGCCGATGAAAAATCCCGGGCCTATGTTGAGAAAGAGGCGTTCCTCATCCACAAGATCGTCAGTTCGCTGAACTTTGCCAGGAACTACCAGGACATGGGGATCAACCCCCCCCGCTGGCAGGGTGTCAACCAGGTCTTCCTCTACGCCATCTCGCACCTGGACTCGCTGAAAGTATCGCGGAACCTCCAGGTTGGCAATCTCGAGATCTATGCCGACCCGCTCCTGGAAAAAGTGTTCTTCAACCTGGTCGAGAACATCTTCCTTCACGGCCAGCACGCATCGGCAATCTCGCTTGAGTATGCAGTGACCGAAGAAGGACTCCTGCTCATCCTAAAGGACAACGGGATCGGTATCCCCCCGGATGAGAAGCAGAAGATCTTCGAACGGGGGTACGGGAAGAATACCGGCCTTGGCCTCTTCCTGGTACGGGAGATCCTCTCCATCACCGGTATTACGATACGCGAGACTGGCGAACTCGGGAAAGGTGCACGTTTCGAGATGGTCGTGCCAAAAGGCGCTTACCGGTTCGCTGACCAGAAATAACAGAGGCCGCATAACGGCACGGTGATCCCGCGGGAACCTGAAATCAGATCAGGACGTATTCCCGCGTTTCTTCCCGGCATTCTTTTTTTCTCCGGCCGTGTCCCCGTTCTCTCTCTCCATCTCTGCCTTTGCCGCGAGCAGTGCCTCTTTCTGTTCTTTGGTAACCCGGGGATACGCGAGCTGGAGACGGTCAAGGGTCTCGTAGATGGCGGAGACGACGGCAAGCCGGGTGAACCACTTGTGATCGGCGGGGATGATGTACCACGGGGCATACGGCGTGCTGGTGTGGTTGAACATCTCCTCATACGCATCCATGTACTGGTCCCAGCAGCCCCGTTCGCGGATGTCGGCTGCCGAGAACTTCCAGTTCTTGTCCGGCTCGTCCACCCGTGCAAGGAACCGCTTTTTCTGCTCTTCTTTTGAGATATTCAGGAACAATTTCAGGACAACAACGCCATTGTCCACAAGGTAGCGCTCGAAAGAGTTGATCTCCCGGAACCTCCGATCCCAGATGTTCCGGTCATTCAGGACCGGGGGCAGTTGCTGGCGCTCCAGGTATTCAGGGTGCACGCGGACAACGAGAACTTCCTCGTAATAGGAACGGTTGAAGATCCCGATATTCCCCCGCGTGGGAAGGGCTGCCCAGCTCCTCCAGAGATAATCGTGGTCGAGTTCCGCAGTGCTTGGCACCTTGAAACTGGTCACATCCACGCCCTGCGGGTTCACTCCCGACATGACGTGCTTGATGGTGCTGTCCTTGCCGGCTGCATCCATGGCCTGGATGATGACCAGCAGGGCATAGGTATTCTGGGCATAGAGCTTGTCCTGCTGCTGTGCGAGAAGCTGGATGCCGGCTGCCAGTGTCTCCTGGGCCTCCTGCTTTGACATGAACTCCCCGACAAAGCCGGGGTCGTAATCGTTCCGGAGATCGATCTTCTTTCCCGGGGGTACCCTGAGAGAATCCAGGAGATGCTTCATGGTGGTGGTCATGCCAGGAACTTCCTCGCGGAGTATTGTCTGCTGTACTGAATCAAACCTTCGCCCTTACGGTCCCGGTCGCAGCCAGAAAAAACCGGATGCGGGGATACCGGTTAGGGGGCATTGTTCCGGCACGCCGGGCAATCCAGGGCATAATCGCGGATACCCTCGTTCCACGGGGTAAACCCGATACAGACTGCCGGCTTGGCGGTATGGATCCGGCAGTACACTTTCCCGTCATCCGCCCGGAAGAAGAACGGGCAGTGCGTGAGTATGCCCCCCTGCGGGTCCACCCAGTAATAGATGCGGGAGACCCGGGACAGATCGGCGGCGGTGAGATCCCGTCCGGTCGTGCGCCTGCCGTCACGGAATGTTATCGAAACATGCTGAAGGATATCGGTGCGCCTGCTGGCGATCCACGGGAAGAGATCCTCCGGTATCCCTTTCTGGTCCCAGCCCCATTTCTCGCAGCACTTCCCGCACTGCCGGCAGTCCTGCTCTTCTGGCATAAACAGTCCGGATACATATACGACTGCGGGGATTTTTAGGCATTGGTTTTTGGGGAATGGAACCGGGAACCTGCAGTACGGAAGAGAGGGGACTCATCAGCCGGATACCGGGGCAGCGGGAATCTGCCCGTCACCCGGGACCTGAAAAATCCCGTCATATTCTCTGATATGCGATGAAAATCCCTGCCTCAGGTCATTTCTCAATTCCGGCTTTTCGTATCGTAAAAATAATATTATAAACTCATAGCCTAACAAAAAGATGCCGGGAAAAGATCGTGTGGTTCATCTCAGTATCCACATGCTCCTGGAAAGGAACCTGAGTGATCCTTCCCCATCGCGCGGAGGCGCAGAGCCCACACGCAGGACTCACACAAATCAAGGAGTGGCATGGCTGAATTTGAGCATCTGATTGGGAATGTCCTGCATGTATGACAACCGTCCCGGTCCGGACGGACACGATAACCTGAATCACGTGACGTTCTCTGAACGCATGTGGATGGCGATCATTGCCGCCAGTACTGCAGCGGTCCTTATATTTTCGGTTTACTGCCTGTCGCACGGCATCACGATCATCTTCATGCACCTCTTTTACTTCCCGATCATCCTCATCGCGTACCACTACCGCTATAACGGGTTCCTTCTCGCCACACTCCTCTCCCTTGCGTACGTCTGGCTCGTGTACCTCTTTTCAGGAGGCGAAGCGGATGTCGTCATCGGGGCTTGGCTGAGATTTTTTGTCTTTGCCGGGGTCGCAGCGGTGGTTGCCTATCTTTCAGAGCACCTGTCGGCAGACAGATCCGCCCTTAAGGAGAGCGAGAGGAAATACCGCACGCTCTTTGAGAATATGCTGGAAGGGTTTGCCTATTGCCGGATGATCTATGACAAGGACGGTAGGCCCGCCGACTGGGTGTACCTGGATGTGAATGCCGCGTTCGAACGGCTCACCGGCCTCAAAGGGATCCGGGGGAAGCGGGTGCTGGAGGTCATCCCCGCTATCCGCACACTCACACCAGACCTCTTTGACACGTACGGGCATGTGGCCTCGACCGGTAGGCCGGAGACCTTCGAGATCGATTTTAAACCACTGAAGATGTGGCTGAAGATCTCGGTCTTTTCCCCGGAGAAGGGTCATTTTGTTGCGGTCTTTGAGGATATCTCCGGGCGGAAACGAACTGCGGAAGAACACCTCCGTCTTGCAGCCATCGTTGAATCATCCAATGATGCGATCATCGGAAAGACCCTTGAGGGAATCATCACCTCGTGGAATGCCGGCGCGGAGACGCTCTATGGGTATACCGCAGGGGAAGCGATCGGCAAGCCAATCTCACTACTGGTACCTCACGGGGAACGTGACGAAATCCCCGGGATCCTGAAGGAGATCCGGGCCGGCGAACATATCAGTTACCGTGAGACGAAGCGCAGGACAAAAGACGGGAGGATCATTGATGTATCCCTGACCATCTCCCCGATAAAGAATGACGAGGGCCAGGTCGTCGGGGCATCGACAATCACCCATGACATTACCCATCGCAAACGGGCAGCAGAGGCACTTGCCGAGAGCGAGAAGCGGTACCGCGACATGTTCGAACTCAACAACGCGGTCATGCTTATCGTCAATCCGGCAACCGGCAGCATCGTGGATGCAAACTCCACAGCCTGCCGCTACTATGGGTACAGCCCGGAAGAGTTTTCCCGGCTCATGATAACGGATATCAATATCGCCGATCCGTCAGTCACAAAGGAGAATATGTCCCGGGCAGCTGAAGACCAGGGCCGGGTATTCAACTTCCGGCACCGGAAAAAGAGCGGTGAGATCCGTAATGTCGAAGTGTTCAGTGCTCCCATAACATCCGGGGGGAAAAAACTTCTCCACTCGATCGTCCAGGACGTGACCGACCGCCAGAAATCGGAAGAGGCACTGAAACAGGTCAACAGGAAACTGAACCTGCTCTCCAGTATCACCCGCCACGACATCAACAACCAGCTCTTCTCCATACAGGCATTCCTTGAACTCTCGAAAGAATCCCCGGGAGATGCCACACAGATCTCCGGGTATCTCCTCAAGATCGAGCGGGCGGCAAACGCGATCGAGCGCCAGATTGCCTTCACCAAAGAGTACCAGGACCTTGGGGTTACGGCGCCAGTCTGGCAGCCGGTTGCAGCCTGCGTGACCAGGGCAACTGCCGCTCTGCCCATGCGGGATATGCAGACCGAGATCCGTGTACCGGATCTCGAGGTGTATGCCGACCCCCTCTTTGAGAAGGTGTTCTACAACCTGATCGATAATGCCCTCCGGTATGGCGGGCAGGGCATGACCATGATCCGGATCTTCTCACAGGAATCGGAGAAGATGCTTGTGATCGTGGTCGGGGATGACGGGGCCGGCATTGCCGCAGACGATAAAAGACGCCTCTTCACGAAAGGTTTCGGTCATCACACCGGCCTCGGGCTCTTCCTGTCCAGTGAGATCCTTGCGATCACCGGAATCACTATCACCGAGAACGGTGAACCGGGGAACGGGGCACGGTTCGAGATCACAGTACCCTCCGGGGCGTGGCGTCATGCAGGACAGACATGAACGTTGCACTCACCCGTACAGTGATTCTCCTGATGAACTCCAAAAGACGCCTTTTCACCCACCGGTTTTTATCAAAATCCCTGATCCTTACCCTGACAATCCGGTCTGTTCCCCGTTCCGGAACCTATCCCCCGCTGTGACGCTGCCAGACCGGGTCTCTCTGCCGGCATCACTATAAATCACGAAACGTTAACATGGAGAGGGAATAATAATGGATTGCCCACCGGCCCCGGATTGAATACAATGACCCGAGTCCTCATTGCTGATGACAACCCGCAGAACCTGTACCTGCTGGAATCGATCCTCAAGGGCCGCCATTTCGAAGTGGTCTCTGCAAAGAACGGTGCTGAAGCACTGGATGCGGCACGGGAAAATCCGCCGGACCTGATCATAGCCGACATCCTGATGCCGGTCATGGACGGCTTTGAACTCTGCCGGCGGTGGAAAGCGGATGGGCAGCTGAAGCAGATCCCGTTCATCTTTTATACCGCAACCTATACCGATCCGAAAGACGAGCGGTTTGCCCTGAGCCTCGGGGCAGACCGGTTCATTGTCAAACCCCAGAAACCCGATGTTTTTATCAAAGAAATTGACAACGTGTTTGAGGAAGTGGGCCGGCGGACTGCAACGCAACCGGCCCGGCCTTTTGGAAACGACCGTGAGATCCTGCAGGAATATAACGAGGTATTGTTCCGGAAGCTGGAAAAGAAAGTGGTGCAGCTCGAGGCTGAAATTACCGGGCATCGGCAGACCGAAGAGGATCTGCTCCGGTCCGAGACCCGGTACCGGAAACTGTACGAGAGCATGATGGATGCGTTCATACGGGTCAATATGGCCGGGCAGATCCAGGAATATAATCATTCATTCAGGGAGATGCTCGGATATTCCGATGAGGAACTGGCCCGGTTGACATACAGGGATCTGACCCCGGAAAAATGGCATGCACGTGACCAGTTCATCGTTGAAACGCAGATCCTGCCACAGGGTTATTCTTTTGTGTACGAGAAAGAGTACCGGAAAAAAGACGGGACGGTCTTTCCCATAGAGTTACGGGTATCCCTGATCCGGGATGAGACCGGACAGCCATCAGGAATGTGGGCAATCGTGCGGGACATTACAGAGCGCAAACGCACTGAAGAGAAGATCCGGCTCACGAACCGTAAACTCGCCTTAATGAATGATGTGACCTACCAGGATATCCAGAATAAAGTGACCGTGCTCCGGGGATATGTCGAGCTCAGCAAAGACCATGTTCATGAACCGGACCGGATACAATTTATCGAAAAAGAACGCTCGCTTCTGAAGTCGATCCATGACCTGATTAAAAATACAAAGGAATACCAGCAGATGGGGGTGGACCAGTCCTGCTGGATCCCACTGGAGCCTGCAATCCGGACGCAGTTGTCCCGCATAAGCCGGAAGCATGGCGTATCCCTGGCAAGTGATCTCAACGGACTGGAGATCTATTCCGATCCTCTGATTAACCGGGTTTTTTACAACATCATTCATAATGCCATAGAACATGGCGGGAAGATCACCCGCATTTCTCTGGGCTGCCGTGAAACTTCGGATGGAATAGTAGTAATCTGTGAAGATGATGGTGTCGGCATTCCCTTTGACCAGAAATCCTGGGTTTTTGACCGGATCGTCGGGGGAGAGGGTAAATTCGGATTGTTCTTTGTCCGGGAATTTCTCACTTTATCCGGCATGACAATCAAAGAGACAGGTACTCCGGGCAAAGGTGCCCGTTTTGAGATCACCGTGCCCAAAGGCGTATACCGGTTTGGCAGGCAATAACCAGATCATGTATTGTCGTACCGCCCCTCTGCCCTGGCAGAGGAGACATAAAACACAGTATCCGGAATTGCGCCCCGTTTTGAGAGACACCCGTTACGGATCCTGATGCGACACCCGTGCATGGCAGTACGGATACTTACCTCGCAGGGCCCTGATCTACCTGATGACAGAGTCAACCCGTATCAATGACCGTATCAACAAAGGTGGTGAGTTGCGTCATCAGCATGGGGTCAAGTCCCTTCTCCACCGCAAGGAATACTCCTGAAATATCCATGAGCCGGAGCTTGTTGGTCACAAAATGGATG
>Ga0172381_10007753_pt1 | contig 10591 bp, 7 predicted proteins | sample Leawel6488metaG_FD_119754 | JGI IMG/M metagenome (GOLD analysis project Ga0172381, IMG submission 119754) | Leachate microbial communities from a municipal landfill in Southern Ontario, Canada - Leachate well 64-88 metaG | ecosystem: Engineered > Solid waste > Landfill > Unclassified | place... | reverse complement strand
TTTTCATTATCTTTAACGGTCTTATTGTTCATCCCGTACTGGCCATAAGAAATAACGCTTAATTCCTGGCCCTGGTCACTATCCTGAAAAGTCGAGAGATTGATACTAAAATCAATAGCGCCCTCGTCGCCGGGCTTTATTTCCGCTAACTCCGGAATTTCATTTTTAGTCCAGATTATTGTCTTGTTCCGGACTTCGCCTTTTTTATCGTCAACCAGCGAATTCCAATCCAAAAAATTACTGTTTAAGGCGGCCATGATAATAACGTCTTTATAGGCCGCGCTGCCGCGGTTAGAATAAGTTAAAGAATAATGCAACGGTTGGCCGAAATTTACAGCGCTATCGCTTTTTGATCCGTTAAGAATCATCGTCAAGTTTAAATCACTGGAAACCAGTTCCGGCTTAAAAGATTTTTCCCAGAAAACATAAGCTTCGCCGTTTTCTAACTTCTTTTCCAGGCGAACCTTTATTTCAATATTATCCGACTTCTCTTTTATTTTATAAACCAAAGGGATCTCCTGGCGGCCGGAAGCTTGCAAGAGATTGCTGACCTGCCAGCTGGCGCCGCCGGTCTTCGCCACTATTATTTTCGTGGAAGTCGCCGCGGCGGCCTTTGCCGAAGTCGTCGCAATCTTCTCATCGGCGGTAACTACGGAAGCATTCGCTTCAATCGGTAAAGTAAACGCGATATTGAAATCGCCGAGATAATTCTCTTGAACATCGGATAAGATAAGAGTGATTTCATTGTCCTGATTAATAAAAGCTGTCCCGGAATAATCCAAATCCGCGGTAAAGCCTAAGCCGCTGACAATTGTTGAAGCCGAGGCTTCTTTTTTAAACTGGCTGGATAAAGCCCCGGGGGTATAACTCAGATAGCCGACAATGACATTGGCGGAATCTGGCTGGTTAATAAGACGGCCAGTAACCGTGATAGAGTTCGTCGCCCCCGGATCAAGATCAGGAAGATCCCAGCCGTAGTTGCCGCTCGTGGGCGCTAAAGAGGCCAAACTGAAAACAAAATTTTCCGGATATTGGATCTCCAGGCGCGCCTGCGACAAAATATATTTAGTCGGGTTATGATAAGTTATCTGGTAAGAGAACTCTTCGCCCGCCAAAATATTTTCTGGGGCGCTAATCTTAAAATCCAGCCCATTAACGTTATTACTATCCGCTAACCAATAAGAATAAGCAAAATAAGCGGCGGCGGCCAGAATTCCTAAAAGGATAACCTTTTTAAATAACCTGATCAAAAAATTCGGTCGTTTCTTAATAACCATCTTTTTAACGTCGACTGTGCCGCCTTTCTTGTCGGAATAAATTTCCGATAGATTAGAGTCAATTTCCTGTTCGCGCACTTCGCGGCCGACAACGCGCTCGAAAGTGGCAACTTCTTTTTCCGTCGGCACCGGCCGTTCCACGAAAGAAGACAGGCCGGAAGTTTCTTCTTGTCCGACTTTTAAGACTCTTTTTATTTTTTTCTCTGCAGGCATACTATAGTAATTAAAATTTATTTTTTATTTTCCAAAAGAAGAGAATAATATTTATCGGCATCAAGCGCCGTCTTTATTTCCCAACCGTTCTGTCCGGATAAATCTTCTGGAAACTTCCAAAAAACTTTCAGGTTATCCGGCAAAGAAAGGCGGCTGGTAAAATTATCAGGGCGCGCGCCCGGCTGCTTCTGGACTAGTAACGAATAAGGCAAAAGTTGCGGCGCGTCCGCGCCTAACCAGACATTCCAGTGCTTCAACCAGCTATCATCAGCTTCCTCGCTCAATATATTAAAAGGCAGGCGATATTTTATAATGACCGTAGCGCTCTGCCCGGGATCGACCATTAGCCAATTAGCAAAAACTGTCTTGGAATTTTCCGTATAAATTTTCGTCCCAGTCCGATCGTCCGTCCGGGCGGCTGTTTCCGCGGCCAACAAAGGTAATTTTTCCCAAGATTCGTCCGGCTTATCCTGAAGATACCGCGCTTCCGGCGAGACAAAACCGCTGGCGCTGATAAGCTCGCTTCCTTCCGGTACATAAACTCTCAACCAATCGACATTACGCACCCCGGTGAGCGCCTCATTTTTCAAGCCGTTATGCGTCCGCGTGATAGCCACGGTATTTATAATACTGCCGTCATTTCCGACTTCGCTGGCCAAATCGACTGTCTCGCTTATTAAACGATCGGTCTTCTGGCCGGCAATATTAGTGTTGACGACTAGAAGATAATCTTTATTCGTCGAGCGGATTTCTCCGGACCAATTACGGGCGGAAAATTCCGCTTGGAGCGCCGGATCGTTAAAATAGAAAAGGACCTGTTTCTCCGACATATTTTCCTCAAAGACGGTAATTATCTTAACTAGATTTTCTTTATTTAATTTCTGCGGCAAGATTTCCAATATCTTAGTCATCAAATCGCCGATTATTTTTTTCGGCTTGTTCGCGGAATTATTTTCCAAATCCTGTTCCAACGGCAAAGCAGATTTTATCGCCGTAGAAGTGGCCGGAATATTTAAGATATCCTCCGGATGAGTTTTAGCCAGATTTTTCTGTTCGGTAATCTTTTGCACCGTTTCCCAAAAATTATCAGCATCGATAACTAGTCCGTACTCAGCTGTCAAATCAATCGGCCCGGTAATTTCTAATAAGCGCTCCACCACTGTCGGAGTCACGCTAATAACGCCGTCAACGCTGGGACCGCCACTCTTTTCGTAGAACCAGGTTAAATTTTTGGCCGTTGTCGGCCAATCCGGCCACCAGTTCGCATCCCAAAAATGCCAGAGAGGATTAACTAACCAAAGCGGCTCCGGAGCCGCCACGTTCACTTTCATTCCGCCTTCAGTATCATAAGATCCGCCTCCCGGAACTTCCAGATTGCGGATCTGGCCAGCGCGGATATCCACGAGCGCATAGCTACCTAAGAAACCGCCGGTCGCGCGCATTTCCGCGTTATTCTGAAAAACCAATAAATATCGCTTATCGCGGCTGAGACCAAGAATTTCCTTTAACTTAGCCCCAGCGGAAACAAAATTATCTAAATTATCGGACAAGAACACGACCTGCTGGCTTAACGAAGAAAATTTAGCGCGATAGGCTTCCGGCAGATTATCCGGGTTTATCTTAGCAATTATTTTCTTCAAATCCTGGGCGTCTTGTACGGCTAAATTTCCATAGGCTAAAAAATTATCCAGAGAACTGGAAAAATTATTTTGGCCGCCGCTAAAAAGGCTGTCGGTGGCCAGTACTAAATTCCTGCCCAATGACGAAGCTAAAGCTCCGGCCGCCAAAAATTTTTTGCTTTCGGCGGCGACTTTTATTTTTTCATCGCCGGAGAAAGAAGCGAGGATTAAAATAGAGTCGTTGATATTTTCAAGATCTTCCTGCGCCTCTAAAAAATTCCGGCCGGCAATCTGAAAATCGGCATCAGCATCTTTGAAATTCATCTTAGCCACCGAATCGGCCGCCGCCATCAAGCTATTTATCCCCTGCACAGAGCGACTAGCCACTCTTTTTTCCAGGCTCTTAATATCAAAAATATCTAAAACGGATAAAATTTTAAAAGGTAAAATTATCATCAACAGAATCAGGGAAAAATATAAAATAGAACCGAACCAAGCGGCTCTCCCGTTTTTCCGATTATATCTCTTCAAACGCAAAGCTTTTTGCCAAGCCGCTTCGCGATCTTTTAATTCATTAATCCAGGAATATCGCCGGTTTTTAAACACTCGCGGTCGCCTAAAAATATCCCCAAATTCAAAAGAATAGCTCTTATTAAAACGCGGCAATAATAAATTAGGTTTGATCTCCTTCGCGGCCAAGCTTAATTTTTCCAACCGCTCGCCGAGCTTTTTTTCTAATCGCCGACCGAATTCTTTTCCCTCTTTTTTTAAAGACGCTATCTTTCTGACGGCCATTTCTTTCCGGACGCTCTGGTTTTTCGCAATTTTCAGACCGGCGGCCGCTGCTTTAACCGGCCGCAAATCGACGACAAAATTAGAGAAACGCTCTCTTTCAAAATTATAATTATTTTTTTGTCCTACTTGTTCTTTGGCCATTGTGAAATAAGATTAACCCGGAAATTTTATTTATTTCCTGAAAACAGACTGATAGACAGCGAGAGTTTCCCGCGCGCATTCCCACCAATTATATTTTTTAGCCTGCTCCAACCCCTTTTCAACCAGCGCCGTGCGCAATTTTTCATCAATTAAAACTTCTTTTATTTTGGCAATCATATCCGCTTCATCTTCCGGGTTAAAATAAAAGGCCGCCGCCCCCAAGATTTCCGGGAGTGAAGCGCGATCTGAACTGACGACGGGGCAGCCCTTAGTCATCGCTTCTAGAGGAGGCAGACCGAAACCTTCATAAAGAGAAGGAAAAACATAAGCGCGCGCTTCCGCGTAAAATATCTCCAATTGAGCGTCAGGAACATAGCCGGGGAAAATTACCGGGCTGTTAATATTCCCTTTCTGCCAAAGATTTAAGGCGCGCGCCGCCTCCTGCACTCGCTCGTAAAAATAATCGGGCTTTCCGACCAAAACCAGCCGCAATTCCGGATATTCTCCGTGCAAGCTGCTGAATACTTTTAAAAGTATCTCCAGATTTTTATGCGGGTAGGCATTGCCGACATAGAGAAGAAAATTTTGCGGAATATGGTATTGCGCCAGAATTTCCTGATTATTGAGCTTAGAAACGAACAAAGAGTCCCGCCCTTTAGCGAGGTGGGCCACGCCTTCATAAGTAACGACGATATTATCCGGCTTGATATGGAATTTATTGATAATATCTTTCTTGGTAAACTCGGAAACCGTAATGATTTTGCGAGCCCGCTTCAGGGCGGCCAAGATTGTCAGGCGATAAGCAAAATTCTTAAAATAGTATAGGATATGGCTATGCGTCGTCGCCCGAACTGTCGGAAAATGAGTTAGAATTAAATCATGAATAGTAACTACAAATTTCCCCGGCGTTAACACAGGCACATTAAAATGAGGGAAATGAATCAAGTCTAACTTTTCCCGCCGCAAATAAAACGGCAGTAGCAACTGTTCTTTCCAGCCATACCACGGGCAATCAAGTCTAACTTTTTTAACTCCCGGGCAGTCGGAATTAAACTCATCAAAATTTTCCGGACTTAAAAAAATAACATATTCAAAAATCCCGTTCTCCCCGGTATTGGTAATCTTGATTATATTATCAACCACTTCTTGCGTATAGCGGCCCAAACCCTTGCCGACCGGACCATAGAAGCGGGCGTCGATACCTATCTTCATGAGAATCAAATTAAATAAACGGTAAATTAGTTGGTGGGGCGGCCTTCTTTTCTGTTAAATCTTCGACTGACGTCGCAGGCGCTGCCGAGTATCCTTTATCTTCTTGAGGCTGCCAAGATCCGGAACGGAAAGACTCGGTAAAAATATCCGGAATTTCCGCTTGCCACTCTTCGGCCACCGGCAAAGAAGCCGGCGCGTCCGCTTTGCGTCCCGAAGATTTTTGGATCATAGCCGCTTTCACGTTAGCTTCAACCGGGAAATGCCATAAAGTAGCCAGCTCTTCAATATTAAAAAGCCCGGGGGAACGCCCAGCATCGGAACGTTTTATATAAGCGTTTAATATTTTCCGTTTCTTCGTAATCAACCGCGATTCCCTAAAAAAATAAACCGTCTTGGTAAAAGTCATATCGACATCCGGCTTTAAATTATTTAAATCCAAAGAGGCAAATTGTTTCATGTAGCCCACTAAGCCGTTGGCGACTTTGGATTTATTCATCACTTCTTTTTTGGCAATATAAACTGCTCGAACCTTAGCTTCAAAGGCGAGCTTGCCGGCTTTAAGCTGGATTCCTTCAACTTTGCGCTTTTCTCCGGGCGTCAGTTCCATCATTGATTTGCCCTTTTCGTCTTTTTTGTCTCCCGGTTCGATATCGGTCCAAATCGGATAAAATATTTCGCTCGCCTCGCCCAGCGCCTCGATACCTCTAACAGCCAGACTCGGATTGAACTTCTCCTTCTTTCCTAAAATCTTATTTATTTCTTTTTCCGATTCTTTTATCCAGCTGAAACCGGTCGGGAAAACAATAAACTGGAGCCAAAAATTTTCTCCTTGGCGCAAAGAACCGCAGAGATCCATTAAACTGGCCATCGGATCTTTGAACTGGGTCTCGCTCGGACCCATCTGATGCTCGAATTCTTGATAGCATTTTATCGGATAAACGCCTGGTTGAGCTTGAATAAACTCCGTTCCCCATAAATCATAATCTTCATCGGGAACTTTATGGGGCACATCATTAACATAGTCATCAACCTCGGATATTTCCGCGTCCGGATACTGCGAATAAACCGCCGATTCTACCAGGTTGCGAAATTCTACCGGCGTAAAGATAAGAAACTGTGTATAGCCTTCCATGCTGACTATCTCAAAACTGAAAGATTTTTGGTATTTTCCCTCAAACCATTTTTCGAAAAAATTAATAGAACCATGAGCTCCGGCCAGGTAGGCAAACATGTTCTCAACTGCTTTTGGAGATTGCTCGTTCCCCTTAGGAATATCAATGGCTAAAAGAGTATTTTTATGAGTCCGGCTCCACTGGCCGCGTATCCAATGCAAATAAAGCTCCCGCGAGCCATATAAAAAGATCAAAGCGATGATTATCCAGCCGAAATTACCCATAAAAACCCAGAATATTTCGTCCGGAGGTAAGCTCAAAAATTGTTCCAGTCGGCTAGTATTAATGACGATATCCATATCCAAAGATTATGATAGTATTTTACCATATAAAAAATAAAAAATAAAACCCGTTTTTACTAAAAACGGGTTTTAATTTTAAGAGTTTTTATTCAAGTCAAAGGCTTTATTTTTGCCATTCTTTTAAGCCGTAGGTTCCTCGGTCAACCAGAACGTAACGATCGTCGAGAATTAATTCATTATGAACAGTCGCGGCATTGGCGATCTTCTTATCAAAATTCATTTCATTTATTTTCTTGGCGATTTCGGTAAAATGAGAAGGCTTGCCGGCATGTTTTAAGACGAGATAAATCTTGTCGTTTACGGTTTTCGGCTTGACTTCGCCCCAATCGGCAATACCCCATTCGCCGTATTTATTTTGTTCCAAATTCTTTAAAGCCTGCATTAACGAGTATAAAATCTTATTGCTATTAATAAGCTCTCCCTTATCCGGAAAAACTTGGCTTTTAAAAATACTGGTGATATCCGGAGATGCGCCGGATAATTTTTCTTGGTGCTTATTATAAGCCTCCAATTGCTTAAGTAGCTCTAAAAGTTCTTCGGTAGTAAAAGTCTTCTTTAAACCTTCAACTTTTTTTAATAAATCGTCAGCTAGTTCCTTTAAATACTCCACTTCGCCGCCTTTCTTCTTAATTGACGGATTAAGGCTCTCGGAATTTACCATTTCCAAATCATCATTCATTAATTTAGAAATCAAAAAATTAAAATGATTGCGATAAGATTGGCGGGCAGCTTCGGTATCAACAATATTTTCACCGGTTCCGTTTAATTCCAAAGAGATAACCGTTAAGATATCTAAAAGATAATCGCGTCTGATAAGACCGCCATGATCCACAAGAAGATTCTCGACGACTCCCTTTAAAGAGGCAATTTCCTCTTCCAGTTTTTCTAATTTCTTAATTTTCTTAATACTGGCCGCCTCAATCTGGCGGACACGTTCTCTGGTTAATTTATGAAGGCCGCCGATTTTTTCCAGGGTTTCGCCTTTTTCACCTTTTAATCCAAAACGACGGGATAAGATATCCTTTTCCCGATCCAGAAGCTCGGAGAATAAAGAGTTGACGATACCAATCGCATCCAAACGAGTCAGTTCCTCAGACTTTTTATCCTTGATCATTTTTTCTAATAAATTTTCCATATTTTCTATATAAAAAAAATAAACCGTCAACACCTAACTTAGTTAATTCCCCCTTAATTTATCACAATATTTTATATTAGTCAACCCCTAGCCAATCGCAGAATTCGGGGATATTCTTTTAATAGATATTGCTCTAATATAAGCGAAAATATAAACAAACAAAGAATTCTGGCACTAACCGCAATTTTATTGACAAGATCCTGTTTTCTCCAGTATTTTAAAAATATTAAATGCTGGTTCCTAAACGACCAGGCTTTAATCTGCCGGCTTTTAGACTGGCGGTCGCGCCAAAAGGCCCTTACTCCGCGCCCGGAAACGGCGGCTGTCCGATCATGATAAACTAGCGCCTCCGGAACCAGACAGGAATTATAGCCAGCCAAAAAAAGACGATAAGCTAAGTCGCAATCCTCTTTATACATAAAAAACCGCTCGTCAAAATACTGCGCGACGTGGCCGGACGGCGTTATCGCCACCTTCTCTAAAGCCGACAAACGAAATAATCCCGCCGCTCCGGATGGCCCTAATATAGAGATATTCCTCGCCTTTCCGTCGTCCTCAATGCCCTGCCCTAAATCGCTAAATTTCAAGCCGGTTTGCAGAACTAAACCGAGAGAATCAATCGTCTTAGTCCGACGTTTCCCGTCAAAGTCCCAACGCAATATCTTTGGGGCGGCCGAACCAAGAGAGCCGTCTTTGTCCAAAGCCTCGGCAAGAAGCTTGACGGTATCCGGCTCCATAACAGTATCGGGATTGATGACTAAAAAATAATCGGCAGCATCTTTTAACGCTTCCCGGATAAGAACATTATAAGCGGCGGCGAAGCCCAAATTATGATCTTGGCGAAAATATTTTATATTTTTATAAGCCGTCAGTATCCGGCTGTTGGATGAATCTCCGGGATTGCTATTATCAAAGACGTAAATCTGAAAATCAGACGAATCTAAAAACCCTAAAGCGGCCGCGAGGCTCGGCAAAAAATCGGCCAAATATTTGGCGCTGGCTTCTTGATAAGTTACAAAGCCAACAGCTAATTTCATATAACCATTTTAGAGACTAACTTTTCTTTGGCAAAATTCTGCGCTTTAAGCAGGCTATCAAAAGTTCCGGCATCCAGCCATTCGCCATTAACAATAGCGACTTCCAATTCGCCTTTTTCCAAAAACCAATTATTGACATCGGTAATTTCCAGTTCGCCGCGCGCGCTCGGCTTAATGTCTTTAGCGACCTGCACCACACGATGATCATACATATACAAGCCAGTGACAGCATAATCGCTCAAATGTTCCTGCGGTTTTTCAACTATTTTTTCCGCTTTCATTTGCTCGTCAAACTTAACGACGCCGAAACGCTCCGGATCCGAAACTTTTTTAGCGAATACTTTAGCGCCGCCTTTAAAACTCTTAATGGCTTCAGTAACATCATCTTCAAAAATGTTATCCCCCAAAATCATAACCACATCTTCTTGATCAATAAAATTTTCACCGATAATAAAAGCCTGAGCCAAGCCCTCGGGATGATCCTGGATCTCATAAGTAAGTTTAACGCCGAATTCTTTGCCGGAACCGAGCAGATTGAGATAATCCCCGGCTCGATCCGGAGCGATAATTATCAAAATTTCCTTAATACCCGCCTTAATAAGCGTATTAAGTGGATAATAAATCATCGGCCGGTTATAAATCGGCAATAATTGCTTGGAAGTTACTTTGGTTAAAGGCCGCAATCTGGTGCCGGAACCGCCGGATAAAATAATGCCTCTCATATAGTTAAATTTAATTTAAAAAATAATAATTGAACCGCCTACTTTTTAATAAATTATCTTACTTCTCTTCCAAATATTCCCGCAGCGCTTCCTTCCAATTCCGCAGTTTCCGCACTTTAGTGTTTTCCAACACCGAATACTTTGGCCGGCGGGCAGCGCGGAGTAAATTTTCACTGCGCACGGCGCGCAAGGACACTTTTATTTTTTTAAGATGGAACAACTCAGCCGCCGCCTCGTACCACGTTACCGGGCCTTCATTGATCAAATGATAGGTCCCGAACGGCACTTCCAATTCCCAGAGGCGCTTGGTCGCCGCCGCCAAATCCGGCGTATAAGTAAAGCAACTCAACTCTTCGTTAACGACAGTCAATTCTTTCTTAGTCTCTGATAAATTAAGCATGATGTCAAAAAAACTGGGCTTGGAGTTCGGACTTTCACCGGCCGGTCCGAACAACTTAGAGGTCCGGATAAGATAATATCTCAAACCCAAGGAAGCCCGGCGCTTTATCGCTCGCTCTCCCTGGAACTTGCTTTCTCCATACTTATTAAGCGGATTGGGTGTTTCTTCTTCGCTAAAAGACTGTTTTTGTTCCGTTCCGCTGAAAACATAATCGGACGAATAATGGATTAAAACTGCGCCGATTTCCAGAGCTAAATCCGCCAAAAATTCCGGCAAATCCACATTAAGTTTAAGCGCTGCTACCAGACTATCTTTATCTTCGCATTTATCGACAGCGTTATAAGCGACGGCATTAATAATCAGTTCGGGCGCTAATTCATGTATTTTAGCAGACAGGGCGCCAAAATCGAGGACATCCAAATCCTCCCGATCAAGCGAGACTGTCTTGTAGTCGGCGGAAAATAGTTTAGTGAGCTGCGAACCGAGATTTCCTCGGCCGCCTAGGATAAGAATAGGCATAACCCCAGTATACCAAGCCGTTGACAAAAATCAAGAAAAACTATAAA
>Ga0172381_10007750_pt1 | contig 10594 bp, 5 predicted proteins | sample Leawel6488metaG_FD_119754 | JGI IMG/M metagenome (GOLD analysis project Ga0172381, IMG submission 119754) | Leachate microbial communities from a municipal landfill in Southern Ontario, Canada - Leachate well 64-88 metaG | ecosystem: Engineered > Solid waste > Landfill > Unclassified | place... | reverse complement strand
CCCGATATTGTCCTGGGAAATCCCCACACCGTTGTCGGTGACCGATATCTCAACAAATTGTTTTTTTGAAGCTGCCGAAACCACAATACTTCCTTTTTCCTGTGTAAATTTTATTGCATTGGATAACAGGTTCCTCAAAATTGTATCCATCATGTTCTTATCCGCCACAATGATAAAATGGCCCTGGATGGCAGAAGTGATGCTGATCCCTTTTTTTTCAGCCTGGTTCTTTACGAAGTTGATATTCTCCATTACTTTTTTCTGGAGGTCGATGATCTCGGGTTGAAAAGATATCATCCCCCTTTGGTTGCGGGCCCAAAGAAGCAGGTTTTCGAGCAAGGAGAAAAGCTGCTTGGAAGAGACCTGGATCATTCCCATGAACCTTTCGATTTCCTCTTTATCAAAATCTTTTATATCACTGATCATCATATCGATAAGACTAATGACCGTTCCCAGGGGGCTTCTCAGGTCATGGGCAATAATAGAGAAAAATTTATCTTTGGTATCATTCACCTCTTTCAGTTGTTCTGTTTGTTTTTCCAATTTTTCTTCAGCTTGTTTCCGGGCAGTAATATCCCGTCCAATACCGACCAGACCAATGATTTTTTCCTGATCATTCCGGATGGGGATTTTTGAGGTCAGAAGCCATCTTTGTTTTCCTGAGCCATCGTAAAAATCCTCTTCCCGTTCAAGAATGGGATGGCCACTGATAAGCACTTCCTGATCATCATCATATCCCCTCCGGCCAACTTCACCTTGAAAAATCTCCAGATCGGTTTTACCGATAACTTCCTCTTCGGAGGTGTATCCCATTACCTGAATATCGGCCGGATTTGCAATGATCTTGCGGCCTTCGGCATCTTTAATATAAAGTGTATCCGGTAAATTGTCAATAAGGGTCCGGAGCAGCAAACGTTCATGCTGCACCGCTTCCTCCAACTGTTTACGGGAAGTAATATCCACCGCGGTCACAAAGCTGATAGTATTCTCTTTACTGACAAGGCCTTCAAGCTGAATATCGCTTTCAGATATGTTTTCGCCCCGTAAAGTCACCTGACAGCCTGCTTTTGTTCTGGTCGAAAAAACCCGGCGAAGGAAATCCTCAAAAATATCTATTGTTTTAATGGTAATGAAATCATTTAACTTACATCTCATTAACCTTGATCTTTCCCTGCCCAGCAATTGAGCGCCGCTGATATTTAAATCACAAATAATGCCTTCCGGGTTAATGAGAAAATAAGGAGTAGGCGAAAGATTGAAAAGCTCTGTAAACAAAGCGCCGTGATCGGGAACGTCAGTACCTGTTCTTTTGGGGGCAGCTTCTGGATCCGATAAGTTTTTTGTATCCATGATAAAGAAACATTTGTTATTCAGTGAATACGTTTTTTATCCATTGATAAAGATATCTATTAATCAGAAAATTTCCGCTCCAACTCTTCCATTTCCGATTTCAGCGTAACAATCTTATTCAACTTGTTTTTAATGGAAGTATTGACCGAAGCAATTCTGCCCTTCAGACCTATGCTGGCATTTTCTCCCTTACCGGCAGAAACAATGATTTCTAACTGATCCTCCAACTCTTTCAGGTTCTCCCGGTCTTCCCTGAGCTTTTCTTCCTGCAGAAATATTTCTGCCGAAAATTCCGATAACCGGTATTGCATTTTCACCTCCCAGTTTTTCTTTTTAGTATGGAAAAATTCATCCAACCTTTTGTTGAGAATGTCGAAAGCCGTCTGAAGGCGGTTGTATAGTTCTTCCCGCTGTTCCTTCGCCATCCTGATCCCTTTGAATTCGGACTGGATTTTTTTAAGAAATTCTTTGGTTTCTTTATATTCGTGTGTCCCTTCGGCTTGTAAGAGTCCCTGTTCCACCCTTGCTTTTAATCGTTCATGGTTTTTCCGGGATTCTTTTTCATAGGCAGATCTTTCTTCATCCTGCCGCAAATTGATCAAATCAAAGGCTTCCCTGACGGTCCCGAACAGTTCTTCCCGTTGCTCCCTGAAAAGCTTCACGTTTTTTATTTCCTGCTGAAGTTCTTTCAGCATTTCCCGGGACGCGTGGAAATCATCAGATTTGATGGTCTTTTCAACATCTTCCTGAACGCGTTTTTTTAAGGCCGCGAAATTCCGGGAAGTTTCCTGCTCAAAAAGAAGCCGTTCGCTTTCAATTTGTTTATTGATATCGTCGAAAGCATTCTGAAGCCGGCCATAGAGTTCTTCCCGGTCTTCCCGGTATAGTTTTAACCCCCTGAAAAGGTTTTGGGCCTCAATCAGATACCCTTTTGCTTCGCGTAGGTTAGTGGTTTTATCAACCAGATTGAGCGCTAGTTCCAGTTTTTCTTTCAGATCGGAATAGTTTTTCAGCGCTTCTTCTGCAATGTTATTGTCCATTTTATCCATAACTATATTTGAGCCCAAAAACCACTTTTCACCGCCAAGTCGCTAAGGCGCAAAATTTTAAATAATTAAATATGATATATTCGCGTCGCGGTAAAAATAAAGAATTACCATCGGGGCAAGCTCATATTTGATAAACAAAGTTATGGAATATCGCCGTGATTATCTCATCAGCGTTCGATAAAGTATTACCAAATCGGAAATGATTGGGTTTTATTCTTCATGAACAGTTTCGCCCTTCTTTTCCTGATGTGCTTTGTAGAGCTTCCATCCGGCATATCCCGCGCCAAGGGCAAGCAATATCCCCAGGCCTCCATCGATGGGGGCGCCGGGGGCGCCCTGGTTCCCTCCCAGGTTATGTCCTCCCGCAGGTGGATTCGGTGGTGGGTCGGCAGCAAACGACTGGTTGCAGAACAGAAATCCGGCTCCGAGCAATAATCCTGTAAAGAAAATCTTATTCATCCATTTCATATTTGATTTTTTAATTGGATTTGTCCATTTTATATCTCCTGACCTGAATAGCGAAATGGCCGCCAATTATTTTAAAAATACTTTACCATTGAATATTTTACTATCAGTCAATACGTTAACGATGTAGTAGCCTTTATTTCCCCCCATGTTAATCCTGATAAAGCTATCGTTAGCTGTTAAATGTCTGATCGTCCGGCCAACCAGATCATAAATACGCACATCTCCTTTGAGGATCGTTGCCGGGTTACTATAGATAATTATATTGTTTCCCGATGCATAAATGCTAACAGGATTGGGGTTCAAAATATCTTCTGTTCCGTATAAACCTCCAAAATGCAATTTCAGTCGGTTTGCCGGATCACCGGGGCCGGCATTGAAAGTATAAACATTGTTATCATTGAGTTTTTGGGATGTCCCTGTCTTCAGATCTTCCAGGGTAACACTTGTGGCCACTGAAAAATTACTTAATCCGGTTACGGTTAAGGCATAAACGGAAGATAGGCCAGCTTTGATCCCAAGGTTTACTACCGAATTTTCAACCACTTCCGGCATTCGGTCTATGGAATAACTAAGTCCATCCTTGATCGAGTAAATTTCAGGGGCTTCCTGGTACATGCTCCAAAACTTCTCCGATCCTCCGTTCACAAAAGCAGGGTTCACTTCAAGGATCATTTCATCGCTGTAACTGTTGGCTTCGGTGGTGAGTTTAAGCCGTAACATATTGTTTTCAGTATTACTCTCCTTGAGCCAGGTTTGTGTAGCGTGGACCTGGACAGCGCTCGTCATGGATAGAATACCGGTTGCGTTTGCCACCTTTATAAAAAAGCCCTGCATTGGCGCGATATAACGGGTTGTCCCATTGGTGCCGACATCATCCGCGGAGTTACAAACCCCGTAATTTCCAACAGCTAAATCATCATTGAATATCCAGTAATCATATCCACCCCCACTGGGAACAAGATCTGTCCTGCCCCACCCCGGTCCTTTCCAGTCAATAGCTGATGGAAAGGGGTTCCCAACCAGGTTAAAGGAGTTCACCCCTTGTATGATTGATTTGTCTATTGTCCCCGAATTGAGTGTTCCGGTGAAGGAATGGATAGTGGGGGAACCTGATTTCCAGCCTTCATTATATGCTGCCAGATACCCTCTCCCAACACTTAAAGCAGGTGGGGTTGCCTGACCGTATCCTCCTTCATTACCGTTTCCATCTATATCGCGATAATTATATGATCCATCGGTGTTTCTCAGGTTAACCCAGTAAAGTTGGGTCGTTGCGCTGGCGTTGGGATTCCAGGAATAGTAATCCCAGCCCCAGGTAGGCGTTGAGCCCCAGGTAAAGTCCAAAAAGTTTGAACCCGTGGGAGTGGGCGCAAATTCAGGCCAGATAGGTTGGCCGGAAACCGGGGAGGAAAGGAAATGCCATTTAAAATCAGTGGCAATGTAACGTTGGACTGTTGTAGTCCCGGCAACCGTGATCCCGCCATTTTCATCAATTACCGAACCCGTTCCGGAAGCGGTCGATTGAATGGTGAATCCTGCAGCTTCGGTTGTTTTAACGTAGGCGCTGCTTTTCACGGTCACATAAGCGCCGGGCAGGATGGTAATTCCCTGGCTATAAAACAAAGTGGGAATGAACCAGAATGTAAGCAATGAAGTGAATAATTTTTTATTCATGGGATTAAATATTACCTTTTCATTTCGAAATACGGGAAACCGGAAAAACTTTTGCCCCGGTGATCCTGAACCCGGTGACCTTGATCGGATACCGTATAGTTTCGCGGCGGGAACATTCAATTTTCAGGGAATCACCGCCATGGCCCTCCCCCTTGTATTGAATATTACCGCATTGGAGACTGACCGAAAATTGCTGACTTTTCGGCTTTTCCCGCGTAAAAATAAAGTCGAAGCAATTCAGGGAATAGATCCGATAATCATCTTCGTCAGGGGAACTCAGAAATCCATAAAAAACATCTCCCTTCTGATAAACCACCATACGGGCATCGAATGCCGAAGTCACCATGGGTTTGGATTGCTGTCCGCTCTCATAGAGGGTTTGGCTCAGCGATATGAAACTGATCGAATAGATCCCTTCAATAGCAAAAGCTTTCACAGCCGTATTATCGGATGGATTTACAAGAGAGGACTTTTTCCCCAAATATGTTTTGAATTCCTTTTCGGTTGTAAAATCCTGCGATTTTCCCATGAGAGGGAATAGGAAGAGGAACAGCATTGAAGTAAAAATAAATTGTTTCACCCTACCGGATTTTCACTGAACATGTCGCAAAATTAGAATATAACAAACCCTGCAAAAGTAATGCAATCATTTAAAATTACCCTGGCCCCCATGTATTTCAGATAAAATAATTGTATATTTGATGGGTAAAAGAGCCAATAAGTTAAATCCCGTAATTTGATAAAATTTTACATTATGAAGCCATTATTGAAATTCACATTGACCTTCTTCTGTCTGCTTTTTGCAGGCATGAGCCTTACCGGCCAGCAGCTGATCAACCTTAATCCCGATAAAAACGGGGAACCCTGGATCGCTGGCGGATTACGTCCGCTTACTGAAGCTGATTATGCTTACCTGAACAGCCTTCCGGCATTTGAAGTACAGGAGCAATTCCGGTTAAGGACCCTTCCTTCGAGCGTGGATAATTCCACCAAATCCTTTTTCAGGCCAGTCTTTAACCAGGATGGCGGAAGCTGCGGCCAGGCCAGCGGCATAGGCTATTGCTTCACTTATGAGCAGGACTATGTTCGCGGTGTTGCGGCCAATACCCAGGAAAATCAATATCCCACCCACTATACCTGGAATTTTTTAAATGGGGGCAACGGAGGAGGATCCTGGTATTTCGATGGCTGGCAGATCATCAGCGCAGATGGTTGCCCCAACGTGGCGGATTATGGCGGATCCCTTTGGTACGGTGGCCAAACCCGCTGGATGAACGGTTATCAGCAGTATTATGATGGAATGAATAACCGGGTACTCGATATTTCGTATATCAATGTTTCCACTCCCGAAGGGCTGCAAACCCTCAAACAATGGTTTTACGACCATGGAGATGGATCTGAAACAGGCGGTGTTGTTTGTTTCGGGGGCGGCGTCTATGGAAATTTCCAGACCAATTATTTGCCGTCAGGGACACCCGAGGCCGGAAAAGTGGTCGTTACCTCATGGGATGCCAATGTCAACCATGCCATGACCTTTGTCGGTTATAACGATTCCATCCGGTTTGATTATAACAACGATGGGCAGTACACCAACAATATCGACATCAATGGCGATGGTATCGTCAATATGCGCGACTGGGAAATCGGCGGGGTTAAAATGGTCAATAGCTGGGGGACCAGTTGGGGTAACAGCGGAAAAGCTTATGTTATGTATAAAACCTTAGCCGAACCAACTGCTACCGGCGGGATCTGGAACAACATTGTCCATCTCATCGCGGTGAAACAATCCTGTAGCCCGATCCTGACCATGAAAGCAACCGTGAACCATTCATCGCGCAATAAGATTAAAATTTCTGCCGGCGTTGCAACAGATTTAAGCGCAACTGTTCCTGAACACACGCTGAGTTTCCCATTGTTCAACTATCAGGGTGGCGGTCTTTATATGCAGGGCGGAAACTCGGAATCAGATAAAACCCTGGAGCTGGGGTTGGATGTTACCCCTTTACTGAGCTATGTCACACCCGGAGAAACCGCGAAATTTTTCCTCCGGATCGACGGGCAGGATCCATACAATGAGGGGACCGGACAGGTGAACTCTCTTTCTGTGATTGATTACTCAGGGGGAACGCCCGAGGAAGTAGTGTCATCACAAAGCAATGTGGCTATCAACGAGAGCGGAACGATCTATCTTTCTGTTGAAAAAGCAATTGCTTTTGATGCTCCGGACATTCTGACTGATGTCTTACCGCCAGCCACTGCCAATCAGCCTTATAGTTTTCAACTCTCTGCCGATGGTGGTTTGGCCCCCTATACCTGGGATATAAAAGTGGATTATGCAGAAGAAAATTTACAGGGATCTTTTCCGGCTATCACTGATCAAACGTTGACCCCTTCCAATGATGATGATGGTTTTGCCCTTCAGGTTATTGATTTTCAATTTCCATTTTACGGGGAATTTTATGATACCCTGGCCATTTCTACTGACGGATCCATCCTCTTCAACAAGAATTTTGAATATGTGCGCAACGCTGCCAACCTATTCGCAACCCGGTGTATCACTCCTTATGGCGCCGATCTGATGCTCTATCCTCCATCAGGCGATGCTATGTATTATTCAGGTGATGCTACTCAGGCCACCTTCCGTTGGAGAACATCATTGCTCGATCATCCTGAAGTTAATATTGATATAGCCGTGAAATTATATCCATCCGGGAAAATCGAATTTTTCTATGGAAATAACCTGACCCAGGGATCCGACTGGGTTGCCGGTGTTTCCGGTGGAAATAGCAACAGCTATACCTTAGCTGCCATCAGCGGGACCTATGATATTCCCGATGGCTATTCCACGTCATTCATTGCACCGGCTGTTCCTGCCGGGATGTCGGTTTCTTCCAATGGCGTTTTCAGCGGAACTCCCATTCAAGGGAACCAGGCATGGGATATCATTTTTAAAGTGACCGATTATAACAATATCTCTACCCAGAAAATCCTGCCGTTCTCCACCATGGCGACCGGCCAATGGAGCAACGACCCTGCCGTGAACAACAAGATCTCGGATATGTCAGGGGAGCAGACTTTACCGAAAGTAGCCACCCACCCCAGCGGGACCACTTATATCAGTTGGTTCTCAAACGATAACCAGAACTACAATGTGCGCTTACAGAAATTAGATGTATATGGAAGCCCGCAATGGCCGGACAACGGTATCCTTATCAGTGGCAATGCTTCGGATTCCTGGATAACAGACTACGATATGACCGTTGATAATGATACCTGCGCCCTGATCACTTTCCAGGATATCCGTACCGGTTATAACAATGCCTATGCTTACAGGATAACCCCTTCCGGTGAATTTTCGTATGGTCCCGACGGAATTGCTTTATTCCCCGGAACGGTGATCCAATACACTCCAAAAGTCGTTGCCTGTGGCGACGGGAATGCGGTCTTTGTAACACAATGTTTCCCTGATGAAGGGAAGAACTACCTTAAAATGCAAAAGATCTCTCCTTCCGGTGAACTTTTATGGGGCCCTTCCGGTATTAATATCCAGGAGGCCAATTATGGTAATTCCAGCCCGACACTAATACCCTCTGACGGGGATAATTTTATTATGGTCTGGTATAAGACCTCCGGGGATTTCCCTTCGGTAACCAACAAGATTTACGCTCAAAAGTTTGATGTGAACGGATCTCCGGTTTGGAATGCGCCGGTTGGCGTTTATACCAACGCGGGCATTCCGTTCTATTCGACTGAAATCCATATATCCAGCGACAAAGCCAATGGCATTTTTGTCACCTGGCATGCCGAAGTCAGTGGTCAGGTTTTCAGCAGTTATGTTCAACATGTTACTTCAGAAGGTAATATAATGATGCCAGCTAACGGCGCATTGGTTTCCACACATTCAACTTATCATCAGATCGATCCTACTGTCGCTTGCTTTGATACATCCGGCGAGGCTTATGTTTACTGGGATGAACGCGATTATAACCAGAACTACCGGGGACTTTACGGGCAGCGCCTTTCAGCTACCGGAACCCGTCTTTGGGGCAATACCGGTAAGGTTTTTATCCCAACATCCCTTTCTACCTCCGAGAGTTTCATTACTGTCAGGCCTACTCAAACAGATATGATCGTTTTTTACCAGTATTATGATTTCGGAAATTCTGAAGATAGCAAGATAATAGCCATGAGGGTTAACAGTGAAGGCGCTTATGTATGGCCTGCCCAGAAAATACCCATGTGTACGGTCCAAAGCGCTAAACTACATCCCAGTTTTGGATACCTTGATCATACACAATATGTTGTAAGCTGGTCGGATCAACGGAATGATGGGGGCGATATCTATGCCCAGAATATTCATCTTGATGGCACACTCGGAATTTCGAGCGGTGGTCATACCGTCAGCGGTACGGTTGCTTATGCCAATGTTGCAGAGACCCCGTTAAACAACCTTGTAATCGATCTTAAAAATAGTAACGGCGTTACTATTGCAACCACTACAACAAATGCTTCCGGGAATTATTCTTTCACAGAGGTCCCATCCGGAAATTACACCCTGGCTGTGAGTTGTAACAAAATATGGGGAGGGGTTACCGCATTAGATGTCATGCTATATAAGAAGCATATTGCCAGTATCGAATTGCTCACTGGAATTTATCTTGCCAGTGGGGATGTAAACGGCGCCGGGGGACTTACCGCCAGTGATGTCCTCCTCGTTAAAAAACGCATCGCTACAATTATTGCATCTTTCCCGGTCGGTGACTGGTTATTTAATAATGAACCCATTACTGTTGAGAACGACAATGTTATCGCCGACTTTAAGGGTCTGACTTATGGAGATGCAAATGGTTCCTATATGCCACCTGCTGTCAAAGAAACGCCTTACAACATGGGTACGGTTACCCTGAACCCTGTTGCTACTGAAAAGGGAATTCTTTCGGTTCCCATCTATATGTCCGGAGTCCAGGACCTTGGTTCATTCCAGTTTACCATCCGGTTTGATCCCGAGAAACTCGAATTTACCGATATAACTGGTTGGTTGGCTGGAATTGATGATGCCACAGTGGGAATGCCTGAGCCGGGAAAAATCACCTTCGTCTGGGCAGCAGGAACAAGCGGGGCCCGCGCGCTTGACAATATATTATGCCGGCTGATATTCCGCGTTATCTCCAATGAGCCATCTGAAATTTACTGGAGTAATGATCCAACTCCGGAAGAATTCAGTGATTTTCAGGGAAATTTGTTCCAGCCACTGGTTGTTAACGGAAACACTAAAAATCTGACCGAAATGGAAGTTCTGAACAGCATTTCCTGGTCTGTCAATCCAAATCCCATTACTGACGGAACCGTTCTGACAATAACCTTACCTGTTGCAGGTAATATTGAAATGGGAATTTATGATCAGGCAGGAAAATTATGCAAAAGGGCGCTGAGCGGGAACCTGCAAGCTGGTTGTCATCAAGTGCAATGGAATGGGACCGCTGAAAACGGCCTGAGGTTATCTCCGGGAATTTATTTTTGCCGTTTGACTGCCAATGGGCAAACATCAGTTAAAAAGCTGGTCTTACTGCCATAACAGAAAGCTGATTACAAAAAAAACTGATTGCAGATAACTGGTTGCAGATTAATTTTTATTGAGATCTTATTTAATCCCGGCAAGGTTGTCCCAAAAGAAAGGTTTTAAGCTTTTGAGACAACCTTGTTCATGGAAAACAAACCTTAAACTCTGTCATAATGAAACTTATAAAAAAGTCATTCACCTTATTATCTGTTCTTTTACTCAGTCTCTGTTTTGCGACTGGATCACCTGCACAATTTGTCAAAGGAGCTGATGTTGGATGGCTGTCGCAAATGGAAGCGACCGGTTATAAATTTTACGACAGCGCCGGGACCGAAAAAAACTGTCTTCAGATCTTAAAAGATAAAGGGATCAATACCATCCGTTTACGGGTTTGGGTCAATCCTTCGTCCGACAGAATTAATGGTCATTGTAGCAAAAAAGAGGTAGCCGTCATGGCAAAAAGAGTAAAAGAGATGGGGATGCGGCTCATGAT
>Ga0172381_10007748_pt1 | contig 10595 bp, 5 predicted proteins | sample Leawel6488metaG_FD_119754 | JGI IMG/M metagenome (GOLD analysis project Ga0172381, IMG submission 119754) | Leachate microbial communities from a municipal landfill in Southern Ontario, Canada - Leachate well 64-88 metaG | ecosystem: Engineered > Solid waste > Landfill > Unclassified | place... | reverse complement strand
GCCTTATTTTTACTAGTTTTTGTCAAATAAATTTGGAAAAAGTTGGAATAAGCTCTGACCGCATGTTATAATAATTTTATGTTGGACTCTATCAGAAAACTTATCCCCCGGAAGCTTTTTAAAGCCCTTCAGCCGCCTTATCACTTTTTAGTTAATCTGGCGGCGGTTTTATGGTATCGTTTTCCGAGCAATAAGCTCGTCGTTATCGGCGTAACCGGAACAACTGGCAAGACCTCGATAGTTTATATGATTGCCCGCATGTTAAACGCCGCGGGCTATAAAACCGGGCTAACTTCCACTTCTGTTTTTTCCGACGGCAACCGCGAATGGCTGAATAATAAAAAAATGACCATGCCCGGGCGGTTTTTTATTCAGAAGATTTTGCGGGACATGGTGAAGAATAAATGCCGTTATGCCATAGTGGAAACGACTTCGCAAGGCGTCGAACAGTTTCGGCATTTTTTTATAAATTATGACGTTCTAATTTTTACTAATCTTTATCCGGAACATATTGAGGCACACGGCAACTTTGAAAACTACCGCGCTGCTAAAGGTAAGCTCTTTAAGCATCTTAAAGCCTGTCGGACCAAGTATATTAATGATGATCATTTTGTTACCCAGCCGGCTAGTCCGCTTAAAAAATTAGATTTAAACCGAGTATCAAAGACGATTATCGTTAATGGCGATGATGAAAACGCGGATTATTTTTTGAATTTTTGGGCGGAAGCTAAAATAGCTTATTTCTTAAATCCTCAAATTTCTCTGGCTTCTTTAAAAAGCAAGATGACGAGTGAAGCGGCAATTAAAGATTTTACCTTTTTGCGTGGCGCCAATATCGAAGCGAGCGGCAGCGGCACAAAATTAACCATTAATGACCAAGCCGTTAATTTAAAATTATTAGGAGAATTCAACGCCGCCAACGCTTTGGCGGCTGCAGCCGTTGGTTTTAATCAAAAATTAAATTTTACTCAAATAAAGTCGGGTTTGGAGGAGATTAGAGGGCTGGCCGGAAAAATGGAACTAATTGACGCCGGACAGAATTTTACCGTTGTTGTTGATTATGCCTTTGAACCGGAGGCGATGGTTCGGCTTTATCAAACTTTAGAATTCTTGCCGCATAACCGGATTATCCATGTCCTCGGATCTGCCGGCGGCGGCCGGGATAGGGCGCGCCGACCGATTTTAGGGAGCCTGGCGGCAAAATATGCTAATATTATAGTTATCACCAACGAGGACCCCTATGATGAAGACCCGGCCGAGATTATTAATCAGGTCGCTGCCGGGGCGGAGAACGCCGGCCGAGAGCTTAATCAAGAAGTTTTTAAGATCCTTGACCGTCGGGAGGCAATAAAAAAAGCACTAGTATTAGCCGAAGAAGGCGATTTAGTAGTTATTACTGGTAAGGGCGCAGAACAATTTATTTGTGTAGAAAAGGGCCGGAAAATACCCTGGGACGACCGAGAAGTCGCCCGTGAGGAAATTGTGGAGAAAATGTGTATTGACAAATAATAATTATTATAATATTATAGAAATATCTTAACACTTTTTTATCTAAAAAGTGACTTATCAAAAAATAAATTAATTTAATAATTAACGAAACTCAAACCAAATTGGGGTGGGGATTTTTTTGTTAAGAGATTTTTTTTGTTTTTTGGTTTTCTCTATATTTACATAAATATAAGTCCTATGTCTAAACGAAAATCATTTTCCGAGATGGCTGAAGTTATGCCGATGCCCGATTTAATCGAGATTCAGACCGATAGCTACAAGTGGTTTTTAAAAGAAGGTTTAGCAGAACTTTTTGACGAAATAAATCCTGTTACCGATTTTATCGGCCGGGATTTAGAATTATATTTTGAAGATTATTATCTCGACGAACCGAAATTTTCAGAATTGGAAAGTCGGGAAAAAAATATTACTTTTGAAGCGCCTCTGCGCGTCAAAACGCGGTTATTAAATAAGAAGAGCGGTCGCGCTCTGAATCAGGAAATATTCTTAGGCGATTTTCCGCTCATGACCGATAAAGGAACTTTCATTATTAACGGTATTGAGAGAGTTGTTGTTTCTCAGCTGATCCGGTCGGCCGGCGTTATGTTTACCGCCGAGTTTATTAAAGGTAAAAAGTGTTATGGCGCAAAAGTTATTCCGAATCGCGGCGCTTGGTTGGAAATTGAAACCGACGCCAATAAAGTTCTCTGGGTCCGCATCGACAGAAAGAGAAAAGTTTCGGTGACTTCTTTATTGCGCGCTTTCGGCTATGAAACCGACGAAGAGTTGATTAAATTATTTGCTGACGTCGATTTGGTTAAGACTAAAGATGAGAAGGGTTATATTGAGGCGACCATTGAAAAGGACGCCGCCAAGAATGAAGCGGAAGGCTTGCAGGAAATTTATCGCCGTATCCGTCCGGGAGATTTGGCTTCTGTTGATAATGCCCGCCAGCTCATTCATTCCATGTTTTTCCGTTTTGACCGCTATGATTTTGGACGCGTTGGTCGCTATAAGTTGAATCGCCGTTTCGCGCTTGACTTGCCGGCCAATAAGAAAGAAAACCGCATTCTCCGTAAAGAAGATTTAGTTTTGATTATTAAAGAAATTATCCGTTTAAATATTACTAAAGAACCGGAAGATGATATTGATCATCTCGGCAATCGCCGTATTCGCGCTATCGGCGGACTTATCCAGAACCGTTTCCGCGTCGGCTTGGCGAGAATGGAGCGTATTATCAAGGATAGGATGTCTACTTCCGATGTTGCCTCTCTCACTCCGTCAAAACTCGTTAACGCCCGTCCGGTTATCGGCGTCGTCCGAGAATTTTTCATGTCTTCGCAGTTATCTCAGTTCATGGATCAGACTAATCCGTTGGCGGAATTGGAGCATAAGCGCCGCTTATCAGCTATGGGCCCGGGCGGTTTAACTCGCGAACGCGCCGGGTTTGATGTCCGCGACGTCCATACTACTCACTACGGCCGCATTTGTCCGATTGCTACTCCGGAAGGTCCGAATATCGGCTTGGTCGGGCATTTAGCCAGCTATGCGCGTTTAAATACTTATGGCTTTTTGGAAACGCCATATCGCAAGACAGCCCATGATAAGAAGGGAACCAGAGTTACCGACGAGATCGTTTATTTAGACGCTTTTGAAGAAGAAAAATATATTACGGTTGATGCCACTATCCCGACAGACAAGGATGGTTATTTTATTGTTAACAAATTCGGTGTCAGAAAGAATGGCCAGCCGGGTATGTCGGAAGTCAATAAGATTGATTTTGTCGGCCTGGCCGCCAATCAGATTATTTCTGTTGCTACCAGTCTTATTCCGTTCATGGAACATAATGATGGACAGAGATCGCTCATGGGTACGAACATGCAACGTCAGGCTGTCCCGTTGGTTAAGGCGGAAGCCCCGATTGTCGGTACCGGCATAGAGGCTCGGGCGGCTCGCGATAGCGGCCATGTCATTATTGCCGCTGAAGATGGAGTTATCACCAAAGCTGACGCCGGCATGATTGAATTAACCGATAAGAAAGGAAAAGCTACCGTCTACCAATTAAATAAATTTTTACGTTCCAATTCGTCCACCTGTATCAACCAGCATCCGGTCGTGGAAGTCGATCAGAAAGTTAAAAAAGGCGACATTCTTTCCGACGGCCCGTCAATCGATAATGGCGAGTTGTCCCTGGGTCGCAACGTCCTAGTCGCTTTTATGACTTGGGAAGGCTTTAACTATGAAGACGCGGTCATTATTTCTGAGCGCTTGGTTAAAGAAGATGTCTATTCCTCTATTCATATTGAAAATTATACTATTGATGTCCGCGACACCAAGCTCGGTCCGGAAGTGATTACTAACGACATCCCTAATATCAGCGAGGAAAAATTAAAGAATCTTGATGAAGAGGGTATTATCCGCATCGGCGCGAAAGTTTCTTCCGGCGATATTTTAGTCGGCAAGATTACTCCGAAAGGCGAAACAACGTTATCCGCCGAAGAAAAATTATTGCGCGCGATTTTCGGCGAGAAAGCCAAAGACGTCCGTGATTCTTCCATGTATTTGGAACACGGCGAACATGGCAAGGTCGTCGATATTAAGATATTCTCCCGCGAAGAAGGCGATAAATTATCGGCCGGCGTTTTGAAATCCATCCAGGTCGCCGTCGCCAATTTGAGAAAAGTCCAGGTCGGCGATAAGATGTCCGGCCGCCACGGCAATAAAGGCGTTATTTCCCGCGTGGTTCCGATTGAAGATATGCCATTTATGGAAGATGGAACTCCGGTTGATGTTTTGTTATCGCCGTTAGGTATTATTTCTCGTATGAACTTGGGGCAGTTATTGGAAACCCATATGGGCTTTGCCGCTCAGAAATTAGGCTATCGCGTCATGACTCCGGCTTTGAACGGTATTACCGAAGCGCAGATTAAGAGCGAATTGAAAGCGGCCGGTTTACCGGAAGACGGTAAAATTTATTTATACGACGGCAAGACCGGCGATAAATATGATAATAAGATTACGGTCGGTTATAAATATATGCTTAAACTTAACCATATGGTTGAGGATAAGATTCATCAACGTTCTATCGGTCCTTACTCCTTGATTACTCAGCAGCCTTTGGGCGGTAAAGCGCAGTTCGGCGGCCAGAGATTCGGTGAAATGGAAGTTTGGGCTTTAGAAGGTTATGGCGCCGCCCATACTTTACAGGAAATGCTGACCATTAAATCTGATGACGTTCCGGGACGCAGCAAAGCTTATGAGGCGATTATTAAGGGTGAAGAAATTGAAAAATTGAATGTTCCGGAATCATTTAACGTCCTTATCCGCGAATTAAAAGGCCTGGGTCTTAATGTGGAATTATTGGATAGCGCCGGCGGCGGAACGGCTTCGGAAGTGGTTACCGATATTGACGAAGAATTGAAAATAGATGAAAAATTCGCTTATGATAAGCCGGAAATAGTCGCCGAAATAAACGTCGCCGACATCGCGAACGAATAAAATAATCAATATACATATGTTAAACCCGATAAAAACCAGTGATTTCGCCGCCATCCGCCTCAAGCTGGCTAGTCCTGAAGAAATTCTCGACTGGTCGCACGGCGAGATAACCCGGCCGGAGACCATTAACTATCGCACGCAGAAACCGGAAAAAGACGGTTTATTCTGCGAAAAGATTTTCGGTCCGACCAAGGATTGGGAATGCGCTTGCGGGAAATATAGAAAAATAAGATATAAGGGCATCGTTTGCGACAAATGCGGCGTGGAAGTCACTCGCAGTATTGTTCGCCGTGAACGCCTCGGGCATATTACTCTGCAAGTTCCGGTTTCTCATATTTGGTTTTTAAGAGGCTTGTCTTCTAAAATCGGCTTGCTTTTAGGGCTCGGCATCCAGTCTTTGGAAAAGGTTATTTATTACGCCAGCTTTATCGTTACCGATGTTGATGAAACTTTAAAGGAGGCGACTATTAATCAGGTCAAGGCGGAATATAAATCAAAGCTCAAGAATATTGATAACGACTATAATAACCAGCTCAAGAAGATAAAGGAAGACGGCGGCAACGCCGACGAAAACAGCCATGAAGTCAAGGAGCTTATCAAAGACAAGGCGGCGCGCTTGGCTCAATTAGAAGAAGATTTCGGACAGGTCCAGAAAGAATTAAAAGAATTGAAACCGCTTTTGATTTTATCAGAACAACAGTATCAGGAATTAAGCCAGAAATTCGGCCACATCTTCGAGGCCTCAATCGGCGCCGAAGCTATCCGTAAGCTCTTGGTCCAGATTGATTTAGAAGCGAGCATCAAATCTTTGGAAGAAAAATTAACCGGCGCCGTCGATTCTAAAAAAGAAAAATTAGTGAAGCGCTTAAAATTATTAAAGGGTTTGAGAAATAATAATATTCGTCCGGAATGGATGATTATGACTGTCATGCCGGTGGTTCCGCCGGATTTGCGCCCGATGGTCGCTCTTGATGGCGGCCGTTTTGCCGCTTCCGATTTGAATGACCTTTACCGCCGCATTATCAACCGCAACAATCGTTTGAAGCAATTAATAGATTTAAACGCGCCGGAAGTTATCTGCCGCAATGAAAAGCGCATGCTTCAGGAAGCGGTTGATGCTTTAATAGATAATTCCGCCCGCCATACTAAAACTGTCACCGCTTCGACCGGCCAGAAACGCCAGTTGAAATCTTTAGCCGATACTTTAAAGGGCAAACAGGGGCGTTTCCGCCAGAACTTATTAGGCAAGCGCGTCGATTATTCCGGCCGTTCCGTTATCGTCGTCAATCCGCGTTTAAATTTAGACCAATGCGGTTTGCCGAAGATTATGGCTTTGGAATTATTCAAGCCTTTTGTTATCTCGCAGCTTATTAAAAGAGAAATTGTCCATAATGTCCGTAGTGCTTCCCGTTATATGGAAGCCGGGCATGATGAAGTTTGGGATATTTTAGAAGAAATAATTAAAGGCGCTTTTGTTCTATTGAATCGCGCCCCGACTTTGCATCGTTTAGGCATCCAGGCTTTTCGTCCGATTTTAATCGAAGGCAAAGCTATCCAAATCCATCCGCTCGTTTGTACCGCTTTTAACGCCGACTTCGACGGCGACCAGATGGCCGTCCATGTTCCTTTGACCAAGGAAGCTAAGCATGAAGCGGAAACTTTAATGCTTTCTACTCATAACTTATTGAAACCAGCGACCGGCGATCCGATTGTTACTCCGGCGCAAGATATTGTTTGGGGCACTTATTATATTACTTTAGTCGGACCAGATTATGCGGATAAGAAAGTTGAAGACATGCATTATTTTTATAATGAAGACGAGGCTTACTTGGCTTATGAAAGCCACGGGATCGATTTGCACGAGGCGATTAATGTTAAATATAACGGCGAGATGTTAAAGACGACTGTCGGCCGTTTGATTTTTAATTCTTTATTGCCGGAGAAACTTCGTTATTTAAATGAAGTCGTCGGTAAGGGGAAATTAAAAGATTTAATTCGTGAATGTTTAAGAATATACGGCGAAGAAGAAACGGTTAAATTTATCGACGATTTGAAAAATCGCAGCTTCACCTTTATCACCAAATCCGGCTTATCCTGGGGTTTCGGCGATTTGCCGAGTTTGCCGGAAAAAGACATGTTGATTGAAGAAGCTAATAAAAAAGTGGAACTTATCCAAGAGCAGTATAATGAAGGTTTGCTGACCGAGAGCGAACGCTATGCTAAGGTCATCGAAGAATGGACCGGTACTAAGGATAAAATTGCGACTATTTGTAAAAAGGGTTTGATTAATATTTTGCCGGTTTATTCCATGATTGAATCCGGAGCGCGCGGTTCTTGGGCACAGCCGGTTCAGATTTTGGGCATGAAAGGTTTGGTTACTTCGCCTTCCGGCGCAATTTTCGAATTGCCGGTTAAAGGAAACTTCAAAGAAGGTTTCGGCGTTTTGGAATATTTTATTTCTACTCACGGCGTCCGCAAAGGTTTATCCGATACCGCTCTTAGAACCGCTAACGCCGGCTATCTGACCCGCCGTTTGGTTGATGTCGCTCAGGATATTATCATTTCCGATGATGATTGCGGCGATACTGTCGGTTTGGATTTGAGCCGCGCGGAGATTGAAAAGAACGGCGAGGATTTCTTCAAGCGCTTAATCGGACGTTTCTTAGCCAAGGATCTTCTTGATAATAAGGGTAAAAAAGTCTTGAAGGCCGGGGATTTGCTTAATGAAGAAAATATTAAATTGATTAAGACTAAAGATATTGAACACGCCTGTGTCCGCTCCGTCTTAAGCTGTAAGATGCATAAAGGTATCTGCGCGAAATGTTACGGTTGGGATTTGGCTTATAATAAGGAGGTAAAGATGGGCGCGACTGTCGGGACGATTGCGGCTCAGTCCATCGGCGAACCGGGCACGCAGTTAACGATGAGAACCTTCCATTCCGGCGGTGTTGCCGGCCAGGATGATATTACTCAAGGTTTGCCTCGCGTGGAAGAAATTTTTGAAGCGCGCAGTCCGAAGAAACGGGCTTTAATTTCTGATGTGGCCGGCAAGGTTAAGATTGAATTTGCGCAAAAGACCATTAAAGATAAAGACGGCAAGGATATCTTAGTCAACAACCCGCAAACTAAAATTCTCAGCATTTATTATAAAGGCAAGGACCATGACAAATATTATTTCTCCGAAAAAGTTAATGAATTGAAATTAGCGGGCGGCTTGAGTGCTAAAGACGCTAAGAAATTAGAGATCAAGGTCATGGTCAAGGACGGCGACGCTGTTTCCAAGCATACGGAATTATTCAAAGTCGGCGCTGAAATCGTTAAGGCGACCACGGCCGGGACCGCTAGCGTCACGGAAAAATATATTTCCGTCGCCAAGGAAGTTGAGAAAGTTAAGGAATATCCGATTTTGAAAGGCACTATGGTTATGGTCAAGGACCAGGAAATAATCGAACGGGGAACGCAGTTAACCGAAGGCAGCCTTGATTTGCGCGAATTATATAAATTAAAAGGCCGCTTGGAAACTCAGAAATATATTATCAAGGAAATTCAATATGTTTACGGTTCCCAGGGTCAGCCCTTGAACGATAAACACGTAGAAATTATCGCTCGCCAGATGTTCTCCCGCTATTTGATTACTGATTCCGGCGACACTAATCTTCTTTCCGGCGAAACGGTTGAAGAAGAAGTGTTCGAGCAGGCCAATAAGAGCAGTAAGAATCTGGCTAAAGCCGACCGTTTGTTAATGGGTATTACCAAGGCCTCGCTGACGACCGACAGTTTCTTATCCGCCGCTTCCTTCCAAGAAACTTCCCGCGTCTTAATTGATGCCGCGGTTAACGGCAAGATTGATTATCTTGAAGGCTTGAAAGAAAACGTTATTATCGGTTGTCTTATTCCGGCCGGAACCGGCTATAAGGGGAGAAAGAAGAGAATGGATTACGGTAAATAGAAAAGAATCGAATATTCTACATAAAAAAGAAACCTTAAATAGGTTTCTTTTTTGTAAGAAGTAGATTGGTTTTGTTGACAAAAATATGTTTAGTATGTAATATACTAGCAGTTCTTTATGGGTAACTGCGGGGCATATTGCTAAGTGAAATTCAAAAGAATTTTAACCCAAAAGTTTAAGTAAAAAACTAAAAAAGAAAGGATTTGCCATGAATGAAAAATTTGAGTTTGACAACATGGTGATTATCTCGTTATCCGGAACTTCTAATTGCGAAAATGGCTGCGATTCTAGTGGCACCGAAGGTTCTGGGTGTGATTGCGACAGCCCTAATTAAAGCGGGCTAGAGAAACATTTAACTATGCCGTCATGACACAATAGACTCGTGGCGGCATTTTTTTAAAAAAATTAAACAAAAATATATCAAAACATATTTAATTATAAAATCAGTTAAGGCTGGTAAGAAATTGGCCACATTTTTGGAAAAGACTAGGGAAGAATTGGATACTTTTTTTGAATTTAAAGCTCCCGAGCCATTATTGTTTTTATTGGATAGCAGAGCAGATCTAAATTTAATTTGGGGGAGGGAAACAGAAAGTTGGTTTGTCGGTGCTTTTAAGAATAATAGTATTTATATTCTTAATCCTGATGCATATGCGCGAGAATCTAGTCATAAGCCGGAAGAGTTTTGGACAACTTTAAAACATGAGTACTGCCATTATTATTATACACAATTAACTAAGAGTCATTATCCTGTTTGGTTGAATGAGGGGTTGGCGTCTTTTATCTCTGGCAAGAAAATATTATTAAACGACAGCCAAAATAATAAACTTTTGGATATTATTCACTATTTTGAAGAAGCCGACAAAGATGTTTATGCTGTAGGGCAATTCTGGGTGGAGTATTTACTAAAAAGATACGGACGAAAAAAGTTTTTAAGTCTAATAAGGGCATTTCGTGCCGGATTTAGTTATCGCCAATTTGTCGAAAAATTCCACTGTGTTTATGGGGTTCAATTTACCAAAAAGTCATTTTTAAAATTTTTAAAGTAATTTAAATAATTTAGTTTTTTAACAAGTAAAAAAGGAGGTGTATCATGTTACAATTACCATCCCATGTCCAGTTAGAAATTACTGATATTTGTAATTTACGGTGTGAGTACTGCTACCATTTCAATACCAATAAAATGCCCAAATCTAACGATCTGGACGACAAAGAAGTGCTCCAATTAGTACAACAAATGGTAGATGCTCAAATTTACTCTTTAGTAATTACGGGCGGCGAACCATTGTTACGTCCCGCTTTAGTTATTAAGATTGTAGAAATTGCGAAGCAGTCCGGGATGTTTGTTTCTATTAATACCAATCTCTTACTCCTGACCAAAGATATTGCCGATAAGCTCAAAAAATCAGGCGTCGACAGTCTTTTGGTCTCATGTACTGCGAGTAATTTAAGTATTTATAAGCAGATTACCCGTTGTGGTGATTTCAAGGTGCTGCAAGCGAGATTAAAATTATTATTAGACACCGGTATTTCTTGCATGGTAAATATGGTAGTAACACCGACTAATTGTCAATTTATCAGGAGTACTGCCGTAGATATGTCAAAAATAGGTATTAAAAAATTTGCAGCAACTCCAGCTGGGCTTAACGTTGAGTATCCG
>Ga0172381_10007747_pt1 | contig 10595 bp, 9 predicted proteins | sample Leawel6488metaG_FD_119754 | JGI IMG/M metagenome (GOLD analysis project Ga0172381, IMG submission 119754) | Leachate microbial communities from a municipal landfill in Southern Ontario, Canada - Leachate well 64-88 metaG | ecosystem: Engineered > Solid waste > Landfill > Unclassified | place... | reverse complement strand
CCCTGCGAGATGAAATGTTGCCGCATGGCTTTCGCCTCTTCAAGGTTCGCCCCTTCCAGATAACCTTCGGGCATGAGCTTCCCGAGCGCCGCCATGTATGACTTCGCTTTCATGTCGGTGAACTCATCAACCGCGCCCTTCACAGACGTCGCCGACATGAGGCCCATAGCTGCAAGTTTGTCGCCGAGTTCCTGTTTCTCAGCTACAGTGGTGGCACTTCGGAAGTCGTCTCTTAGGCGGTCTTGCTCCCTGAGCGTTTCGGTCCACTTTTGTTGCTGACGGGTCAGACCTGCTTGCTCCGCTCTCGCTTCTCGCGCTTCCGCCTGGCCGGCTAGTTGCACCTGCCGATCGGCGGCTTTGTTTTGCGCCTGGAATTTCTCCAAGTCCCTACGGGTCTGATCGTCTGCCCGAGACATGAGGAACTTGACCTGCTCATCAATCCGCTGGTTCGCCACCTGGAATTCACGCAGCTTCTGCTCGTCTTGCATGGCCGCCTGTTGCACTTCCGCCGCCCAAGGCATGGCCGCGTATTCTGCTCCGCGTTTGGGGTCGAAGATGGCCGCGAGCGCCGAAACGCCGGCAGACAAGGGGTTTGGAGCGGCAGGGCTCGTAGGCGCAGGCAGTTCCGGTCTCCCGGACATTTGCGCCTTGATGTCTTCGACGAGAGCCGCGTATTGATCGTCTGGTAGGTTGATGGTCTCTCTTACAAACTGATCCGACTTCGCGCCAATCTCTGCGTCTTTCGCCTCGTCCTGTTTGCCCTTGAAGTATTCCTCCGGCGCTACCCCGCTCTTGGCGGCAGTGATTGCCTCCCGGGATGCGTTGGCCTCCGCGTGATATCCAGCCGCCGCGTCGAGGACGTACTTGCTCGGGTCTTTTGCGTAGGGGTTGTCTTCCTTAAAGAAGGGGTTCCCACTTGGCGCAGACGCCGCACCCTGCAGCGTTTCCGCAGGGCTCTTGAGGAATTCTTCAAAACTAATCATTGAAAAGACCAAACCCCGGGTATGTCGTGCCGCTTGTGATCCGGTCTGCGTAGGATTGAGGGTTCCACTGCGTGCCGGTTTCCACAATCGGGCCGGTGCTCTTCGGCACGTTTTTGTTCAGCGACGCCATCCATTGAGTAAAGCTGCTTACTACAGGGGTCAGGTTGCCTGTCCCTGCCTCCTGGCTCCTTGCGTAGCTCAAGTTATTCGACGCCGCATTGATGTCTGCGGTGTAGTCGGGAGACGCCGACCGGTAGGCGCTGAGTTCCTGATTGAACACGTTCTGCCGGATGTTATTGGAAAGCTCCGCGACCCTAGATGCGTACTTCGCTCTCACACCCGCAAGAGCGTCCTCCGCAGGCGTTTCGCCTTTCCGGTATCCAAGAGAACTCGCCGCGCCGGCTGCATTCTGGAGGTCTTTCTTTTCCCAGTTGGACAGATCAGATTGCATGGTTTGAATCTGCTTGTCGGCGTCGAATCCCCCTGAAGCTTTGTACTTGTCGACAATCCCCTGCACCATGTCCTGATAGGCGTTCTTCTTGTCAAGAGCGGCCTTTTGGGTCTTAGATGCGCTCGATGTGGCGCTTGACGCCTTATCAGCGGCAGACAGGGTGGCACCTGCCCCGACAACTGACGCTAAAATGGCTCCTTCGGCTCCTGTACACATTAGATTGAACCTCTCAGTTGAACGCTCTCTATCTTGAACCCGTGATCTAGGAACATCTGGATTGTGCCCCAATTGTCAACTTTCTCGCCAAACACTAATTCGGTGGCACCCATCTTCTTTGCTTCTCGCACCAGTCGAAGAATAAGACGAACGAACACGGTGGGATCGGTGCATCTTCCACTGTGCGCGACAAACGCCGCTCCAACCTTGGAAAGAGCGATAACCGACTCGCCATCCCTCCAGGCTTTTGTCCACTCCCCGACCTCTTTTAGGCCAAGCTCTGCGTAGCCATCTCTGCCTATCTCCATTAGATCGCCGGTGGCAATAGCGCCGTGTAGTTCCTAAGCAAGGCAAGGGACCAAAACAGAGTCCCGTTTGTTGATTCCACTCCACACAGATAACTCCAGTGGTGCTCACCGACGGACCAAGGGAGTCCTCCAGTGTTGTATCGCGCCATGATGTTCCCCGCAGAGTCTTTCACGTAGAATTTTGCCGTTGAAGCTGCGCCGTCGATTAGGTGAACGAAGTGAAGGAAGCCCCACGTCCCTTCAGCCTCTTGTGGCAAAGTAATCGTCGTATCGCCTGCAAGGTTGTGCGAGTACAGGTTTACGACACCCATCAGTGAGGAATCGGGGATTGTAAAGTTTGTAGTGATGACGTCGTTTGAGAATGGGAGCGGCCCAGACGATCCGTCCGCTCCAGACTCGCCAGGGGTCCCCTTTTCGCCAATGCCGATAAGCTGGTCGTGAATCTCGCCTTTGACCCAGTCGCGAAGGCTCTCGCGCCATCGCTGCTCGGTAGCGCCTTGAAACTGACCCATAGGAAACGCCCTCAACGGTTCACCCCCGCCGACATGGGCACCACTTCGATGTTGAAGCCGCGAAGTTCACCAAGGTTCTCGTCTACGGCGACTTCAACGTAGTGATTCCAGCCTTGCTGAAACGCATCGCACCTTGTATGCCGCCTGCCGGAATCGAGCACTAGCGGCCCGCTCACTTGTCTGTCACTGTGAACGTGGAAGACTGCGATCCCATCGTAATCCGCTTCGAGAGACCCTAGCCTAGTCCTCCCTTCGCTTGTCCTAATCGAGCCGCCTACCCAGTTCCCCACAGGCATAGGCGAGCCTGCATCTCTATTGACGCCTTCGATGTATGCGCCGGTGGTGCTGTTCCAGTCGAATTCATCGACTTGCCCACTCGATCTCATGCATACGATTCCCTTTTCGGCGTTGGCCGTGCCGTAGAGGATCGTCGAGAAGTACTCCTGTGGGTGCCAGTGGCGTTTCTGATCAGCGACGTTCTCCCTGCGCAGAACAACCGCCCTTGTCCCGTTGGTGAACCAAAGCGCATCTGTTCGTTCGTCGTAGAATGCGTTCACCATAGATAGCGCTACGCCGGTTTCGTTGCCCAGGTACAGTTTGACGAACCCCCTCAGCGAAACCGAGACCTCCTCGTCAGTGAATCCACCGATTCCACCGCTAACACTTCGGATATCCCCCGAAGACGTGAGGTAAGCGACGCCATGAGGCCACTTTGCAGCCGCTCTGCGGCCCGCAGCGCCGCGAGAACCGGGAATGCGGGCCATGGGGCTCATATTGGACGGCTTGTCTCCTGTTTGCCAGTAGGCCCCTTTCTGGCCTAGGGCTAAGAGGCAGTCTCCGATACCGAACAGCGAAAGGGGCTCATCGTCAAAGTTTTCCGATAGATGGTAGGTCGCTCCGCGAGCGTCGTCGTCTAATTCATCATAAGGAGACGCCTGCCCCTCCGCCCCGTCGGTCCTCGAATACTTGATGTTCTGATAACCGCCCTTGTATCCCCACACAACCGAACCGCGAAACTCCGTTGCACACACGATCTTTCGCGTCGTCTCAAAAGCTCTCGCGTCGTAGGTGTAGAGAAGATTTAGGATGTCTGCGTAAGCAATGAAGTACGGGTAGGGGGACGATGTGTCGTTTACGGTGTCCACACGCCGCCACTTATTGTTCACGTCTTTGACGTATATCCTCACCTTGTCCACAGCGGCGTCGCTACTTGCGGGGAACCCTAGGTTCATTTTCGCGCCTACCTCGTTGAACTCAACGTTGTCGGGGTCGGGAAGTAGCAAGTCCCTGTAAGGGATATCGGAGATGGGGGAGAGGTCCGATTCGAGATCAGCCGTCGAGTTGTAATAGCTGTAGGCGATCTGCAAGACCTGGGTTGTGGAACCTAGCGGGAGCGTTCTCTTCCAGCCAACTCTCGACGCGCCAATGCCGAACCAGAATTCAATCTCAGATGAAGCGGTCCCTGTCCCAGACGTTGAATTCTTGGAAACGTTGTAGGAAATCTTGATTTTGGCAGTCTTTCCGGTGCCGGACCCGTCGCCCCAGTCTGCCCTCACCTTGTTCTTGTCCCACCACACGAGAACCTGCGTCATTGTCGAACCAGCGTTTCTCTTGGTGTAAACGGTGCCTTCTATGGTGATCGGCGTGCCTGCGTCGTTTTCGAGCGTGACGGCGATGGAGTTGGGATCGAAGTCAAGAGCGGTCGAATACCGGGGCACCATCGTGAAGCTAAATGCGTCGTTGTAATACCAGTCGAATTTGCCCGCAGTCGTGCCTGCGAGGATGAAGGTGACCGTCGCCGCGCCTATTCCCGTCGAATGCCTGATGTTGACGAGCGGGTCACTGAACGACGAGTTAGTATTGCTCGCAAGGCCGGTAACAGCAACCTCTGCAGCGTTTGTAGGGTCGATCCCCACCATGGTTATCCCAACAGCGTTTACCGCGCCCCACGTTGGCTTTGCGGTGGGGGCAACCGGCATAACGAGGGGCTGGAAGGTGTTTGTCGTCCCGACCGTATGCTTGTAGATGCCATCGGTGTCGTTGAAACAGTAGGCGATCCCCTTGCAGCAAATCGCGTACCACTCAGAATTTGTAAGCGTGAGCGCCGCGCCTGCGTTTGTAATCTCAGTGCGCGTCCATGTCGCCGTTTCCAGCCGGTAGGGCTTGAGCGTTGCGACGCCCGTTCGTTTCTCAAAGCAAAGGTATTCCTCTTGCTCCACATTGGACGTGTCGTAACCTGAAACGAACGTGAACCCCTTCATCCCGTCAAAGTTCGCCGGTGGATCGGCAAGTTTTCGGAACCCGTAACGGGGTTTCAGCGACCCATCGAGGCATAGGTAGTTCTTCCCCTCGGTAGCAACGTTGGGCGGAGTTCCGACCTTGTCTACCGATGTCTGAATCCCTCCGAACCTCGACACGTTCACTTTTGCCGCTCTCATACGTAGCCCTTTCCTGCGTCAAATCTAGCGTTTGGCCTTTCGGTGCCTTGATGCCTGAACGTGCCCTTGTATCTCAGCATGATCGTCCCTGCGATGCCTCTATACTTTTCAATCAACGCTAGTTCGTCATCGGTCGTTGCGACTGGTTCTCCCGCCCTGTAAGCCGCCACGTAGGGGATAGCTCTTGCCAAATCGTCTGGCAGTTCGCACTCCACGTCCGGTAAAGCAGGATCGATCAGCGCCGTTTCCGCGATGCCCGACACGTAGTTCTTGCCCGTTGCGATGCAGGCTGCGGATGGCAAGGGGTAGAGGTACAACTGCGAGCCCTGCACCATGCTCATCGTCGGGACGCCTTCGACGATGCTTGCACGCCATTCGACAATAGCACCGTCCCATTCGGAGTAGGTGACGGGAACCCCGATGGAACTCCCGTTTATCACCACGTCCCGAACCTCAAACACACGCGAGGAAACACACGCTTCTCCCACCGCCACCGCTTTTCCGTTCAGCGGCACAGTCCTTGTGCTCGCCTTCATGGTCAGCGTGACGGCGGGGTTCCACCACTCTGATTGCTCGCAGACGTACCGCTTGGCGCGGTCAAGCTGCGTAGCCTTCTGAGCAAGGGTAACCCCGTTTCCGAGCACATTGTTCAGCCCGTAGGCCATGTACCCGTTGAAGTCGTCGAGCATTTCCTGCGTGGTCATCGGTTACCTCGTCGCCAGCAGGCGAATGAAGTCGATGTACAGCGCCTTTGTGCCCGTGTTGTCGCCAGTGTTGAACTCAGCGCCAGGGCTGAGAATCACCGAAACAAGCGGGAACGCGCCGGACGGCACATTCGCTGCTACCGCCGTCCCATCGATGTAGAATGTCGCGGTCCCTTTTGCCGCTACCGTTGGGTCCATGACGACGTGAATGAGGAAATCCTTGTACACGTCGCCGGAAACCATCGTTGCCACGTTGTCCGAGCCGGATGCAGCCGATGCACCATGAATGGACACGTCGATATTCGTGTCTCCGTCATCCTTGCGGAAGTACACGCCATCGACGACTGCGCCGGTGAGGTCGGTATCTGCCTTGACAAACAGACCAAGGAAGATGTCCGACTCGGTTGCCGCGTTTGTGCTAGTTGACTCATGGAGCGCAGCGCGCGCCCAGAAGATCACTTCACGGCCTAGCCCGAGAGTGAGGTATGAGGCGTCTGCCTGGAGGTTCGCACCCGAGTTGTCCGTTGTCGCCGCCGCAGTGAGCGACAATACGCCGCCATGCACGGTATCGACAACCGCTCCAGAACCGCCCGCGATTGCTGTAGCGGTGAACTCCGTAAGCTCCTCGTCGGATAGAAAATCCCACTCCTTGTAGAAGTAGTCATCACCGCCCGCGACGATGCCTTGCTTGATGTACTCGAAGATTGAGCGGCTCATCGATCCACCTCTGCCTGAAGGAGCGTAACGGTTGCTGTGGGGTTGGTCCCTGTAACGCCGGTGAAGTCGGCGGTCAGGTACATGGATTGGGGAGTTGTGAGCATCGCGAGAAGCTGCGCCCGCTGCGCTACGTCTACCGTCGCGGTCTGAGCCATCCTAGCCCCGTTGTAGAGCCAGGTAACCCGGCACCCTGCCGCAGTTGCCGCGATGAGTGCTTCAAACCCGACCTCTATCTCGGTGGCGTTGACCATTGTTCCGAGAGTCGCCGAAGCCGCCGCCGTGCCCGCGTTTCCGCGAACGACGCCGGTAACCGCCCCGGCCAGAATCGCCTTTTGAATGACGATCTTGTCGGTAAAGTCGGTTGTGAACGGCAAAACCTGGGTCGTGCCGAACCCGAGATGGAACCCGATGCCGTCAATCGCAGAGACCTGAATCCGCGCGATGCAAGTAATCACCTTGCCGGCTGTCGGGGTGAGCAGTTGCTTGCTTTGAATGCTCCAGTTGAAGTCAGCATCACTTGCCGCCGTTGCGAGGATTCCACCACCTGCGGTAGTAGCCTCAGCAATTGCGCCTCCGGTGCCTCCCGTATCAACTGTCCACTGCGTAGCAACGTAAGGCGTCCTTCCTGAGATGATCGGGAAACAGTTCTTTTCCAGAACCGCGATGGGAAGCGCGCCCATACAAGGAGCGCGAGACGAAAACTGCGGGATGTGCAGCTTCGCCGGGTCTAACGTGCCTTCGTCAACAGGATGTAGCGACGGATAGTATGCCTTGTCTGTAGCCATTTGATTATTCCTCCTCGGAATCCTCCCCCCGGGCGGCTACCCGGGGGAGATTGGTCGTTAGGTCTTGTTCGTGAACTTGTACCAAGTGTAGGGAGCCTTGCAGGCAACCTGGATCACGTTTTGGAACGCGAACATGAACGATGCGATGGTTGTCTGGTCGATGCCCCAGTCGAGAAGCGTCACGTACCCGCGCTTGGCGTTGGTCGCAACGGTCCAGGCCCGAGAGTCTCCGACGTAGAACTGGCCGGCGGGAACCCGCTGGTCAAGTCCGATCATGACGCCGGAAAGCTCGACGTGCTTGAAACCCACCTTGCCGATGTCGCTGTTCATGTTCCCTTGCGAGAACGAACGCGCAATCGACTGGCACCGACCGAAGATCGTTAGACCGGTGATCGCCGTATCGGCAAGTGCCGGGCCTCCACCTTCGATGGTGCGGGTTGAGATGGTGTTGCACGCAAGGTCGAACTTCTCGACGCTGAACGGTTCAGCCGTGCTGTCCACATAGGCGCGCAAGTCGGCGTTCAGGGCGTCTGCCCTGGACACACCGAGATACACGTCGCTCGTTACGCCGTCGTCGATGGCATACGGAATGCCGCCGAGCACCGACGCAGACGGAGCCGCAGTCGCCCAGAGTGCAGTTCCTAGCGTGTTCTCGCACGAGTCGATGATGAGCGAGCGCCAGAACTTCTCCATATTCACGGCGGAGTTCGCCCCGTCGAGGAACGTCATTTCGTCTGTGCCACGAGAAGCCCTGCCGACGTATTCAGCGACCTTGCAGTATCCTGCGCCGCCGTGATTGTCCGCGCCTCCGGTCGAAGCCGTCCAAGCCGCCGTGTGAGCCGCGATACCGCGAGCCACACCCGTAAGGTATGTCGGCAATGTGAGTTGGTACGGAACTCGGAACTCGTCAGCGACCTGTTGAAGCCGCTCGAAGTTGGGTGTCGAGCCCATCCCCTCTCCCCCGACGTAGTTGCCTAGGAATCGGTGAAGGGTGAAGTTGGCGTATCGAGAGACGCGAAGCGCCTCGGAGGTCAGATACTTCTTAACGTTGAAAGCGCCAAGCTGAGTCGCTAGTGATTCAGCATACGCGCCGAGATTGTCAAGCTTTGCCATTGGGAAGATGTCCTTCCCGACGAGGCGTTATCCGCGCATGAATGCCTTTGGGTCGGTCGGCTCGGCAGTAAGCCTTATCTCGCTGCCTTTCGCGCCTGCACCCTTCACGATGTTCGGGCCTTGGTTTTTAGGGTTTCCCCCGTCAGCCGCGACCTTTACGCCGTGCTTGTACAGGCGATCACTGAACCGCGCCGCAACTGCTTGCACCGGGGTAAGGCTTGGGAACCGATCCACCGCCTCTTTTAGCATCTCTTTGTTGATGCGATACCCACCGTACCGGCTTGCGACCTCCTTTGAAACGCCATCAAACTCTGTGTTGACGTACGCGGCCAATTTGGCCTCGCGATCCTGGCCCGATTGACGTTTTTCGAGTTGTTCCAGCCGTGATTCGAGCGTGTCCGCCCGTTTCTTTTCAGCCTGAGAGAGTTGGTATAGTTCCCACTCACCATCAGACGCGAAATCGTCGGCTGTTTTCTCGGTAGCGTCAGTCTTTGAGACCGGTTTAGAATCGCGAAGGAGTCCATCGAAGCCGAGACGTGTTGCAAGCTCTTTGAAGACCTCGGCACCTTTTTCCGGGTGCTCAAGCATCTGCAAAAGCTGCGCCCCTTGGCTTGCAATCCCAAAATCAGCCGCTAACGCCTTGCGTTCGGCTTCCGGGAGTGCATCGTATGCGCGTTTTCCCTCTTCTGAAAGCGTGTCCAGTAAGGGTTCGCTAGAGCGGGCTGCGAGAAGGTCATCCTCCGAATCGTCGGTAGGTGCTTCTTCGCCGTCCGTTTTGTCCCCGGTCGCCGCCTCGTCGGATGTGGCGTCGGGGGTCTCGTCGTTCGCCTCTTCTGAGGCTACATTGACCTCTTCCGCATCAGGAGCCGTCTCGGCTTCCATGAAGGCTGAAGGGTCCGTAAAGTCGCCCGTTAGGGCTGCGTTTTCCGCCATGTGGATATACTCCCCGCGCCTATCGCGCGTTCTGTGCCGCTCCCTGGGGAGCGTTTAGAGGGTCCGGGTTCATTGGCTGCGTTTTGAGAGCGGCCCTAGAAGGGTCTTTTTCGCCCAACGCCTCCAACATCTTTTCTCTGAGGTAAGCGGGATCGGTAGCAAGCTGCATCAGTAACCCTGCCGCAGAACCCCACTTTGCGATCTCGCTGTTTCGCTCGTTTTGCTGATCCTTGTACCTCAATGTGTCCTCACTGATAAGGCAACGAGTAGGTTGCGCGAGATGCGGCCTGATATCTGTCTTTGGGTCTCCTGCCATGTTGAACGGGACTTGCGCGTCCAAGACGTCCAGAAGCACCGGAGCCCGGTCGTACATGGCCCCAATCACCGTAGCGACGTTCACGGTTCGCACGTAGTATTGGCTCAACCTGTGCGCCATCCAAGCCTGTGGAGTAGACCCCTCTTGTCGAACGGCATTGACCTCTCCAAGCGTCTGGTTGCCCTTCAGTTCCACGCCGCGTTGCAGTTCGTTGACCCCGCTCGCCATCGTCTCCTTGCGGAAGAAATACTGAAGTGTCGCAAACGTGTCCGAGCTAATCTGCATGGGCGGCACACGCATGAAAATTTCTGCCAGATTTGCTTGCGGGACCTTCAATCTAAGGAACGATATGTCGGCCCCGTCTTTCCACCTGCGCACGTCGTCCGCGTTGAACAATTCCTCATGCATCACCGTGAAGCCCTTTCCGTAGCGCATCACCGCAGTGATGTACGCCTCAATCTCTTGCTGGATCGCCTCAAGGGGCATCTGCTGCTCGATCCTGCCTGTAGGATTCTGCATCCCCGCGTGCCAGATGTTTGCATAAAAGCTGAATGGGAGAATGCCAAACGGGTTGCGTTCTCTCTTCACGGGTTCAGAGTTGTGAGTCCCCACCCAGACGATATGGGTCGGCTCTCCGGTGAACGTCCCTATATCCCAGTAGTCGATGATGTTGACGACTTCAAACGTCGATTGGTCCGTGCCTGAATCCACCGAATACGTCTTGTGATTTGCTGCTACATCTGCGCCGAACATCGCAACTGCTTGATTGTAGGCTATGGGTTGAATGAACGCGATGTAGCGCCACTTCGCGGGGTTTCGCTCGCTTCGATCCCCTAGCGTGTAGAGCCTTGGCGAGTGCCTAGCTGTGACCCTCTGACGGCCGCTTTCCCCAACCTCTAATCCGACCTGAAGGAAGCCTGAGCCAAGCCCGTCGCCGTCCATCACCACGTAGTGGTCGTCTTCAGCCCATCCGCCACCCGTCGCACGCTTCCCTTTTGCAGGGTCTTGGTCAGGAACCCAGTCAACCGCGCCATTTCTACGGGCTAGAAACCACTTCTGCCGCACTTCGGCGGATACTTCGTTCAGTTGCGGGAACTCCGGTCTGGGCTCCGCGTACAT
>Ga0172381_10007746_pt1 | contig 10596 bp, 26 predicted proteins | sample Leawel6488metaG_FD_119754 | JGI IMG/M metagenome (GOLD analysis project Ga0172381, IMG submission 119754) | Leachate microbial communities from a municipal landfill in Southern Ontario, Canada - Leachate well 64-88 metaG | ecosystem: Engineered > Solid waste > Landfill > Unclassified | place... | reverse complement strand
ATGTTGCTTTCACTTTCATAATTTAACTCCTCCTTTTATTATTTCAAGAAACGTCAAATTTTGTCATTTCTCAAAAAATCTTTTACTGAGCATATCCAAAAACAGGTTTATAACTTCCTCCATCGACTTTTGCTGAAGAAACTTCTTACACTCCTTACAATATCTGGAGAAGTAAGTATGTGTTACATATTTGTCACCTACAGCGCTAACAGGAACTGCTTCAAGTCCATTCAGTTCCTTGTTAACTGTCATATGATACATTTTTAAATCAGAACTTCCACAAAGATTACAGTAAACTATGATTACAAGATCGTATTCCTTGGGAAGCCTTGCCGCTGGGTTGTGCTTTTTCTCCTCTAAAGCAATACCCAGATTTTGTAAAAGTGCTATTTCGTCCTCTGTAAGATTGTTTATCTGCTCAGAATCTAGCACAAGTTTTTTCATCTGTATTACTCCAGTTCAGCTTTTTGTCTGTTATATTCCTCTGTGATTTTGTCAGGATCAAAAATGCTGCCGAAGCCATCGATTAATTCTTCAAGCGGTACTTTGTCCTGGATTGAAAGCTTTACAATACGTTCAAGCTCAGTTGCTATTTCCTTGTCCTTAACATCCACAAGTTCACCTGAGGCTTTTAGTATAAAGGCCCGGCGTATTTCTATCTTTTTAATAGAGATAAAAAGTTGATTGTCCTTTTTCTCCTTAGCAATAAACAAGGCTTCACCCCGTGCCTGTCTCCTTAAATACATAAGCCTTGTCCGAACAGTTTCCTGTTCACGCTCATTTTCACAGGGAATTAGGAGCGTATCTCCGTTGTCCATTGCCAGGGCCGAATTGAAATACTCAAAGATTGTCATTTTTCACCTCTCCACTTTAGCAGTACCAGAATTGCCCACCATATTAAAGCTGTTATCCACGTCTTCATCTTTCTTCTCCAGATTGACTAACACATAGCCGGCTGCATAGACTATGATATCAAGCATTTCATTTACTCTTTCAGAGTCAGATTTGAGGTTTGGAATTTCCTCAATCTTCTTCATTATCTGACCGTAGGAGAAACCTCCGTTTGTGGCCCTGTTAGCCCGCGCCATTACCTGTTGATCAAAGGACTGATTGTTAGCATGGCGCTCTTTCCCCTTGCCTTTTGATGCCCTGTCATAGGCAAGTTGAAGAACTGTGTGCAGCGTTGAATACATTCTGAGAGTTTTCTTATCTGTCATGTCATTATCTCCTTTTCCATTAATCACCTCCTGATGGACATTCATCTTCTGTAAATGCTACTGAGCATTCGTCAGCAAATGGGCATAACGAACAGACTTTGTTGTGATTAAACTTATCTGTCCATTCAACATCTTTCCACCATCCTTTACCTGTTGTAAACGACGAATATCTTTGCTTTATATAAGCAAATTCAAGCCAGCGTCGTTCTCCCCTGATTGTACGAGGGAAGAATAGGAATCTATAAATTACCCTGCGTTTAATCTCTGGGTCAGTGTTCCAGCGCATCATTCACCTCCATTAATACAGGGCCGTTTACGTTATCTTTCTTGGAACTTAACTTTAGCCTGGAATAGTCATTAATTATGTGAGACATTGCGTCAGCTGTTTTCTCACAAGCAATCGACAGTGAAGTTGTGTGTAGGAGCATCTGGTTCATCAGTTTTATCTGATTATCCTTTTCTCTGACTTGAGCATTCAGATAACCAATGTCCTCAGTAAGTTGCCTGTTAATACGCTCAAGTTGTGCTTTTGTTAGTGATATTGCTCTTAGTGACATTATTTCACCTCCACAAATACCGGGAACCTTGGGACATGATTGCCAGGAGTTAAGTGCTGGTACTTTATAACAGCCTTCTTCCCTACCAATTCCTCCCGCTGTTCCCAGAATCTTTTCCTTTGTTCAGCTGTAAAACCACTGCCTACGTTAAAGACAGTTCCCATGTCATCCCTGCATATGAAAGCACCGAGGGAATTTTTTGGATTTCCCTCAATGCTTATTTCCTCCTTACAGCCAACAATCTTATAGGAGTCGGACTTCTTTGGCTTGAACTTCATGATCTGAGTGCTACGACGCCTGATATACTTACCATGAAGGTGACGTATAACTGCACCCTCGTATCCATCATCTGTATAGCGTTCAAGTGTGGACATGATTTCTTCTACTGAATCCACAACGCTTGTAGGAACGAGCTTAACAAACTCGTAGTCTATCAAGTTCTGGTTCAGGAAGAAAAGCCTGTCAAGTTGGTCAGCCTCAGACACTACGTCGAAAGTGTGGTACTGAATGTCTTCAGCTTTTTCGTGCATATTCACCTTTCTACTGACCCTTGAATGAATTTCCTCGAAGGACATTCCATGCAGGTAAAGTTCACCGTCAAGCTCGATGTTGTCAAGTCCAGTTTTCAGCAACGCTTTGTTGATGTGAGGGACAGAGTTTATCACATTCTCCTCACTTGAAAGAAGCGTGACTTGCCTATTCTTGATAATTGCCCTGCACCTCTCACCATCCAACTTTGGCTGAATAAATACAGTTGGATTGCCCCACTTTTCCAGACGCTTTACTTCAAAGGGATAGCACAGCATTATCCCCTGACGCCGATTTGAATTCTGGGATTCTTCTTCAGCTAAAGGAGACATTACTTCAGCTTTTAGCTCATAAGTCATTTTTATCCTCCTTCCTTCTTAACTGTCTGAAGAGTTTTTCTTGGAGCATCCTCCATAGCAAGAATCTTGGGCCTTTTGTTCTCTGGATCTTCCTTTATCTGATGCCAGAGACAAGCCTTTGTAACAACGGGGTCAAGGCGGCCATCGTAATACTTACAGGCGTCCGGGCGCTTGTTGTAAATCTTGCAGCCAAGAGGTGTTAGGTGTTGGCATTTCTTATGAATGATGGTGTACATCCTGCCACCCATAATAAACATCTTGAAACCCTTGACTTCGTAGAAGGAGAATTCTCTTTCATCCTTGAAGTCAACCGGCAACAGAGACAGGGAACAACACTTCTGACACTTGACACAGGCTTTAGAGCGGAGTTTTTCTATTTTCTCCATTTCCTCGCTTGTAATAACAAGGTTGTCTTCCATCGCACTGACAACTTCCTGATCAAATTCAAGACCAGCCTTGTTATAACCTTCATCATCAAGCAGGGATTTTTTCTCTTCCATCTTTACCTCCGTTTAGGTTTAAATCCCAACCTGCTTTGAAATATGTCCAAGGTACTAGCCACTCTGTTCCTGTGAGCATATTCAAGCCATTTTGCAGGGCAAACTTTCTGAATGTATTCCACGCAGGATGGGTTTCTTTTTCTTCTACACTCAGTTGCCCTTTGCTACTGTAAGACCCGAATTTTTCTTCCACCTTGTCCTCCTAAACTAGCTCTATGCCCATGATCTTGAGCTGTCGAATGACTCTGAATGCAATGGCGCTGGGAGTGCGCTGGTTTTTCAGTGCAGCTCTTTGTAAGAAATGTGCCAGCGAATCATTCAATCCTCTGTCTTCGTTTTCTTCCCACTTCTGCCCGTGTTTGGCAGGGATAGGTCTTTCATCCTCTGTTGTGATAAGGCGAGCGACGTCGTTTTCCCTGTTTGCTTCGCTGTATTTGCGAACCTGGTTATACCAGTCTTTTGGGGCGGAAGGAGCAGCTTCTTTCTTGAAAAGGTAATCATGCACAGCCTTGCCGTCTTTGGATTTTTCGTAAGACACAAAACAAAGTGCCTCGATGATTGCAAGCGTGTGTTCCAAAGAAGCAAAGCTTTTCTCCAGCTTTTCAAGGCGCAGGAAGTTGTTGGAACTGAGGTTTTCGTTCTTGACCATACTCTTGTTCAAATAACCTACAGTTCTTACAATTTCTTCAATGTGTCCCTTAAACTTCAGGTCCTCAAGGTAAACCTTGTTTGTAATATCCTTGCTAATTCTTTTCCATTCTGCTTCTGATAAAGCCATTTGTTGCCTCCTTAGAATTAAAATGAGAAACGTAAAAATTTGACGTTTCTTGAAACTGTTCAACCGAGCTTTATGCCGATCTCATTCAGGTCTTTGACAATCCTGAACATAATTGCGCTGGGCTTCCGGCCATGAACTTCAGCAAGTTTTGTAATTGCTGTGGCAAGGTTGTGCCTGAGTTTGTAATCTTCCTCAAGTGTCCACTTCTCAAACGCTCGCGGACTTGACACATTGCTGGCTATTTCATCCCTATAAAGGATTGCCAGCGCATTTTCGTTCTTTGCTTCCTCAAGACATTTCAATTTCCAAGCATCATTTCCCATCTGAAACCTCCTTTTTAATTAGTATCTATAACGTGCAAAGACTTCGTCTGTACACGGTACGAGCTTTTTGATATTGTCAGGAGAGGTTACTTTATCTCCTTGACTAGCGACGGCTTCATAACTCAGGAATGAAAAGTGGGCGTAAATGCACCAGTCGTTGTTATAGCCCTTAATAGCTATCCACTTGAGCTGTCTGCCGGTATTTGCCAGGTTGATACCCTCAGGTGAATCTACTGAATATCCTGCGTAGAGTGCACCTCCTGGTGGAACAGAGTCAAGTTTATCCATTGTAAACTTCTTGTTATGATCTTCATGAAGCTTGATAAGTGCATTCAGCTTTTCAAGGAATTCATCCTCACTTTCACTTTCATTAGCCGCTTTGATAACATCATCAAGGCCCTTTAACAATTCATCTTTTTCACTCTTATCCATTTTAAAACCTCCGTTTAATTTAACAAAGGGGCTGTGCAATCTCATTTTGCTTATGACGTGGGGTCATAGTAGAAGTCTGATCAAATATCCTTTGAGTTCCCACAGCAATTTAAAACTCCCTTTTGTTACCTATGTTCTGCTGAGTTGTTGTACCTGAATGTAATAAGCTCGTCGCTTAAAATTGACATTGCAAGTTTGTTAATTATCTTCTTGTCATCACTTGTAAGGACGATTTTCTTGTTCTCAGCCTTGTTGAGAATATCAATCAAGCCATCGATAAAATAGTAATACTTTGATGGCTGACACAGTTCCTTCCTGGTTTGCTCTGACAAGGCACAAATCTTGTCAAAGAAGTAACTTGAAGACAGGATTGCATCCCAGCGTTCAAAGTTCAGGTGTTCATTCAGGCGTCTTGTCAACTGATTCATTTCTTTCCCTCCTTCCTACGAAGACGAATTATTTTGTCCTCGATTAAGAAAGCTGCACATTCAGGACGTTCCTTGTACTCAAAGCCTGGCTTCCCTTTTGCAAAGGCATGGGCAAGCAGGTCATTTCGCAGGACTTTACAACCTGCTTCCTCGTCATAGTCATAAATGCTATCCTGCCTAGCAACAGCACATTTGAGTCTGTCGAGGTGAGTTTTGACAGCTTTTGGAACGCGGCGTTTAAGATTCTGAAAAAACTGCTGATACTTGCTCGCATTAAGATTCATTCACAACCTCCATTTAGAATGTATTCTTGAAATGCTGTTTCTACTTCTCAACCTTCTTTCCATCTATCTCAGCTATTCTGTAAATCTCAACTGGGTTAACAGATGGACCTTTTGTAAGATTTCCTTTACTGCTTAAATAGTAATCATTCCAGGTAGAGATTCTAACCTCCCCTGTTGTTTCAAGTAAGATTGTTTTCTTTTTCATTTTTGTGCCTCCTATTTTGACTCTTATCCTTGAGTATTTCTGTATATAATTTCAAGGAATATCCAAGTGTTATAAGACTGGCAAGAAGAATAAGCATGTTTATAATTACACTTAAATAGTTCATTCAAAAATCCTCCATTTGTTTTTCTCAATCTCAGCCTTTGAAGCATCTGATAATTGGCTTGATGTTAGGAGCGGTATGCCTACCAGATTACGAAGTTGCCTCATCACACCGAAGGCGGAATGCCCAGGGTGGAAAACGTGGTAGAATTCATGCTTGAATTTATCATAGGATGCAGTGTGGAGGATGATATATCTGACTTTCTGATTATCTATATAGGCAACTTCACCACCAATAATAAGTCTTCCAATATCTCCAACTATTCCATCATTGTCAAAGAAGATGGCAACATCGTAAGGCTGGTGGTAGATGAAAACGAAGTCTGCGAAACATGGCAGAGTTTCTCTACACTTCTTCCACTTTTCTTTCTGCACTTCCATAGAGAAGAAGATGAAAGTAGGAGAAATAACTATTCCAGTGTTCTCTTCTCTTGCATCTTGGTTAAAGCGTTCAACAAGGCTTCTCATTATGTCCTTGTCAGCTTCTGTCTTCACAGCGATTTTTGTGCTGACAATTCTTTCACTTGGAAACTCTGCCAAGTTGTGGATTTTAAACTTAGGCGTTGCACAGCTTGAGAGAATTAAAGAACATGCTGTGAGGCCGAAGATGAAGATTGTTTTAGTTTTCATCTTTCACTCCGAAATAATTTTCCTTCTTCGACTTCTTCCAACCTGTAGTCAGTATTTCCATATCTTACTTCATGGCCGGCCCATAGCTCGGCGACAGATTCTTCTTCCATTACAGTCTTGAGTTCTTCAAGCATTGGATGTTTAGACCAGAATGCTTCAAGATTATTGTCAGGTTGATTGTATTCATTTGCTACTGATAATAAACACCAGATTTTCATTGTTTCTCCTTCTCCTTCCTCTCCAGCCATTCAAGATATGAAAGTGCTGGATGCTTGCGTTTGCCCTGCTCACAAATACAACTATCTTTATGATTTGCACATCCTCCCCCATAACCGTAACTCTGCTGGCCCCCAATTAGAACATTCCACCCATCCCCACTTTTTTCTGTTCTTTTTTGCGGTTAGAGTAGCAAAGAAATAATGAGGGTTAAGTAAAGCATCAGTAAGACTTGAGGGGCCATAATAATCGTCCATGTCCAATACAAAGCTTCTCCACACCTCCGGCATTTCCTTCTCAAGGTACTTACGGAATGAGAAAGAAAGTTCACCTTCGGGGGTGATATTTTGAAGCTGATATGGAGTACCAGTAACCTCCCCACATTTTTCACAAACGATATCGCTCATGTTTTCTAGCCGCCATTTGTGGTAGCACTTCCCTTGTAACAAGGTAAAACACTCATTTAACTCTTCATTTGTCAGATCCATTGTTACTCCTCCGTTGAACCGTATAAACATTATCTGCTACTCCAAAATCAACCACGGTAAGAGACTCTCGGCAGAAAGGATTATTCCTTGTAGAATAACAGAGAATAATTGTAGCGTTTCCGTCACGTTCGGTAAGTCTTTCATTGTCGAGTTTAAGCTGCCTAATGATCTTTGCTTGGTCTTCCATGACCTTGATGTAATTGTCCATCTTTGATTTATTGATGATGTAATAATCATCAAGTTCTGCTCTAAGGTACTCGTCTGTCATTTCAAGTAACTTTCTAAATCCCATATCAATACCTCCTTTTAAAGTTGGCAGGGGCAGGACTTGAACCTGCATGATACATGCGATTGAACGAGCAATATGTATTACGCTCGGATGGTGGTATTCGTTCCCGTCTTATCGACCTGTACGGCACACCATTTGCTCCGCTTATTACTCCATCATCGTGATTGCGTCTACCCATTCCGCCACCCTGCCATTGGTTATTACACTTATACCTCAATCCTGGAATACAACGATTCAAGTTGTACAGTGTAGGATTGAAGCTTACGGCATATTACTGTTAAATCCTGAGCAAGAGGTACTTTTATCTGCTCAGGACTTTTCTGACTTACTTCAGGTGATTGAATTTCCTGAATTGTTACGTCTGCTAATCTATCACCAATTCTGGCAATAGCTTCTCCCAGCACATCTGTCACCTTTCTAAGGTCAGATACTGATTCTGTTACCTGTGAGACTCTTTGAACTGTTCCTGATTCATTCATTTTATTTTCTCCTTTATTTATTTAACCAAAAGTTATTCTAAAACGTCAAATCCTTTGGCTCTGTAGCACAGCCAGTGTAATCTTCAAACCTGTGCCAGTTATCATCACACTTGTAAACAACAAAGATGAACTTGTCATTCCAGCTTTTGATCTTTCCAAATTCTGGTTTACCAAAACCTGGATTGTAAATCACCCATCTGCCGATGTCATCTTTGGTTAGGTCTTTGATGTTCATAGTTTTATTCCCACCTTAATCCTTTGCGCGGACTTTTGACTAAGCTCTCCCTAATCTCCTGTCCATCAACAGGAATTTCACTTACAAACCCCTTGTTATTAATCTCATTCCAGATTTTCTTTCTATCCACTGTTGGCAAAGCTTTGCAAACTGAGGTAAAGATTGCAATTTGTTCAGGTGTAAATTTCGGCCTGACTTGTGCAACAGTCTTTGCTTCAAACTCGCCTGAGTAACCATTCCACTTGCCTGAGACTTTAACCTTAATCATTTTATATTCTCGTGCAATATACAATTAGAATAATTTTGTTTATCTGTAGCATACAATCTTACATTTGAATAAGATATATTTTTAAGTTCTTCAAATACTCTAACAAATTCTTTTGCTGCGTCAATAGGTAAGTTAAATTTTGAAACTGTTTCTTTGTCATCCATACCTTTACAACTAACTACTTCCCACATAATAGGAATTAATTCACCTTGTCCACAATCTCTTTTCATTTATCTGTCCTCCGTATTGATTTCATTCCCATTTTATAAATATACTTTAACATATTTAACCCCAGTTGTCAATAGTTATTTTCAGTGTAAATGTACGTTGAATCATTGTGCGTTGTATGCAGTATGCTTGTATTCGGTATTTGTGGTAGGGGCCTTTTTGACCCGTGTTTTTGTGTATACACCCTACGCCTTAGTGCTTTTGCACTTTAAGAAACGTCAATTATTTACGTTTCTCAATTGTTACATTCAAAGAAACGTAAAAATTTTACGTTTCTTAATCATTACTTCATCCAGAAACGTAAAATTTTGACATTTCTGGCTCTTCATATCCAAGAAACGTCAAACTCTAACTCATTTTTGGCCTAGACCCCTCTTTTCTTTTATTTTATATAAATATATTATAATATATATATAAGATAATAATAATAACACAGATAGTAACAACAGCAATAAGAGTAACAACAGCAACAAAGGTGAGAAGAATAACAAGAAGATGAGAATAAAAACTGGGATAACAATAATTAAGAAACGTCAAAAATTTACGCTTCTTAAAGCATGATATCCCAGGTAGAATGAGGGTGTGCCAGTGGTAGGGTGTATACACGAATTTACCCCGTTTTAGACCCCCTATCACAAATACAGAATACTAGCATACCGCGTACAACATACAGCATACATTCAGGATTTATTATACGTCTTAGGATAACCATAAAACTTATCTGGATTATTACCTTTCAGGTATCTTTCTTGCTCTTCAAGTGCAGATATAACTTTATCAAGCCATTTATTAGTAGCTGGTAATTTTCCTTCTTGTATCTGTCTTAAGATAACTTTTGCTGTTGCTATTCCATTCAGTTCCATTTAATTTTCCTTTCACAATTGTTACTGAAAACTAACAACGTAGGAAATCTTTCCTTCCCGCTGCAATTCCCGCGCCTTTTCAATGCTGACCGTAACAACAATGTTATTCACCAGCTTCACCGTAATCGTATTCCATCCACTATTCCTTGTTTTCATTTCCATTTTCAATCCTCCTTTCCTTCAAAACCCCGTCAAGCCGCTAGGTCAGCTTCAGATTCAGAAAATCCTTCAGAAAACTCTTTCAGTTAAATTCTTTTGCTGAGGCCCATTTTCTGAAACATCTCGTTCATTTGCTGACGCTCTTCCAAGGTGAGCTTTGCCGCTGCCTGTTCGATTTGTTTTGCAAGACCAATTCCACCCGAACCTCCGCCTTTGCGAGTCCAAGCAGTCCCGTCACAAATCGCTTTGAATGTGTCAGCCATAACAATTCTGGCATTGACAGGCGTGAGCTTTTCGCTTTTGGGCCTTGCACAAGCATCACCGAGCTTTTGATGTACCCCGTTGGCGGTGGCAAGTTTCTGGGGATTTGTCAGGTCAACGAAGTTCTCGAACAACAGCGCGAGGTCAAACTGTGCTGTGCTATTGTCAGGCCACGTTGCCGTAAGCAACGCTGCGTCTAACTCCCACCTTACTTTGGTACGTTCTTTGTCCTTGTCGTCAACAGCATTCTTGTTGATAGTATCCAGTGTTGCTTGTGTTGCAGGTGCTGCATGTTCTTTGCTATTATTCTTCGTACTCATGATTAAGCCTCCTAAACATGCCTGCCATTTGTCGTGGTCAGGACTTTCAATAACCAATTATAACACATTACAACCTCAATGTCAAGTATGTCCTTTGCCCTTGCCTTCCCAATCACGCCTCTGTACCCCTCTTAGACCCCCCCAAGACCCCATGCGATCCTTGGTGGCGATAAGAATAGCCCCTTTTACCACACAGAGAAAATACACAAAGTCCAAGGGTTAGTGAAATCTTAGATTTGGCAATACCAGAAACGTATAAATTTGACGTTTCTTAAACCGGCGTTTTAGTCAGAAACGTCAAAATTTTACGTTCCTTCCGGTAATTAATTCCTGGGATAGCAAACGGAACGTTTGTCTGAGTTTCGAAAACTTAAAACCTAAGATTAAGTTCGGAATTTAAGCTTGCGCACAACCCACCCACCCGCCCTT
>Ga0172381_10007745_pt1 | contig 10596 bp, 17 predicted proteins | sample Leawel6488metaG_FD_119754 | JGI IMG/M metagenome (GOLD analysis project Ga0172381, IMG submission 119754) | Leachate microbial communities from a municipal landfill in Southern Ontario, Canada - Leachate well 64-88 metaG | ecosystem: Engineered > Solid waste > Landfill > Unclassified | place... | reverse complement strand
CTGCGCATTCTGGTTGTACTGGTTCTGCATAAAATCCGTCGCAGCACCGTATTGCCCAGTTGGATCAAGAAACTGATAATCGCTGGGGTCGCTTATTTCGCTCGTTTTAGAACCCATACTAGCCCTCCATCCGTAATACCCAAAGGTCACCAGAAACCTGTTTTCCTTCAATATCTCTCGTCATAAACCCGTATCCAAGATGTTCAAGTCCTAAGCCACTGAGAAACCGCTGAAGGCTTTTGTGCCGTGCTGGTATAAGAACCTTCAACCGCTTCGCCTTGCACAGTTCCTTTATTCGATTTGCCGCAGCTAGTATTTCATCTTTGTTCTTAAATGCGTCTTTGCTCCAAAAAGCTCCATGAACCACGGCTTCGTAGCCGTATATGAATCTTTCTACTCTAATATAGCCGAAATCAAGCTCAATCACAATAGGACTGTTCTTCAACGCCGAATTGAAAGTCTCAAACGATTGCCCGTCAGATTTGGCCCATTCGACGTTTCCTTTTGGAAGTTTTTCCCAAAGTCGTTTAACCAAATCGTCGCTGATAAATCCGTGAATAGTCAATGTTCCTCCTAATCTATAAGAGCCAATTCATCGCCGAGTCCGACAACACCTATGTTCTCTTCAATAAGTTCGTAACCTGCTGAAATAGTTGTAGACGTTAACCTGAAGCGTATCGTCGAATCCGATATCGCAAAATCAGCTTTGCCTTCATCCTGCCCTGCCGGAATATAAATAGTTCCTAGGCTTTTCCACGTTCGGCCTTTATTCGTTGATCCTCTAACAATGAAATCTATCGCGTTATCAAAACCAACCTGCCTGGAAACCCGAATTCCAAACCTCGTTACGATCTTGTTTATGTCTGGCGCATCGAAGTCAAGGTCGCCAGTCTCTAGCAGAACCGGAATCGGGTCTGTTCCATAATCCGAGTCCGACATCGTGTTTTCGATCCACAAGGAACCATTGTTTGCAAAAACAAGTACCTCGTCCGTAACTGAAGCACCGAACGAACTCCAAGATGGGTACGTGGCATCAAGGGTATCCCAGGTTCCTGTAAGAGCGTCCCACGTGGTGGACTTTACATACTGCAAAATAGCTAGACAGTCTGTTGCTATCTTAGAAGTGCTCCAAGCCTTGTGTACAACATGGAAATACCAAAGCTTTTCTATTGTCTCTCCAGCGCCCGGAAATCCGAATATAATAGACTTTGTTTTTGGATCCGCCGTAGCCGTAATATACGCTGGATTTGAGACAGCCGTGAGCGCATCATCAAATATCTTTATTCCAACCTGCTCTATCGCAGCCGAGCCGTAAGCGAGCCAGTATATGCCATCTTTTCCCACAAAGAAATGCCCACCGACCCAAGGAACAACAGCTTTCTGTCCAACCAATCCTATTCCGCCAGTTTCAACTCTTTCAAATCGAAGTGGCAAGGTCGGATAGTTTGTCGGTATTCCGACAAATATGCCATCAGTAAAATACGCAACAAGTCTATCCCCCATCGGCACGAGCCTAATTATAGGCCCGCGCAAATACGGTAGATCAATGTAATTTGTCGTTGTACTGAAATCAGAAGTGTCGGCTAAATCTGACCAACGAATTCGCTGTCGTTTATAGCCGTCAGCAGCATCATAGGTTGATGCAACCCAAATCCTATCCATAAAGAACGCAACGCAATCTGGAACGAACGGTATAGAAGGCCGATATATTGTGTATGTTGAACTTGTTGCATCTTCTAATGTATCTGCTACAAGTGTTATTAATTCAAGGTCCGTAGGTCTGTATATTATGTATGAAAAACCACTTCCAGCAGTTAATGTAGCTGAACTAAGAACTAAAGAATCAAGATCAGTTACGGTTTGAATAGTTCCTTCGGTCCCGTCTGCTAACCTTATTTTGTCGCCAGCAGTGACACCCGCAGTGACAAACTGCGTTCCAGACCCTGTCACAGTCGTACCAGATACAGTTAGTGTTCCATCTGAATATTGGAACCCTCCAGCTACCGTGTCAACAACACCTTCGCTACCGTCAGTTAATACAACAATATCACCGGCATGTATATCGCCGGTAATAAAATCTGTGCCAAATCCAGTTACACTTGTCCCAGAAATATCAATTGTGCCGTTCGAATATGACCAAGCAACATCCTGTGGCAGCATATTTCGATTCTTAGTTGTCCAATACGCTAACGTTCCAGCGTCGGGGTCCCAGCGGAGTAAAGAGCGCTTTCCGTCAGCAATAACAAGCCCACCGTACAATGTACCTGCGGCTTTGCCAACAACAACTGAATCGACAAACACATTGTTCCCTGGGCCGAAGCCGCGCTGAATATAGTAAGATTGCCCTGCGCCATCAACAATGCCGCCACTCAAAAGCGTAAGTTCATCAGCATCAAGAACAGCGTCTATCATCGCTTCACCGTCAACAGTCCGAACCACATCTCCAGCCATTATATCGTTCGCTAGGAATGCAACTCCGCTTCCAGTCACAATGCCGCCGCTGACCGATATTGTCCCAGCGGAGTAGTTCCAAGGAACCTCAGTTGCTCCAACCAAAGGCACAAAATCAAAAAGCGCCTTATTGGTAATCAACGCTATAGGCTTGCTACTATCTTCACGCCAAGCCGCAAGAACGTCTTGTACTCTATACGATATTGCGTCGGCACCAGAACCGAGGCGAACAAGTCCTGATCTACGAACCAAACCCCTATCGGTTATGATCATATTTTCAATATCGTAAAATCCCTCAACAGGGATCATCTGAGGAGAAACATCGCGAATAATTCCTTTGATGAGAGGTCGTATCGAAATCAGTTGTCTACTGCTTGGCGGCTTCCAGGACTGCATTCTTCCACCTCTTTGACTTCCCTCAGTATTTCTACGATTTCCGCAGAAGCTCCATTCCTAGCCGATATCCTCTTTGAAAGCCTAGCTACAGAAGGGAGTGCCCAACCGGCATCGATGAGAGAATCTTGCAAATCTTCCATCAGCGCATCCCTCTGTTTCCACCTCATTACTCCTTATTCTATACCTATTTAAGAAACAACTCAAGGATCTGTGGCCACATGATGCCGAACGCTATTCCTTTTCCAACTCTGCTCCAAAAGTTGCGTTTTCTGCCTTCGCGCGATTTGTCTACAGTGCCGTCCGTATCTTTCTTCAAAGACTCTGAATACGCGGTTATTCCAAGTGCTGCTAACGCTGAAAGAATAAATACGCCTGACGTAATATTCAGCGTAATAGGTTCGCCAGCTTTAAGCGCGTCGAATTGACTAGAAAACATAACCGATATAAGCGTCACAGCATAAATGAACCAGTCATCCAACCAATTCAAAATTGTTTTCCAAATCCTCTTCAAAGTGCTCATAAGAACCCCCTATTTCGCAAGCCTGAATATTCGTCTTGAAGTGATCTTTCCAACCTTGGCAGTCTTTGAATCTTTAAGACTATCCCAATCTGGAAGCCTAAAATGCCCCAGCACCGAATCCGGCTTTTGCCAGTAATCAACAGCATATTCATCCGGCTTCAAAACATAATTCGCGCTTTCTTTCGTGACAGTCCAACGTTTCCCGGTAAGAAACGAAAGCATAGCTGCCGGATTTTTCATGAAGAAATTGTCATCGTCGTCCGCGTTTTTCCAATTGTAATAAATAAACCCTTTATTGATGCAAGTGCATAAAGTAGCGATGACATCGAAATCTTTGTTTGTAACTTTCTCAGCGATCTTCAATATATCAAGCGCATAACAAGCCGCATCACCGCCTTCTTCCAAAAAGGTCTGAATGCCTTCAAACATTTTCATGCTTTCTCTCCTGCAAACTTTTCAACCAGAAATTCTTGCGTTCCTACCAAGATATCTTCGCAGTCTGCTTTCGCCTTCGCATTCTGCTCCAAAGCTGAAGTTATATTGCCGTTGTTTCGGTTGTCTCTAATAAATTCCAGCGAAGCCTGCTGAACTTCGATGACTTTGGAAGTAACCTGCGTGTGCTTCATCTGCCCGTCAAGCAAGCATTCGACGCCGCTTCGTACACTTTGGACAAGTTTTGGAAGCTGAAACAGAGTCCGCAAAAAACCCGAAACAATAACTACAATTGACACCACCAATACTGACCCTGCCCCGATCGCTATTCCTACCCAAAGTTCTTTCATACGTTTTTCTCTCCTTTAGCTTTTAGTTGTATCTGGTACATCATGCTTTCCACCTACCAATAGCAATCCAGCTTCTTGTAAATGTTCTTGATGCAGAATCCGCCAAATAAAATACAAGGTTACACCCAACGTATGTAGCGTTTGCTACAACTTGGTTATATATTTTAGTGGAATATGAGCTATTTACTATTGAAAAACTAATATCAACTGGTTCGCCGTCGTCGAAGAAACTAATTGGAAATACTATAGCTCTAATCTTATTTTCAACGGTAGAATTCTCAACATCTGTCCTATTTCCATGCTGTATCAGCGTCCCATCAGCGAACTTCGTCCACCGACCTCTTCCAGAAACTTCGCTGCTTATACTTCCCGCAACCCAAGTCCAATATGCATTAGAATCTGTATCGGCATAATCCGGAGCAATATCGTTTATAACCGATGTTGCTTTAATGCAAACATATACTAATTTATCCGTTTCATTGTAAACAATCTCACCTGGTTTGTACCTTAAACCTCCGGTAAATAACTGTGTATATCGAAACGCAAAATCATCCCTCGGCCGAGCAACAGTTGTTGCATCAAACTGCTCAAATTCTACCCAAGCTGGATCAGAATAATTTGTCATTTACCACGCCAGACTTACTTCGTCAAATTCATCTGTATCGCTATCTGTGATAGCGATTGATGTTGCGGACATAATAGGACTACTAGCATTAGGGTAATACCCAAGGCCGTATAGAGTTATTGTGTGTGCGCCTGCTCGATACGCAAACGAAGCTATAAACATATAGTACGCTACTCCAGCGCCGTTTCCAATACTTCCGCTTACAGGCACCCAATCAACTACTGAGGCTACAACGGCGCCCATTTCTGAGAAAATGGCTAGTTTTTGAACATTACTACCATGTTTATATCCATGCAAATATCTATAACCATTCCCTACACGAGTAGCAGTATACCCACTCAGTTGACTTGCATTCAAATTAGCAACGAGGGTTGTTGATGCTACAACTAATGGAGCAGTACCAGTCGCGACTGTACTTGTAATTTGTTCAGCTGTAGTTACCGTAACAGCTACCCAAGCACTTCCGCTCCAGCGATACCAAACGCCTGTCGTCGAATTCACCCAAATCAAGCCAGCGTCATTCGCGCCAAGAGCAACGCCATTTCGCTGCGTCGGCGCAGACGCTTGATGAAAAGCAACCGCTGACCCAGCCTTATGAAGTCCTTGGCGCGGCTGCGCGCCGCCCTCAGTCAAATCAAAGTTATGCTCCTTAACAACACGATCATATACAGCGACTTTGAATTCTCTGATCTTATCGTCGCCCTGAGACGGATTATCACCGCCCGCAGGGCTCGCATTAAACGCAGCATTCCAGGTTGCCATATTTGTCTCCTATCCGTAAATGACCAAGCCACCAGCCGAAAACTCATTCTCAAACTGACCTTGTGGGCGCAGCATCATCATGAGGTCCTCAATCTCTCTTTTTGTTGCATATCCCTTTTCAAAGTCTTGGACCTTTCTCTGGAAACTGTGTATAGCCCAAAGAACAACTGCTTCATGATACTGTTCTGGAATATCCGGTATGTCCGCCGCAGCAGCCAAAGCCACAGGTTGCCGCACATAAAGGATCTCGTACGTTCTGCGTTCGTTCAAAGCAACATCAAACCTAATCTGATTTCCATAAACCCAATACTGTGTCGGCGTACCAGCCGCACCTTCCGAAGACGTAAACTTCTCGTTAAAATATGTTTTCTCAAGCTCAATGCCCTGCGCAACATCCTTGATTGCAATGACATCCGCCAACTCTGTTATCGGATGAACAGCAATATGGTACGCAGCATCCGCTTCCGCAGCAGACTTCACAAATCGAGCAAAGCTCTTATACAAATCGAAGTCACTCGTTGCATCAGGATTCGTGGTCCATTCTTCAGCTACCGTACAGACAACGTTCGCACCGCTAACAACCGAACTTATGATCCTATTCGTTTCACCTATGCTAGTTCCAGCGGTTATTTCAATAATCCAGCCATCGAATTCACCATCATAATCCGACCCCAGCCCAGGAATCGTAACAGTCGTATCGGTCGCTGAAACAACATCTCCGCTGTACGGAGTACCCAAAGCAGCATACGCTTTCGTCAATAATCCGCGCAGCCGAAGGACAACGCCGTCTCTAAAGCGCCAATTCGCGATCCGTACCAAGCCCTGATTGAGCCTAGCCAAAATCTTGATCGATCCGGCAGCGGCAATCGAAAATGTCGTTGGATCATCGACATCAGTATACGGGCAATTCCGGCTGTCCTCGCCAGTGTCCTCGTATACCTGCACGATCATTTCTTGTGCGGTCATGCTTCTTCCTAGGCCAGATAAATACGCAAAACGCCAGCAGCCAGCACCGACGCAATAACTCCGTCAACCTTGATCGGCGGATCAAAATACATCCGGTCCGGCGCCAAGCCAGCGCCAACGCGCAGCGTACAAAAAGCGGTCCCTGCGGTATCAGTCAACGTTGCGTTTGTCGCAGCAGAATGATCCAGCGTTGCAGCCTGGATAAACTTCTGGCCAGTTATCGCATCCGCCTGCGCGCCGAACAAAACCATGTTTCCTTTATATGTTACCGCCATCATTTTCCTCCGCTTGCAAGCTTCTCTATATCCTTGCTACATCCGCAAGGAACGCCATACGGTTTTCCTCGGAACATAACAACCTGATTTTCTTTCCAAACCGACCGGCATTTTGTGCATTCGTAACTTCTTAAAAACTGAAAAGAGCCTTTCGTCCCAGGTACATTCGGAACGAGGCCGGAATCATAGACATTTGTATTTATTGCTTCTTCTTTCGGGACCATGTATCCCCCAAGGAAACGGGGGCCTTTCGGCCCCCATTCTTATGCTACCTGCTTGGCTACCTGAACCAAGACCAGTTTGTCGGCTGTCGTAGTCCCGCCAGTGTTGTTGATCGTGTTCGCGGCGGTTATGCTGAACTCCGCAGTCAAATCGGCTACCGCTGAAATATCTCCATCGGTATCGAATTCAACCGTATGGACTGCGATCAACTTATCTGTCAGTGCCACTCCCGTCGCAGTTACATTTCCAGGTGCCGCTCCGACGGCCGGGATCATCACCTGCGCCAGCCCGCCTTCAAAGCGCGTTTCAGGCATATTCATTTTAGCCCTCCCTTACGCGCCAGCATTGCCGTACGTACCCTGCCACCGAATGAAATCAGTTACCATGCGCATAACCGCCCGGAACTTCGCGGTCCTCGTATCGAAGTCGTCGGTGCTTTCCAGTGCCAACGCCTTCCGCACGATGAACCGAAGGTCGTGATCCATCTTTCCGCCCAGCAGGAACCACGCGGTCGTCGAAGTCAGGTACGGAACCACCAGATACTGCATCCCATTGAAAGGATTGTACTGCTGGTTCGCGTTCTCCGGATTGTACTTCGACTTGATCAGCTTCTCCGCAGTCGCTTCCAACTCAGGCGGAATCACCAGAATCTGCGGCTCCATCGGGATCGGAATCGCGCGGCTATTGGTCATTTTTCCGAAGGAAAGGCGCGCCGCCTGCAAGGTCGTCATCGAAAGGGAACCAGCGCTCGCCGCATAGTTCGAGAAGCTTCCGTAACCACCCGGATAGGTATGCGCACTAAACAGCGCCGCAGAATCGCTACCAACCCGAACGGTCGTAACGAATCCGGAATTGAGCAGATCCCAGAACTTCAGTTCCTTCGTATAGGCCGCAGCCTTGCTCAGTTCCTGGAACGCCTTCTTGACGTGCCCCTTTTGATCGTCATCCCACATGTTCGCGCTAACCTGGAACTGAAGGGCGAAGTCTTCCGGATAGATCGTCTTTGCGTTGCCCTGAAGCAGGTTATCGCTCGGAATGGGCTGACCCTCTCCAATCTTCTGCAAAGCGCCAAACCCAATCAGCTCACCTTCCCGTTCGTAGGCACTATCCATCTTTGAGATATTCGCAACCGCTTTATACAGTTCCGGATATCTCTTGTATTCATCGAAGAATACCTTCTTGTAATCATGCGAAATAAGCTGGGAAAACGCCCCAGTATTCGCGACAGAAACGCTCGGTGCCGCCATCGTCTACCTCCTACACAAACGTAAACAGCACACGGGCATTCGCACCCGCCGCATTGTCGATTTCATCCGCGAGCTTAAACAAGCGGACCACATTAGTAACCTGCGCATCTTCGTTAATTTCCATAACGCCGGTCGCGCCCTCGATATCGCAAGTCTCACCCTCGTTGACCGGCGTATACGTTCCGGAGCACTGTCCCTCGAACAAAATGTTCGGGAACGCCGGAACATAATCACAGTCCTCAAGAGCCGCAGAACCTACGACCTCGCTCTGACAGACACCATAAATCTTCGCGCTGGCTGCCAACGCAATATCCACCGTACCGCCGCTCAGTTTGATTATTGCATCGCCCGGCCTGAGCGACACTCCAATCTTAACCTTTGCGGGGTACATCGGAATCGCGCCACCGCCGATCACCGCTACAGCCCTAAAGCCGCTCGGCCTGTCGATATTTGCCATACTGTTTCCCCCTTATGGCCCTCTCGTTTCACCCTACACTAAGGGTTTCCCGTCACCATCGAGCGGAACAATCCGCCCATCCTTCCTCTTCATCCCCCGGTTGATATCCTCAATCCCGGAAGCATAGTCCTCAGTAATCTTCTGAAACCTTCTCACACTCTTCTGCGAGATATATTCCTTATGCTGCTCGAACAGTTCCTCCGGGCATTCAACCGCGATCAGTTCCACATCGCCCTTTCCATCGATGATCTTCAGAACTTCGCCGCTCTCATACCCAGGCTCAAACCCCTTTTCAATCTGCTCTTTCGTCGGCTTCCGCACCTGCTTGTACGGCCCCGACATCGCCGCCTCGAACTCCATCCCCGGACTCTTCCAGCACGGATGCCAACCCCTTCTCGCTCTGATCTTCAGCCTGAAGTTCGAGTCCCCTTCAATCGGATCGAACGGATCAGTCAGCACCTTAACCCTCGTCGAAGCGATTGCCTTCTGTTCCATGTCAAAGACCGCTTCAGCCTTCAAATACTCTTTCATATTATCCGGTGAAAGCATTTTCCAAACCGCTTCGTCCAGCTTCCGAAACAACCCAGTGCTCCAAGTAAGCTGAACCTTCTTATCCAAGTTCAACTGTAGTATCTCGGAATCACTCCTGTCAACGTCAACAACCACAATCTGCGGTTGTTCCACTTTACCTGCACCATTTTCTTTCACTTTCGCTTCAATTCCTGCCGCCGCCATTACTTCCTCCCCGCATTTCTGCGCTGCTTGTCATCCAAATACGCCCTAACCTGATCCTTATCAGTCGGGTCCATCATGCTCTCTTCCATATTCTGAACATCCGCCCTAGTCAGCACCAACTTAGCCTTCGGCCTTGCCGAAATCGCCCCGACAGTCGCTTCCGAATACACAGCCGGCTTCGGGCCACCCTTCGGCGTAACCCCCGCCGCCTTCAATGCAGCCTCCACCGCCGCGTCGATCTTTCCCTGGACGCTCTTATCCGCTTCTTCCTTCACCAAGACATCATGGTTCCGAATAATCGTATCCTGGTAGACCCTTTCATAGATATCCGGCAGTCCTCTATATTGCGGCGGTAACTCTGCGACCTTTGCCTCAATTTCCCGTTCAAACCGCGCGTAGTTATCCTTCGTCCTCGGATCGAGTGCCAGAATTCTCTTGCTCTGCGCCTGCAAAGCTACCGCCGTTTGCCCCTGAATCTGTCCTACCGTTCGATCCAGCAGCTTTTGAACCGCCGCTGCACCCTTCCCCGGCACAAACAAGTCCTCTTCAAACTGCTTTGCATCGTAGGTTTCCGGTTGCGGCTGCTGAACATTCGCTGGACGCGGCGCAAGCACGCTGCCTAATTCCTTCAATCCCTGCGAAAGCGCCGCAGTCGAATCTTTGCCGCTGAGCAGAGCTTGATATTCTTCTGCGCTCAGTTCAACCTTTGCTGGTTTTGCCGCAGCCTCCGCAGCAGCAGCTTCCGCAGCTGGATCAGGCGCTTCCTGCCCATCTTCCAGCGTCACAATCTCCATATCTCCGTCATCCGGAGCCTCGAATTCAATCTCAGAATCCGACATCCTCTGCCTCCATCAAGTCATTTTGCACTTCCCCTTCCTCCTCAGTAACCTTCTCAAACTTCTCCAAATCCATACTCGCAAATTCTTGCGCCAATCCCCAAAGCTGTTCTAACCCAAGCAACACCCCCTGATTAATCCTGATCGTTTTTTCATCGCTGCCGACACTCAAAGCCAACGCCTGCGCCGGTTTCTCAACCGCCGTCACCATCTTCGCCAGCAGCTTCGCCCCTTCAGTCCTCGGCGCAAACTGTTGATAGCTTAGCACCTCTTCCTTCGTAAACTGAACTCCATTAAACTCCACCTAATCCACCTCCCATTT
>Ga0172381_10007744_pt1 | contig 10596 bp, 26 predicted proteins | sample Leawel6488metaG_FD_119754 | JGI IMG/M metagenome (GOLD analysis project Ga0172381, IMG submission 119754) | Leachate microbial communities from a municipal landfill in Southern Ontario, Canada - Leachate well 64-88 metaG | ecosystem: Engineered > Solid waste > Landfill > Unclassified | place... | reverse complement strand
CCTAACGGGTTTAGGTATAAAATATCAAACGCAGCCTTAGAACCTTATACTGCCAGTTTAGGGTGTGGAATAATTATTAACAGGTTTACAAGTACATTATCTTATGATATTATTCAAAATACATTCCTAATTGGGATAGGAATTAATATTATTAATAAATAAATAAACATTATATATTGACTATTAATACATAATGTAGTACATTTGTATACACATTTATTAAATATTTATGAGATATAAAAAATTTGAGCATCCAATAACAGACGGTAAAATATCTATTTCTGCACCCGAATTAAACGAAATAACTGATACGTTAGATTATTATTTCAAAGATCGTAATAAATGGATTTGGCTACTTTCAAATAAAGTCGAAAGAAGCCCGTCTTTAGTTTTCCAAATATTAAACGGGAAAAGAAATGATATAAAAGGTGTTATCCATGAAATGACTATCCTTTATAAAAAAGCAAAAAAAGATATTAAACTAAAATTTTTAAAATAGAAGTTTATGGACAAAAAAAGAAAAGCAAAGATTGATGAAATAAAAGTTTGGTACAAATTTAAACCAGAATTTGACATTTGGTTTAATAAAATAGATGGTAAAACAAGTCTACATAAATTACCAGAAGAAACTTGGTATGGTGGATATTGGTTTAATAGCGGAATCTTTGTTTTTCTGCAATTAAAAATATTTTCCGTTCATATTATGCTGAAATGGTGGAAAATAAAACTGTAGAAATTTCCGATAAAACGTTGAATGTATGTCATATGTTAGCAACCGTTAATTATTAAAATCATGGCACTAAAAACTAAAGAAGAATTAGAAAACAAGGTAAAAGAACTTGAAAAAGACGAACGCAAATTCAATGAATTTTTACGTGATATTTATGGAGATAAGCAATGTAGTCATAAAATTGAAATGCACACATGGCGAATAAGGAGAGAAATAGAAATCATAAAATGGGTACTCGACCAAGAACTGCCTTTTTAATGGTTGCTAACGGTCGGCAATATGAAATGTACGGGATTAAAAGCGGTATCCTATCCCTATACACAACACTTAATTAAAGGTAGTACCGTATAAATACGCACTGACACCGTATATTTTATATTTGGTGTTATGGCTAGTTAATTGATTACTTAAATGGAAACTGGAATAGAACAATTAAAATGTGGGCAATGCTCAGAAACAAAACACGAACTCTATTTAAGACCAAACGGTGAAGTAGTAGTGGAATGTATTAAATGCAAAAGTAGAAGCGATATAACCATAACAAAACCAAAGGTGGTTATTGGACATGTAGAAGGCGATGGAACTATATGTGTGTTCTAATTTGCCATAACGAGTAAAAGCTAAACGCTGGCCAAGCAAGCCGCCAGCAATTAGCTACAAACTTTCAAAGGCTTGCGTTTTAGCTCATGTTATACTTATACTTTCAATATGGAAATATTTGAAATTGTCAGCAGTACTTTTAATCATATAATAAAGGTAGATGGAACTTTTCAGGCACTTGAAGCCGAATTGTCGAAAAAAATTGAACAATACGGAATTGAATTATTGGCTAAAAATGGGATAAATAAACCTGTTGAAAATTTTAGATGGGAATTTACATATTTTAATAATCAAACAAATAAGGATGAAATATTTATATGTGAATCTGCACCAACTGAATTAGCTGCAAGAGTTGTATATTTTTATAATCATAGAACTTTATTTAAATCAATTAAAAAATTGCAGATTACCAGTTAAGTATAACGGTTTGTATAAGATTAGTTGCGATTTTAAGCACTAAATTTCGCAGACCACAAATGATGATTAAAAGTAAAAATATTAAATAACCCAACAATGTAGCAATTAATTTTATACGTTGTTATAAAACGTTTTTGAGCGATGGAAATAGAAGGATATATAATTGAAATGTTAACAATATATGCAAATACACAGCATGTTTGGGATAAGTTTAATAGAAAGGTTTATAAAGATTTAGAAACAGCAAAAAAGGCATGGTTTAATTTTCCTAATTGTTATAAAAATGTAAATGGTTTTATTAATGTTAAATGCAGATTTGTGCCTGTTTATAGAGGTATGGTTGAATGTGAGTTAAGTGCGGTTGGTAATGTTTTATAACGGCTTGTGGTATGAAATCGAAACCGACACCAACACAGCCCGAACAATAAGACTAAGCAACCAGAGGTTTTGTTTTATACCACTTGTTAGTTGTCTGGGCGGTCAAGTTTGTACACCGCTGATTAAAAGTGCTGACGTAAAAAAGAAAAATAGGGATGGAAAATATTAAAAATTTAAACGGGAAAAATTATTTTATTTGCACTGCCTGTATGAGTGTATGGGCTGATGCTTTAAGTTGGGCTAATGCAAATACAAAACTAGTTACAACCGATGAAAAAGAGGCAGAAAATATAATTGTTTTATCATGCCAAGTTACTGACCTTGCAATATTGAACGACTTCAATACTGCTGAAAAGTTTAGAGATAAATATCCAAATAAAAATGTGTTTATATCTGGATGTTTAGCACAACGAAACGACATAGTATTTCCTGAAAATATTGGAAGATTGGAACAAATGCGATGCACGTATCAACACATTGACAATAAAAAACTTGTTGAGTTTGCAAAACCATTTTGGATAAAAGACTTTAAGGAAACCGACAAGGAACTTGAACAAGGGAATATTTTCAGGAATAAATACACATTACGAATAGGAAAAGGATGTTCGTTCAATTGCACTTATTGTACTATAAAAATGACCAGGGGAAAGCATGAGAAATACGATATTGACAATAGGCTTGTAAATGAGTTTATGAAGTTTAACGATGTTGTGTTGATTGCAGATAGCCCTACAGTACAGCAAATAAAAGATTGGTGTAATTTGGCAATTGAAAAAAATAAGAAAATATCTATAAGAAATATTGAGCCACAGGTTGCCATAAAATGTAAAAGTGAATTACTGAACGCTGCAAAATGCAATGTGTTAGAAATATTTCATTGCCCGATACAAAGTAACAATGCAGATGTTTTAAGAGACATGCATAGGAATGTTGAAGCAACTTTTAATACTATAAGTATGGCACAGCATTTAAAAGCTATCGGTGTAAAAATAGCAACTAATGTTATTTGTGACTATAAAGACTTCCCGAATGATTTTGATAAAATATATGAAATATATGATTATGTAAGCTGGAATCCATTATGGGACGGTATTTGGGACAGAAATAAAGCTGAAATGAGACACGAAAAGTATTTATCCTAATGGTTTTGCAAAAACCAAGGCGGGTTGGATTTTTCTTTTTTTGGTCAAGTTGCACTGACTATTATTAAAAGAACGGATGTAGCCTTGCAACTAACTAGTGTATATGCGTACCTTTTAAAATCTTAAAATAATGAAAATAACAACACTTAACCAAGATGCTTGTAAAATAAAGCAACTTATTACAAATAAAAATAATAAAGAACTTAAAAGATTAAATGATATTTATCAAGAATCGTATAAGTTAAAAATATTAACATCTAAAATTTTAGACCCTATTGATAAACAAGAATGGGCTTGCATCATAGGTATTAATATATTCACATTTGTTTAATTTAATCTAATTATTATGACCAAAGCAGAATTAATAAAAAACATTTCTATTGAAACAGGGATTATCCAAGAGAATGTATCCCCTGTTGTATTATCTTTTATGAATATAGTAAAAAAAACAGTAAAAGAAAAAAAAGAGAACATTTATCTTAGGGGATTTGGAACTTTTAAATCAGTACATAGGGCTGAAAAGAAAGCCCGTAACATAAGTAAAGGAACAACTGTAATAGTTCCGGCTCAAGATAAACTTGTATTTAAAGCTTCAAAAAATTAAGTTTTCTGCCATAGATTATATGGCAATGCCCCGGTGTTGGAAACGATACCGGGGTTTGGAGGTAACTAACTTTAATAAAAATGGAATTTATAGTAGTATTTGACCCCGACCAAAAAAATGTGTGTATGATGGAATCTTCACACTATTTTTTAGAAATATTTTCTAGCTATGAAGATGCAAAACAAGAAGCCGAAATCTGGAAAACTAATGGAGATTGCAAATCTTTTGGAATATATGTACGATGCAATGATAAATGCAACCATCTTGTTTAATTGGCTATAACGAATGGAAATATGAAAAGTACGGCAAACTAGCAGAAATATTGATTAAATGAACAAATAAAATTAATTTTTATGGAGGAAATAATTATGGAATATCCATTTAAATTTAAAGAATTATTGTTAACTGATAAAGTTCTTGATGTATTAGGATTTAGTGAGTACTGGAACGGAAGCGGAGATTTTGGTGATAGAAGACTTAATTTAGGAGGAGTTGTTGGCGATGAAAGACTAACGTCTAAAAATGAATATCCAATGTACTTTATACAAGAAGTTGATGAAGTTGATGAACCAGAAAGTGGGTATGGTTATGGGGAACCCGAATATTCATCACAACATTTTTGTACAAAAGGATTTGAAAAAAGAATGTATTTTTTGCATGAAATGTATGAAGATATATTACAAAGAAGAACACCAGAAGAAGTAGAAAAATTTATTGAAATAACGAAAAAAGAGGGTGTTAACATGTATCCATATATTGAATCATGGGTTAAATATAAAGAGAGCGAGGGCAATTAATTTTATTCCCCGTAAACCACTGACCCCGATTAAAAGAGCGGACGTAGTATTTTTTATATTGCGCGTTATAAACTGGCCGTTCTTTTTTGGGTTGTGGGTTGACGGCTTGTTTATAACGTTTTGAATAAGACCAGTAAAGGAATTTGAAACACTTAATTATCAAAATATGAAACATTTAAATAGAATTACAAACCATTGCAAACCATTGAAACCTTTATTGGTTTTATGCGGTGTTATCACTCGTTTCTTTTGTAAACAAAGAAGAGATATAACAGAAATATACTCGCAAAAAGAAATAATGAAAATAGATGGTAAAAAATTGAGATTCCATCAATATCATGCGAGTATACAATGTGGTAAAGATGTACAACCAGAGTACGAAGAATATTCAAAACAAAGAGCTTTAGAAAAGTTAATTAGTCAAATTGATAAGGATGGATTTATTGATACAGAAATAAATAAAGCTGATTATCCTATGGATCGCACAATAACATATACCTTGTGGGTTTCTGTAAATGAGTGATAACGTTGGTGGTATGGTTAGTTGCCGATTGCGGGCTACTTTCCTATCAAATTACACAGAATTACAAGTGGGTGGTAACGCTTCAAATTAGTACTAATACGGCAATTAACTATACCACGGGTTATAGCCAGTTAATTTTTTTATCATGGATAGATTCGCATATAACCATTACGGGCGTGAACAAACTGGATTTGATAATTCAATTGACCATTCCATGTTTGGACATTGGAGAAATCCAGAATACCAAGAAATGTGTCAAGAAGTTGAAATTATTGAACGTGAAAATCAAGAACGAAATAATAGTCAAATCGGAAAAGTCAATAATGATGATTCGCTGCCTTTTTAATTGGCTTATAATGGTTGGGTATATGTGTTGTACGCCTGACCACAGACTTTTAATTAAGTACAACGCTTCATTGGCGTATAACATACATACCGTGTTATGTGCCGTTTTTAGTCAAAATTATGGATTACTTGATAAATAAATACAAAGGAAATATCGACTTAAAAAAGTCAACTTGTGAATGTTGTGGAGAAGAATACGAAACAAACATTAATAGAACAAGATGTTCAAAAAAATGTGCTGATACGATGAAAAAGCGTAGATACAAATCTAATGCGTTGTTTCGTGTTAAATATGACAAAGAAACAATGGTAAGAACTTCTGTCGATATTTTCGGATATGTCAGACGTGCTGTTTATTAAATGGCACATAACTAGTGTATATGCGTACCTTTAAAATCTTAAAATAATGAAATTGGAACTTATTTATCAAAAAAATAACCTCACTGGGGAAGAAATTTACTGGACTAAACGGGATGGAAATACAATTGAAAGCTCCATAAGTAGAAATTACGATGAAGCCATGAAGTTTTTTAACCTTATAAAAAAGGGGGAAACAACAACTATTAAAATCCTTGAAGTTTATGAAGTCCCCGGGGAATTAAATGAAGATATACATTTTTAATATATTTAATAACTAAAAATTTAAAATTATGAGTAAAAGTAATCCAAGATTAACTAATCCAGCTTCTAAATTCATTGAATTTAAAGGGGATTCAGGACAGTTTTTTTATTTCGATAAAGAAACAGAACAAAAAACAGAAGTAAAAATGCCTATTTACTTTGTGGTATTAGACGAATTATCCGCTATCAAAGGATTCAACGAAAAGCATAAATGCGGTATTTATTCAAATGAAATTCGATCTATTAAGGATGACATTTTAAATGTTAAGACTTTCAAGGGTGGAGTTCAGATTGTTGGGAAATACAACGATATTAAAGATGCCGCCCTTCGTGAAGGGGGTAAATTCTGTAAATCTGTTTATGTTATGCTTATTACCGGAAAAGATAAATATGAACTTGCTAATTTTCAATTTCATGGAGCATCTTTTGGTGCATGGATGGATAAGAAATTTAATGTGGAAAAATTTGCGATTGCTATTGAAGAAACATCACAGGACAAAAAAGGAAATGTAACATATACTTTCCCTGTTTTTACAAAAAAAAATCTTTCTCCTGATATTGATAAAGCTGCAATAGAAATGGATAGACAGTTACAAGTTTATTTAGCTTCTTACCTAAATCAACAAATCGAAGAAAAAATATCCGATACCGAAGTAATAGAAAATAAAGAAACTGAGTTTTATCCTGATGAACATTGGGACAATTTAAAAGTGAAAAGAAATGAAGAAAAATTAAATATGGATGATAGCGAAGATTTACCTTTTTAAAAAGGTAGTAAAATAATTCAAATTTTAGTTACCATTTTAATAAATTATACTTATCTTTGAAATAAAAAATGGAAACTAAAATTTGTTTTAAATGTGAAAAAGAAAAGCCATTAAGTGAATTTTATAAACATTCACGAATGGCAGATGGATACCTAAATAAGTGTAGAGATTGTGCTAGGAATGATTCTAAAATTGCAGAGTCTATAATTAGAAGTTCTCCTGAATTATTGGAAAAGGAAAGGCAGAGACATCGAGAAAAATATCATCGCCTTAATTACAGGGAAAAGCATAAACCTACTTTTGAACGCAAAAAGGAAACTATGAAAAGGTATAACGAAAAATATCCTGAAAAGAGAAAGGCTAAAACAGCAACAGATAAATTACCAAGAAAAGAAGGATATGAAAGACATCATTGGTCATACAATAAAGAGCATTGGAAAGATGTAATAGAAATATCAACTAAAGATCATAATAAAGCTCATAGATTTATGGTTTACGATCAGGAACGAATGATGTTTCGTAAACTTACAGGGGAACTTCTTGACACTAAACTATCTCACATGATTTATATTGATGAAATTTTAACAGCTAATTAAAATGGAAACATCAAAAGACTTCTTTTTTGCTATTCGTGAAAAAGAGTTTATAAATGATCTTAAGCGAACTGAATACTTTAATGAATTACATAACATTAAGTCTATAAAAAAATGAACGTAGTAATTGACATTGAAACAATCCCAACAGGAGAAAAACTAACTGTTGATGAAATAAAAATCCCTGCTACTATGTCAAAACAGGAAACTATTGACAAGTGGAAGATTGATAAAGCTCCGGAAGCAATAGAAGAAGAATTTCGTAAAAGGGCTTTAATACAACATAAATGTCAGGTTATAAGTTGGGCAATAAAAACAGATAATACTGATATTTCATTGATTAGTGATAACGAGGAAATATTATTAACTAAACTAGATCAGTTTATTTCATCATTAGTAAAACATCCGATGGAAATAATCTGGATAGGGGTAAATATTAAATCATTTGATTTAACTATTCTTCGTCAACGGGCAATGAAATATAATTTACATAAATTATATCAATCCATTCCTTTAACTTCTTATTCAGATCAAGTAATTGATTTAATGCATGTATTTACCGGAGGAAAGTTTAAAGACTACCTTGTAAGTAAAGATGACATGTGTCAATTTTTTGATATAAAAGTTGAAGATAAACATTCAGGGAAAGAGGTGTATGATCTTTATTTAAAAAAAGATTATGAGGCTATAAGGTTACATTGCTTAGCAGATGTAATTAAAGAGTATGAATTGTACAAAAAAATGTATATACTATAATTCTCCTTAATCGATGTGGAATTTAACCTGTAGAGATTAAATGTAAACGATACAGATAAAAAATAATGAAACGCAAATTTTCATTTGACAAGGACTACCCTGAAAGCTTTGATTATGAAAAAACATGCCCGTTATGCGGGTGTGTTTTTGACGAAAGATATTTTGACGAATGCCCTAACTGTGAACATTATGAAAGAAATTAAATTAAAAGCAGAAATATTATGCAAACAGAAAACGTATCAAACAAGGAAAAAGGCAATAACGTTAACCACGTGTTAGCGGTTAGCGGTTATCCGATACATATTTACAAATTTGGAACAGAAAAAGAAACATATTGCGGTATCGACTTAAACACAAAAGGCATTTCATTCGTGGTCAGTAGTCAGGTAAGAGCATTTCTTAATGATGATAAAAGTAAAATATGTCATAAATGCGCTTCTTGCCATTACCGCTAACGTTTGTGGTATGGTTAGTTGCCGATTGCGGGTGACTTCGTATCCATCGACACAAAATTACAAGCGGGTTGTAACGCTTCAAATTAGTACTAACACGGCAATTAACTATACCACAGGTTATATGCTGGCTTTTATTTAAAATCAAAATGGCATTACAGAGAAATCCAAAATCAGGAACATGGAAGCTACCTGAAGGATATAAAGACTTAGGATGGCAATTGCACAAAGGCAATAGTAAAGAAATCGCAAATTGCATAGAACTTGGACACCACGACCACAGGAATGAAAAACATTGGCGTGAATTTGATAACTCATTATATCTATGCAGATGTACCGATGTTGTTAAAATATGCGATGAGTGTAAAATAGTTTGGCATATTGATATGTCTGATTAGATGCACATTTTTAAGCTTGCATATAACGTTGAATGTATGATTAATGGCGATTTAGCCCACTGATTTACCAAATAAGCACAGAAGTAAATAAAAGAAAATACAGTTAATAACCGCACGTAAACGCCATTAATTATACATATTGTTAGGCTTTCGTGCTTAAATTTATAAAAACATGTACAAATACAGAGCAATTTGGGAAAGAATCGAAAAACTAGAAGTTATAAAAGAAACACCTAAGCAGGTCGTTTTTATAAATGTGCGTGGGGGGCAAGACAGAGAACTTAAAAAAACAAGTTATTTTTCATGGCATGACACATTTGAAGAAGCCAAACAAGCCTTAATTGATGAAAAACAGTTTAAAATTGATACGCTTAAAAGACAATTAGAAAATGCAAATGATAAACTAAATATTGTGTGTGGGCTGCATGAAGACTAACATGGTGTATATGCGTACCTTTTAAAATCTTAAACATAAAAATATAAATCGAATTTAAAATGAATACAAATATTTACTTTGAAAAACTACATAATGTTTCTTGTCGAATTTTAAATGTTAATTACGAAAATTCGTTTATAAGAAACCGTAAACGTGAAAACGTTGAAGCCAGACAAATGACAATGTTTATAATGTCATCAGACTATTACCCTAACAGATTAAGTTTAAATGAAATTGGAAATTGTTTTTATAATGACAAAAATAAAGGGTATGACCATGCTACAGTTCTACATGCTAAAAAAACAATAGAAAATTTAATAAATAAAAATTATTTATCAAAAAAAGGAGTTAGGTTTAAAGATGCTTATAACAAAATTTTACTTGAATTTTTAAATGGGTGTGATATATCAGAAAATAGACCTTTTGATAATCCGGTTTCAAAAAAAGTAAAACTATGGTCTTTATTAGGGGGATAAATTTATGAATGCACAGGAATACGAAAATAAGGTTAATAAACTCGAATATTTAGCTTTTAAATTTTCAGCGGCACTTTATACCTACCGAACAACTTTAGACCCGTTTTATTACTTTTACGCGATGATTTTCGATAATATGATCGATGAAGTTAATCGCGAATTGGATAATTAATGAAAATTTGCATAATAATAAAAATTGACTATATTTGACTTGCCAAGTTGTTTTGGCATTTTTTGGGATTAATTAAGTTAAAAATTAACATGATAAAAATAAAGCGTGATAATATTGATCCAAAGAAGCTAATTACTAAAGCTGAACTTGCCAGAAGGCAGAAGGTATCTCAAACTGAGATAGACAGACAAATCAAAGATGGTAAGTGGACAATCATAGTTACTTTGGATAACAAAGAATTAGTGCATTTATAAATTTTTTCTCAAAAATTGTTAACTATTAACATAAAAATGAAGGATTATTTTAGCCACGATTACTCTACTAGAGAGGACGAAAAAATAAAGAACCTAATTTATACTCAAGGTTGGACTGGTTATGGAATATATTGG
>Ga0172381_10007743_pt1 | contig 10596 bp, 18 predicted proteins | sample Leawel6488metaG_FD_119754 | JGI IMG/M metagenome (GOLD analysis project Ga0172381, IMG submission 119754) | Leachate microbial communities from a municipal landfill in Southern Ontario, Canada - Leachate well 64-88 metaG | ecosystem: Engineered > Solid waste > Landfill > Unclassified | place... | reverse complement strand
TTTCATATCATTGTTCATTACCCTAGTTTTGTAAATGAAAACTTTCTCAGAACATTTCTGACATAAATAACCTCCAAAAGGTCTTTCAGGTCTTCTCTCAGTTTTACTAAGTTTAGGAGAACAAGATGTTCCTTTAAGTTCTTCCTTACAAATTGCACATTTGGCTGCACCGTCCTTAGCTTCTTTCCTTCTAACAACAGTTTTACCGCCTGGTATTTTTTTGAATGTTTTCTTCTTAAATCTTTCATTTGGTCTTACCATAATCATAACCTCTCAATTTAATTTTCCTTTGTTTTTCGAACCTTAGCGATTCCACCCTGAACAACTTGCACGGCAACGCTTGATAATAAGAAAGTTATCCAGAACCAACCTACTGGTCCAAATGTGTCCCTCCAATTAATTAATTGTTCAAAATTAAAAAGCTGGGGGATAGGAATGTGAAACGGTAACGTTATCAAAAACTCACCGAAATATAACATTAATTGTGATGAAATTAACCCATACACAAAAATTAATGGTATAGTAAACAATAACACTTTAAACTGTGCTTTCAACATACCTGAAAGCATAGCGTTCATCTGAGCTTCATACTCAGAAGATTTCTGAGTATTTCCAGATTTAACTGCTTCTAAATACTCTTTATTAATTTTGTTCATATCTTTTTGTTGTGAACTCATATTCTTCATTATTTTATCCATACCTAAGAACTTGTACAGAAATAAACGAAGTACCACTGCATAAACTAAACCGAACAATGCAATAACCCATACACTTGTAGCTATATCAAACATCAATTTTTCACCTATTTTACTAATTTACATAAGTCATCAACACATTCGTGTAGTTGACCTTCTGAGTTAACTAAAAATTTAACTGGGGAATTACAAAACATGGAATATGAAGCAAGGTAATTACGATTCATTTCATCGTGCTCCTTTAAATCATTAATATTTTCAACGTCCCTTTTTCTAGTTAAATCTTTATTTCTCCTCTCAATTATCTGCTCCAAAGGAGCATGAATGTATATAAAACATTCAATTGGTAACTGTTCAAGAACGTAACGAGGAAGTCCAGGATAATAACCATCAATGGTTTTAACAGAAGCATGGGTGTTAAGAATATAACTTGACTCGATAGCTGCGAGTTTTCTTACCACCCTACTCTGTAACATCCTGAAATCCTCAGTTTTCAACATTCTTATTTCGTCTCTATTATCCAATTTAAACTTTTCTTTTGCAATATCAAACATAACGTCCCCGAAATTTATCACCTTAATGTGTGATTGAACTTTCTTAAATTCTTTTAAGATAGTACTTTTACCAACACCTGGTGTCCCGGCCAAAACGTATATTTTTCTATCGTTCAAGTTTATTCACCTAACATATTCTTTAAACCTGGATACATATCAAACATTTGCCGTTGTTCCATTTCTTCATACATCCTGTACAATATACCAGCAGTAAGAAGTATACCCGTTCCCGAACCAATGGCACCAGTAAGATCTGCTGCGGCTGCAAGTAAACCTACAAAACCACTACCTAAAATGGTTATCACAGGAATATATTTACCCAATATTTTTTCAATCATACGTGGGTCCCTTCTAAAACCGGGCATTGAAAGACCAGATTTTTTAAGTTGTCCTGCCACATCTTTTGCAGTCATGTTAGACGTTTCAGTCCACAAATAACCGAACACAATTGAAAGTATACACAATGAAATTGCATACATTATAGCGTGAACATACTCTGGAATAAGAACCTGTCCAATGAAAGGAACTGCAAGAACACTTGAAGATGTTAATATTAAATTAACAAATACAGGTACCCCTCCAGCCAATGCAAGCGGATTAGGAAAACTTGGAGTTATTAAATACAATAATCCGCCCGATAAACTTCCAGCAACATTATATTCTGCTATAAATGAAGCAAAATTAATACCTCCTAAATCGAAAGTTATACCTGAAAGTAACCTTCCAAACAACTGCATAGATGAAAGGAAAGCGAACGCTAAAATAACAGGCATGTTTGATGTGTAAAGGAATTTAATGGGATAACGCCCACCGTAACCACTCGCCCTATCAAACGTTAATGGTATTTCAACTTTAATACCTTCTGCATAAATTGAAAATGCCAAAACAAGTATTGTTGAAATTATAGGTATTAACGCAATCATTGCTGAAGGAATTGCATTTGCACCACCTTCAACAAACAAATGGAAAAATAAAGTATTCTGAGCTGGAATCCCTCCGTAACCGGTTATAATACCTATAAATCCACTTACTACTGAAAGTGAGACACCTCCAGCGATAAATAAACCTATACCGCTTCCTAACCCGTACTTTGAAATAACTTCATCAAAGAATAATAATATGATTGAACCGAAAGCTATCTGTAAAGCCACTAAACCAGCAACCATTAATTCGTTACCTGGTCCTAACAATTGACTATCTAAAGTCATCATGTTTAGGTAAATAACAGCTTCTAAAATAGCAAGAAGTATAGCGAACAACTTTTGAGTTCCCTGGAACAATTGTTTATTCTTAGGCACTGAAAGGTCTAACTTAATTATACCTGCACCCATAAACAATTGAAGGAAAATTGATGATAACACAATAGGACCAATACCAATAGTTAATAATGATCCTATTTTAGATGCTAAAACCAACTGAAGAAACTCAGTTGTAGAATCTTGAGTTACAATTACCCCTACCGGGTAAATGTGATACATCAAGTAAAACAACATTAAAACTACTCCAGTATACATTAACCTTTGTTTCAACGTTGGTTGAGTTAAAGGTTGTTTAACTGAAGGTAATTTGTTAATGATTGGACGCAATACTTCGAGATTCATCAATTATCCCCTATTCGATTTTACGTGCTTCTCCTCCTACCTGTTCAATCTTATCGATTGCCATTTTGGAGAAATTAAAAGCTTCAACGACAGTTGGATAAAGTAATTCACCTGCACCTAAAACTTTACCTTCGAATTTGAAATAATACACATTATCTTTCTTACCAATTTCACCTTTTTCAATACTTCTTGAAATGTCAGTCAAATTAATAATTTCAAAATCATTTGAAACCTTTGGAACGAACCCTTTCTTAGTTTCCCTTCCTACAACAGTTTTCATGTTAGTTTTTTTGTGCTTCCAATTACCAGAGTTTCCAACTCCACCACGACATCCAGAACCATTGTTCTTACATTTACCTCTACCGTGAGTGGTATGTCCTCTTTCTCTACGACTTTTTGATTTATGTGTCTTAACCATTAAATCATCCTCTTAAGTAAATCATTAACCTCTCCACCCATATAACCTAAAGAACCTCTAGGATATGAATGCTTGGTTGACTTATAACCTCCTTTTGGAGGGTGTAGCCTGAAAACTCTCTTTATACCTAATCCGGTTAAAGTAGTTTTACCAGAGAATAAATTATTTACAAGTGAATCAATATCCTTCTCATTAACAGAAGTTATAAATTCAGGTGTTATTCTCTTGTCTCCTTTTAATCTACCACGTTTAAGAACCATTTTAGAGAAAATTTCTTCTGAGATTTCACCGTATGCTACATAATCTTTTACCTTTAAAAGCATACCTTTACTTTTCTCATCGTTCCTGTAAACACCACAATGGTTAATACGTGTTAAATTAAGAAGATTTAATGTATATTTCAAATCAGGTTTAATACCTGTTCTTCCTCTTACTCTTATTGCTACTAAATATGACATATAATCATTCCTCTGTCCAATCAATTCTTGATTGCATGTTTGTTAACTTTTTAAGTGCGTTATAAACAGCCATAGCAGTGTTATGCTTTGTAGAAGTATTACCTCTTGAGAAGGACCACACATCTTTAATTCCGGCTTTATCAAGAACTTTCCTAACAATCGCATTACCAACAATACCAACACCACGAGGTGCAGATTTCAAAGTTACTTCAACGGAACCACTTTTACCTACTACTTTAACAGGTAAACTGTGCTTCGTTCCACAACCACATTCCCAGGAACCACATCCTGAAGGAACGTAAATTATTCTTCTCTTAGCATCCCTTATTGCGTTTTCAATTGCTGGTCTCGCTTCATCAGATTTACCGGAACCTATACCTACATGTCCTCTTCCATCACCAACTACAACAACAGCACGGAATTTAACTTTCCTACCTGAACCTGTTGAACGTTGTGTTGTACCGAGTTTAATTAGGTCATCGGAGAGATCTGGAAGTAACCTATCAATAATTTGGTATTCAAGTATCTTTTGACCACTAAATAATATTTCATCAATATTAGTTATTTGTCCACTTTGAACTTTCTTACCTAATTCTGTTTTAGGATACCATTCCTCTACAACTTTTTCTTGTTCAAATCTTCTCCCGCCTCTTTGGTCTCTACCTCTGTTTCCACCTTGACGGTTTCCACCCTGACGATTTCCACCTTGTTGATTTGGGCCTCTTTGATTATTTCTATTATTTGGTTGTACCATATAAACACCACTTACACTTTGGATTTAACCTTCTCTAGAAGTTCAGAAATCTTTTCAGCATTAACTTTAGAAAATCTTTTCTTATACAATTCTGGATTGGATTCCTTTAACTTCTTAGCATACTCGGTTATGTGCTTACCATTAAACCTATCCTCATCAAATACAGTATCACTGTGAGGTATATTTAAACCGGCATCAATAGCACCTTTCAAGACGGCAAATGCGTAGAAGAACTTGGTAGGAGTATTACGACCTATGTCTAATACTGCCTCCTTAACGCCTTTCTTAATTGCCTCTTTACCTGCAACATAACCTGAGAGGTATGCAGTTGGAAGGTTTTTACTCTTGAACCAACCCATCTTAATGAGTTTATTATTGTCAACACTAACAACTATTTTATCACCTTCAGGTGCATAATTGATTAATTGAACAATAATTTGGTTAGAGGTTTTCCTTGCAACCAACCTTGTAGAACCAGATTTAAGGAATGCTAACCTCTTATTATAATTGGTTTTACCTTCCCTTCTTCTTCTGAATGCTACATTATAAGTACTTCTTGTCGCTCTTGGCATAAAATCACTTCATTAAATTATTATCCTTTATGAAATTCATAAGCTGTGCACGAGATTGGAATGAACCTCCTTTAACTCTCCTATAAAGCATTCTGTAAGATGAATCAGTTAAAGCTAATTTAACTTGTCTCAAATACTTTCTTTGTGCACGTACATGGGAAATCCACTTTTCTTTTGAATTAACACGTGCTCCCTTAGCACCTTTAATACTACCAGGACCTTTACGTCCTTTTCTCTTCCTTATATCGTTAAGTTTACCTCTCGCACGAGAAGTACCTCTTAATTTTTTAGATGTAATAGTACCTTGCTTTATGAGTGCCCTAATATCATCACGTGTAAGTGCTGAAGAAACTTCACTTATCTTTTCTGGATTAATGTGAACCTTATTTTCACCTACACCTAATATGTCTGCTGCTAATCTTCTGATAGTAACAATACTCATATCAATTACCTCAATTTAACAATTTAAGATTCAACTCGCCAATTTTTTGAACGAGCACTTCCCTTTTCTTTTTACCTAATTTGGAAGCTAATCTTACTGCAACACCTTCATTATCAATAACATTTTCTAAATCTCTCTCACAAGTTATTAAAACTTCATAATAACCTGATGGATGAAGATCTCTTAAATCCTTACAATTACGGTAACCTACATTTGGTAGTGCACCTGCCTTGTTAAATTGTTCTCTTTGCTTGTTATCAATACCTCTTGGTTTACGCCACTTATCTTCTAAACGTTTTCTGCTAGGTCTACCAACATTAGGTCTTTTGAAAGTGGGGTGGGAAACCTTATTAGATTTCAATTTTGAAGAGCTTACTTTGCCCTTTGAACCTTTTTTATCACTCATATTATTTCACCGGGTATATACCATCTTGGAACACTCTAACATCCTTGTTCCTAATCTTTGTGGCTTGACGCAAATTCGCAGCTGTCTGGCCAACTGCGTAAAGGTCTGGACCTTCAACTTCTATGTCCTGTCCCTTAATTTTAACTTTAGTATTGCCTATAACTCTCGCTACTCTATCAACTTTACTACCGACGAAATTTTTAACTATAATTTTGTCGCCTTTTTGTTCAATTTTCATAGGAAAGTGTGCTTGTATTACTTTCATTTTCTTAAAATGACCTTCGGTAACTCCTTTCAATGCATTTTTTAAATGTGCATTGTAAGTTCCTACAAACATGTCTGGTCCTTCCAACTTAACAGCATCATTCTCAACAACAAACTTAACCATAGGTTTGTACTCGAATGAAACTTCGCCGTTTTTACCAGAAACTTTAGCAATACCTCCAGAAATGTTAACTTTAACTTCTTTTGGAATTTCTACTGAAACTATCATATTTTACACCATCAGTAAACATAAGCTATTAATCTACCGCCAAGGTTTTTCTCCCTTGCTTCAACATTGGTCATTAAACCTTTTGATGTTGAAACAATTATGTGTCCGAAATCTTTACTTAAAATGTATCTTTCTTCCCAATTAACCCAATCACTTGCACCAATTGCAAACCTTGGTTTAATTGCACCACAACTATTTATAGGACCAATACCTGTAACGTTAATTATATCTCCTTTGCCATTCTCAATAACTTCATATTTTTCAATGTATCCTTTACTTACTAAAATATCGAATATTGAAATTAAAAGTTTTGAGGAGTGTTTAATTTGACACTCACCTTTACCTACTTTCTTGTGAGTTTTTATAGTGTTCAATGCATCTGCAATTATATCCATATAAATCACCTAATACTTTCTGAAACCCATATTTTCACCATGATCTCTCAAGCATCTTCTACATATGTTTAAGTTGTACTTACGTATAATGGACCTTGCAGTTCCACATAACCTACATTTACGAAGACCTTTACCTCTCTTGGTTGAAAGAAATTTCTTTTCATCTTTTTCATTCATTGATCATCACCTGAAATAATTTTGACTTTGAAATTATTTTTAACAAAGTCAATTGCTTCTTCTCCAGTTATAATATGCTCTTTACCTAATTTTGATTTCTGGATTTTTCTTTTTGAAATCCTGTAACCAGGTCTTTTTAAAGAAACACAAACATCAAAACCAAGCATACCTAATTGAGGGTCATACTTTACACCTGGAAAATCAATATATTCTTTAACACCAAATGAAAAATTTCCTCTTTTATCAAAAGAAGATTCTTTCAATTTGTTACCTTCGGCTTCAAAAGATTTCTTTAAGAAAGAAGTAGCATCATCTCCTCTTAAAGTAACCTTTGCACCAATGTTTAAACCTTTTCTTAAACCCCAGGTTGGATTACGAACTTTAGATTTTGTTAAAATGGTTTTTCTCCCAGTGAGTTTTTCTAAAAATACTTTTGCGTTTTCTAAATGGTCACCAGCAGAACCTATACCAATATTAACAACAACTTTATCAATAGTTATTTCTCTCATGTTATTCTCTTTTTCGGACATTAGACATCCCCTCCTTTAATAACGTAAATATACTCTTTAACAGTAAAGAATATTTTACCTGTTTCATCTTGAACTTCAATCTTTGCCCTTGAATTAATTGAACCTGGAATAATTGCCTTAACTTTACCGAACATACCTGAACGAGTACCACCTATAATACGACAGTTACTTCCTTCCTTTAAAGGTAAATGTTCAACAATTTTCATGTCAGGCATTGAAATAATAACAGAGTCACCGGGCTTGTAAACCTCATTTGAAAGTAAAGTTCTACCATCACTAAATGTAAGTTGATACTTACCTTTTCCAAGAGTTTTACGATTTCTTAAACGTAATAATTTATTTTTCCTCTTATCATCACGTTTAGCAACAAACCTTCCATTATGATCTAAATCAATATAGTAAGTCATGTTTATGTCTGGAATAGTAATCAAGTCCATATATCCTATAGGGAATTTATGATCTCTTACAATCCTTCCATCCACCAAAATTTTACCACCTTTAACAAGTGTGGTTGCTTCCTTGGAAGTACCTGCAAGTTTCAAAACATCTCTTAATAATACAACTAATGAAATACTTTTACTTCTTGGATGAGTTCCTGGAATAGGTTTGGAAAGCCAAACGTTATCCTTTTTTGAAATGGAAACCAAATTTGGTGTGTTTAATCTTTTCATTTTTTTATTTTCACCGTGTTTTGCCATGTTTACACCTTTTTTTCTGAAGTTGAACCAACTTTAATAATAATGACATTTGATGGATCAATTGGAATTTGTGCTTCCTTACCATCCGCTTTATTCTTGACAACACCTTCCACATAAATTTTACATGGTTTCAAAATAACACGAAGAACTTTACCTTTTTTACCTTTATGTTCTCCTCTTACAACTTCTACTTGATAATCTTTCTTAACTCTCATTGTTTTTTTACCTGTAGTAGTTCTCAAATCCTTTGAAACATGTGCACTTACTTTATTTTGCTTAATATGTAAGGGTGCATTAAAATGCCTTTTACGTTGTTTTCTTGGAATACTTGTAACCATTTAAACCACCGAGGAAGCAATTGCTGCTAATTTTGGGAATCTCTCTGCAACTTCACGTGCTACTGCACCTTTAATTTCACTTCCCTTTGGCAAATTGTTATCATCAACAATTATCGCTGCATTATCCTCAAACATTACACGAAGACCATTTGATCTTCTTATAGGTTTCTTTTGACGGATTACAACTGCTTTTTCAATTTTCTTTCTAATCTTTGGTGAACCTTTCTTTACTGAAACAATAATTACATCACAGATACCTGCAGTAATATATTTTGCTTTAGTACCCTTATAACCAACTTTACCTATAATTTTAACAATTTTTGCACCACTGTTATCATCACAAGTTAATTTTGAGGCAGTACATAAAGATTTTGATATTTTTGAAGATAGTGCCTTCATTTCTTTTCACCTTCAACTTTATTTATTACAACCCAGTGTTTGGTTTTACTCAAACGTCTGCACTGTTTAAGCAACACTTCTTCACCCACTTCCACATGAATACATTCAGGTAAATGTGCATGAAGTTTAGAACGGCTTTTAGAATACCTTTCGTATTTTGGGATGTACACCAAGTGTTCCCTTTCAACTACGATGGTTTTCTTTGCTTTATTACTTACCACTTTGCCCCTAACTTCAAGTCCGTAAGTACTCAAAGTTCCGTGAGTAGGACATTTGGAATCGTTACATTCATTCATTTTTTCACCATCTATTCTATATTAACATCTAAAGTGTATAGTTCAAAAAAATAAGCTTTATAAATCCTTACCATAAAAAGAAAGAGAAAAAAGATAGATTTATAAACACAAATCTTATTTTCTCACAGTATTCAAAGCAAGCTTAATATCGTCACGGGTTACAGTTTTTCTACCAGCATGTTTAGAAAGTTTTATTGCACTTGACGCAATTTTAATTACCTCCTCTTCTAAATAATCTGCAAGCTCTTCAACTGCACTATCGCTCACTCTTTCAGCACCCGCTCTTTTAATTAATCGTTCTACTGGGGCCATCGGAAGTTCCATAATTTATCACCATAATTTATAAACATGTGAAACATTATAAATACAATGGTTGATTTTAAACACGAACCGCGCAAATACCAACAGGAAATCGCTTCAAATGTCTTAAAAAGGGGAAATACATTAGTTGTACTTCCTACGGGACTTGGTAAAACTTTAATTGCGTTTTTGGTTATGGAAAACACTTTAAAATTAGGTGCAACATTGTTTTTAGCACCCACAAAACCATTAGTTAACCAACATTTGAAGGAAATTAAAGATGTATTTAAAGAGTATAGTAGTATGGCCATCACCGGTGAAATAAAAAAGAAAGACCGAAAAGAATTATGGAATAATACAAATATAATCGTGGCAACACCACAAACGGTTGAAAAAGATTTGGAAATCATAGATAAAGATAAATTTTCACTTGTTGTTTTGGATGAAGTGCATAGAACTTCAGGTAAATATGCATATACACCAATCGCTTTAGAGTTTAAACCACACTCATTAATTTTAGGATTAACTGCATCACCTGGAAGTAAAAAAGATAAAATAAATGAAATGAAAGAGAAATTAGGAATTCTAAATGTTGAAATTAGAGATTATGATGATGAAGATGTTAAACCCTTTGTTAATGAAATTGATTTAGAATTAGTTAATGTTCTTGAGGAAAAAGAATATAGAGAAATTAAAAAAGAATTAAATGAATTGCTTGATTGGTATAAAAGTCTTATTAGAAAATATGGTTTTGTAAATGTTCCTTTAAAGAGTAGGAAAGGTATGATATTTTCAAGAGATTTAATTTTGAAAAGTCCACTTAAAACTAAATATCAAGCACTCAAATACTTGTCCGCGTGTATAAATCTGGATTATGCAATTGAAATGCTTGAAACTCAAAGCATGGGCGCTTTTCTCAATTACATAAAAAATATGGAAAGTAAAGAAACTAAAGGAACGCAAATTTTACTTAAAGATGGAAGGTTGGATAAAATTGTAAATCATGTAAAGAAAAATCCAATAAGACATCCAAAAACACAAAAGTTAATTGATATAATTAATGAAAATAA
>Ga0172381_10007742_pt1 | contig 10597 bp, 28 predicted proteins | sample Leawel6488metaG_FD_119754 | JGI IMG/M metagenome (GOLD analysis project Ga0172381, IMG submission 119754) | Leachate microbial communities from a municipal landfill in Southern Ontario, Canada - Leachate well 64-88 metaG | ecosystem: Engineered > Solid waste > Landfill > Unclassified | place... | reverse complement strand
GATTTCAGAGAAGTGCATACGGTACGCCGTGGGCATGGACTAAACAGATTTTGAGACCAGGGGGGTATAGAGTGTCTGAAAATGTATATTGTGCGACACTGTAAGCATATCAATATAGGCACAAATTGAGCATATACAATACAATTGTGTAAGTGTGTGTATATTATAAGATGTATTGATATATTGTGTGTGTACAACTACACAGCACAGCACACACACTGCACAAGTACACTATAGCCACATCACACACAATCTTTATCCCTGCACCCTACATCTATACCCTCCACAATACAAAACTATTGCACATATACAGCAATACCCATGCACTAATAGACTATAACCGCCTTGATACATAGCACAATATAAAATACACAGTGTATCTATAAGCACAATATATACAAAAGTTTTCAACATAAAACACAAAAAAAAGAATTTTAGAATTGCAAACTATAACCAATCATCAAAGCATACAGACAAATTTATATATAAGCGCCTTAGATAGTCATCTATATAGCAATAACAATAATCATCACTATTGTATTAATAGCAATATAAAACATCTATATAAAATAATGCGGTAAGATAGGCAGAATAGCACAAAACAAAAGATAAATATTGCCTATAGTATGGGCATATATAATCGTACTTATTTGGCACTTATTGACTCCCTATATAGGATGATATATAATAACATAAGATTGATAAATAATACTTATATGAAAACACTATACAAAATCATTGATATAATCCTCCTCTATACCATAGGGAAGCGCCTAGTAATAACCAACGGCAGAACCTCCCGAAGTGTCCAAAATGGTCGATATATTGGGACCACTAAAAAAACAAAATATATCGGTGATGTTAGAATGTCCGTGGGCTTAGATAGGTTTAATAACTAAGTATTTGACACGACATACAAAATATATTATCATTAATTAATAAACATTATAAATTTATACTTATATGAGAAAACAAAATAAATCTCTTTCCCTGGTGGTTGCCCGTTGGATACTGTTAATTATTATAATTGCCGTAGCCTTTACAATTGGGCAAAAGGTCGAAAGCAAAAAAGGAGAAAAAACACAAAAAACCTTAAACGCCATAATCTCCGAACTAGACGAACATGGCGAGGATTACGATTGGGGCAATAGTTGTGATAGTGGTTACCTTATTGACCCCGTTGGAGTTACTAATATTTATACATTAATAGACAATAAATAAAATGATCAAAAAAATCAAAATCGAAAACATGACCAGCCCAAGAACTGGCGCAGAGGTCCCAAATCAATTCATCATCACAACCGAGGAGGGCGAATACTTCCAAAGCTACAGATCAATAATTGCCTTTATCCCTAAAGATAACAGCGGGATTATTCTAGACGCTAGTAAATGGGATTATAGCCGCACTACTTCAAAGTATAGAAATGATTTTCTAAACGAAACAACAAAAGAAACAGAAGAGAAAATCAAGACGGGAGAATATAAACTGTTAGATTTAAATAATTAAACTATGCTAAACCGCCACGGGTGGGCGGTTGGTGGATAGCTTAAATATTAATCCAAAAAATGAAAAAAATATATAGAAAACTAACCAAAGACCAAAAAGAAAGGGGTGTTATATTCTCTAGTCAATTGTTACCAGGTGGAACACTGCACGAAGTAACCGCCACCAATTTATACGATTGTAGCCCTGGAACTAACAAAATTGATCTTTTGAAAGATGATAAATTTTTTAGAAACTCATGTTATAAGTTTAATGAATTAAGACAATGACCAAAATAATTAATGGAACTCAGCGCATGAGTAGTTATATATCAGCGTCAGGCGCCAGAGTATACGAACGTGAGCAATACAATGCACAAACAAAACACTGGTATATTGTGGGAGATTGCCACACAAACGAGGTATATATTAAGGATTGCATAGACTTGCACAATTTGAGACTACAAATAAAAACACCAGATCAAAAACTGCAACTAATAAAGCAATTAATATGCGGTTATCACTTAAACCGTGCGGAGATTAAAGAAACCCAGGCAATAATTAAAGGGCTACAAATTGAAATAAAAAACCGCCTAAAAGTAACTTTTTAAACTATGCTAAGCCCCACAAGTGCGGGGCTGGTGGATAGCTTAATATTATTAGTTAGTTATCTAAAAAATTATATGAAAACACAAGCAAAGGCAATCAGCCAAGCCAAAAAGGGAAATTTTAGCGGTTTGAGTTGTAACCCTAAAGACTACCCAAAATCTCGTTATTTCACGTCCGAAGATCGAGAAGTCAAAAAAATATTAAAATCATTTCATTTCTAATTATGACTATCCAAAACTTATCACAACTAAAAAAATATCTTGCAACGCCAGAGGCTGAAATAACCCTTATATATTCAAAGTTTGGAGGGTTTGACGGCAAACCGCACAAATACTTAAACATACCCCGAAAGGTTGAGAAGTTACAAACAAACGCCGTCAAACTTGAAGGCGGCAGCTGGTTTGATTTTAACAAGGCGGATATGTTTACCTTTCACGATAACAACACCTTTGATATCTTACAAAATGAGCAAATTATCAAAGACGGGCAACGGGTAAACATTGAAGAAAAAATTATTATTTTAACATATAGATATTTATGAAAACTTACATCGTGAATTTTTTCTATACAATACAGATCAAGGCGAAGAACGCCGAAGAAGCCGAAGAATTAGCAATTAAAGAATTTGAAGCCAATCCGCCAAGCGTGGAGGACTGCGCAACAGAAACAAACAAAAAATGAACCAAAAAGAAGAATACAACAGACACCGTATATTTACGTGTAATGAGTTAAATATAACAAAAAATCAGTATAACTATATACGCCGAGTAGCAAAAAAAATTAATCAAATGGACTGCAACAGTTGCAATGGGGATATCGATAATAGATTATATGATAAGTTATTTTTAACAACTTACTCCGCACTTGAAGACTATATCAAAAAGATCAATAAAGACCTTTATATATACCACCAATCAGACCCAAGGGGCGCCAGTCTGTACCTAGCTAAACACCGAATAGACGGCGAAACCTACCACCATGCACAGTGTATCTATTGACCTATGCAAGGCGGGGGCGTGTCTCCCGCTTATGGATAGATTAATAATTATTAAATATAAAAATGGACTATAAAAGAATTTTGAGAACTGCAAACCATGACGAATTAAGGGAGTCAATGGCAAAATGTATGATCTTGACCTATACCCAAATAGACGGCGGGTTATATGGTTTTACGGGTTATGATCTATTACGCAAAACTTTGCTTAATTTACCCGAAGAGGACAAAAAAAGTGTAGCCGAATATATCGAATGTATCCGAGAAGATAACAAACTTATTAATTTGCAAGGGAGGTTATAAATGCTTATATTTAAAGCCGTGATAGTTTTGCTTATTGGTTTAGTGTTTGGCTTGATACTCAACGGAGACGGAGAGCCAGGCACAAAAGGGAGCACAATTACACTTTTGATGGTGTTTGCTATACTCGGCTATCTATTAGCCTGCTAGGTGCTAGCTTGTTGCTTGCACTCAGCTTGCGCCACTCGCTGGCGAATAATTATATTTTAAATTTTAAAAAAATGACAAAAAAAGAACGAATTAAACTAGAGGCAAAAAATGCCTTATTGAATGATTGCAAAATCAAACCAAGCGGAATGATTTTTATAAATATTACTAGCGTGTCCAGGTCCGGAATGAGCCGAAGAATGAGAGTGTATACATTAGATATGAGAGATATAACCGAAGAAGTCGGGGTGCTTGTAGATTGTGGCGTGAATGATAAGGGTATATCTGTGACTGGTTGCGGTATGGATATGACATTCTGGTTAGCTGATCACTTAACTTTTGCCTTATGGGGTGCCAAAAAAAGAACAATGAAAACCTTCAAGGGCAACGGTGGAAGTTGTTTAGATTGGAAATGCTTATAATTTAATATACAAATATGAAAACTATCGTATATGATAACAAAGGAGAAACTTGGGACAGATACACTGTTATTATAGGGGGTAGCGTTTATGCTATGTCGAAAAATCCCCAAGACCCTAGCGGGTTTAATCAATTCGCTTGTATGACTAGCGAGCTGGTAACAGAAAACAATCCCCTGCTAGGTGCTAGGTGCCAGCTTGCACACTTACCAAAAGAGGTGCGCCAGGCTATCAGAGAAAGAAAACTTAATAATTAAATAAAAAAAATTATGATAAACAAAAGAGAAGAGATTAAAAAAGAGTTAATTAAATTAATTGAGGAATTTGATTTAAATATTAATAGATTAGATGAGCAAGATATTGTCTTAATCAATCGTAGACTTGATGAAGTGGGTTTGATAGACTGGGAAATTATACAAAGAGAGGACGAAGACGGGACGTGGCTTGAGGTCTATTTCTATTGTCGAAAGATTAGTAAAGGAATTACCTATAACCCTAGTTTGGAATTTAATGAAGACGGGGAAAGTGTTGAATTAATGGCGGATAGCATTGTATCTCTAGATAATGAGATTACAGAGTTTGAGAATAAAATATATAACTTACCCGATAACTTCGAGAGTGTGCTGGCTAACAACTACCCGATAAATACATTTAATGAAACAGTGAAAAATGAAATTATAGAACAATTTAAGAGTTTATTTAAAACAGAATAAATATATTTTTAGTGGCATAATAAGACAATGGATATTTATCGAACTGCTATAATTAGTGCTATCTGGCTTCACGTTGCAATAGTCGCATTCAGGAAGCCAGAGGCGGTAAACTACAGCGCTTTTATTGCACTTATGGCGACCCTGGTAATTATAGACGCTAGTCGCTAGCTTGTATCTTGTACTTGGTCATTGACAAATGACATATAGGATGATATAATATAATATAAAGTTAAACAAAAGAACTTTAACAAATTAAGTCTTATGCAGAAGGTTGGCGGAATGACGTTAGATAGACGCAGTGCGCAATTTGAGTATTTATAAGTTCGCACATAAATACAAGATAAATAACCTTTTGTGCTAATATGTGTGTTGGTTGCACATATCTACAGGTGACAAAACGGAAATCCTGTACTTTCTGCGTAGGACTTAACATTATGTATTGAGAGAGTGCTGGTTCAATCCCAGCCCTTAGAACTGCTTACGTCAAATATAAACGAACTGTAAAGTCAGACGGTTATGACTAACCATATTAATGTAAGTACTTATAAGGTAGCTTAATTGGTAGAGCAAGAGTGTTCCCTTTATGGGCACTCTCCCAGTGCATAATGGATTTACAATGGGGTTGGTCGCTGGTTCGATCCCAGCTATAGGGGCGTATGCCTCTGTATAGCTCAGTCGGTTAGAGCAACCCCCCCGTTGCAAGTCCATTAGGTATAGAAACGATGGGATTGTAAATAGTTCCCTGTATAAGGGCTATTCCACAAGCCCATTGTTCCTCTACCTAATTGATTACTGGCGCTATTAAATCCTGCAGGTTGAGGCGCCAGTACAACGACACACTAGTGTAAAGGCAGCACGCCTCTTATCAAATGGAGGAGGTTCAAGTTCGAATCTTGGGGTGGCGACTAAGCAGGTGGGACACGGCAGGGGTAGCAATACCCCTGTGTTTTATTTATTATTAATTGTATGAAAATACCATTAAAAACTAGATACTGCACAATTAAAAAAATTAACCCTAACTCAGTTATATTGAATATGGAGGGAGAGGGGGATATTATGTTCTTTGAAGGCGAAAAGATACGCTTTCCCGAGACTGTTGAGGTAGATGACAAACTAGTTAAAAGTTTAATAGAAAAATCGAGTTCTTGACATTATTTATATAGTATGTTATAATATAAGTAAAGATATGAATGCAACAAGATTAAATCAAATAGAAGAAAAAGACATAACCAAAATAAAAACTGGTTTAGTTGGTCTTGACAATATTCTTGGTGGTGGTCTTGCTACTGGTACTCTCACTTTATTCGCTGGCGAAAGTGGTGCTGGTAAATCAACAATAGTCTTACAAATATCAAATAACTTTGCTATCAGTGGCAAACGAGTTTTATACTTCAGCTGTGAAGAATCTATTGATCAGATTAAACACCGTGCAAACCGTCTCAAAGCCTTAAATAATGAGATTTGGATATCAGATAAAAACACATATGGAGATATTATTGCCACAATTGAGGAAGTAAACCCAGATTTAATAATCATTGATAGCTTACAGAGAATTAAAGGAACTTTTGGGCGCTTATCTCAAGGTAGTCTAAAATTTCAAGAAATGGTCCTGGACGCTTTGCACACTTACATAAACGATGAAATTTCCGACAAAATCATGATTGTTATTAATCAGTTTACCAAAGGCGGAGAATTTGCTGGTAGTAATGCAATCAAACACATGGCTGATAATTTGGTTATCATGAAAAAAAATGGGGCTAGTTCTCGAGTTGTAAATATAGTTAAGTCAAGATATGGCACTGATGATACCCAGATGACAGTTAAAATGACCGCCGATGGCTTAATTGACCCTGCTGGGACTAAAGTAGAAATCAAAAAAGAAACAGAAACTATTAAAGTAGAAAGTTTAACGCTTAGGAATCAGACAATTAAAGATGCTTTAACTAACGACAAAATGTTTAACTGGGCAATTAACAATGATATTAAAAATCTATACAAAAAACTGTATGGAAAAATTGAGTCAAGCACTCATGAAATCGAAGGCTTTGATATTATTTTAAAATTTAAATCATGAATATACCAGATTTTGGAGACTATGTTGATATTGAACAAAAGAGATACGGTTGTGATAATGAATTTTATTGTCACAAAGTTGTTAATAACTTAAGATCAAATACGTGGGTAGACGTTCCAGTTCAATCTCCACGTACTGAAACAATACACAGTGAAATGGAAGACGTCTGCTCGTGTATAACTTGTGGAGTTGGAGAAACCGAAGTTTTGAGATATAGAGTTAAAGATTTAATTATAAGATGAAATTAACACTAAAAAAACTAAAAGGAATGAAAGCAGGAGAAACAATTGCTAGCGGTTTGTTTATCGACTCTCCAGAGGGAATTAATCTAGCTAACTCTGGTCAAGAATTTCGTTGGGTCGCAGTTAGAGGAGATATCCATGATTGGGCAATCTATTGTCATTATTCGGTTAATTCTGAATTATATGTCAAAGATTGGGGTAACAAAGTCAGAAGTGAGGAAAATATTAGAAAGTTGGTTCCATGTACTAACCAATCTTTCAAAATGTATAGGTACTAATTATTAATTATTTAAGGAGAAAAAATGCCAAGTTTGATGAAAGACGCAAAAACTCTGCTAGCTACTCAGCTAAGACAGGAAAAAGTTAATGCAATTGCTAAATTACTAGCTAGAAAACTAGAATATCAGCAACAATGCAAACAAAAACTTGCAGAAATAGACGAAGAGATAAAAAGAATCGAAAAGTCTAAATAATTGATTAAGATGGTCGGTGGTGGCCATCTTTTCTGAGTTATTTATACTCAAAAAATTATATGAAAAACAATAAAAAAATAGAACCAAACTATCTAGAGGGAGATATAACAGAAAAGAAAAATTATAGACCCATAGTTATTAAGTGGTCGATAATCATGCTTAGTATCATCTTGTCCATTTATTTTATCTTTCGCTTAGTTGGTGCTTTCTTTGATAAATATAAATTGTTATTTCCAAAAATGGTGGAAATAAAACTTAATTGGCCAGTTATGATAGTTAAGAGATCAACGCTAGACCCTACCTTGTCTATCCAGGAAGAAATTGATAGACAGTTAAACTCGCCAGAGAATGTTAAAAAATTAATTGAATTAGTTCCAACTGCAACTCCTACTGCTAAACCAAAGCCAAGAGCGAGTATTGTGATTCCTGTTCAAGCTGCTGAGGGTAGACACTACCAAAAATACTCCAAAGCTAAATATTACGATGAAATAATCTCTAAACTAAAAGTTATGTATACAGAGTGGGAAGATGCAGCAGATTTGTTGTCTCATGAAGGAGGCTTTGATCCATCTGTCAAAAACAAAACATCTGGTGCTTGTGGATTACCTCAAGCTTTGCCCTGTTCTAAAATGAAATGTACTCTGGACGATAGTGGTATTGATTGCCAACTTAATTGGATGAAAGATTATATAAGTGGCAGATATGGTACTGTTACAAACGCATTAAATTTTTGGAATTCCAGGACACCAATAAACGGTAAAGATGTTGGAAACTGGTATTAATTTATAACTATGAAATTAAAAATAATAATCATTTCACTAATACTATTGGTTGTAGGTAATTATGTCGGAATTGAGAAAACAGATGGAGTTTGTGGTAATAAAGGATATGCACAACAAGCGATTAGAATTGTATCAACGAAACCATTTGCTTTAGGCTATTGGAATTTTTACATCCGATATGGAAACAAACACGTTGATGTTTCTGAGTATGGTTGCCATTTGTTTGCCGACCAACCGTATCTCGATGGTGAAGGTGCTAGCATTGACCTTACACCATGGACAAAAGTAGTAGTTGATAAATATAATGAATATTAAAGAATTATTAATAGAAATAAAATCAATCAAAAACTGTTTCGATATTCAGAAACATTTTTCAAAAGAATATGACGGTGGATGTCCATGCTTTGATTGTGATTTGATTGTCAATGGATTAGCGGTGAATATCCATGGTCACTGCTGGAGAGTTTGTAAAGAATGTGCTTACAATGGACTTCATGTTACAGGCGCTCTCCCAGAAAAAGATTTGTTAAAAATTGGTAAGGCTTTTAAGAGACAATTAGATAAACAAAAATGGTACTCAAAATATGAGTTAATAATTAAATCAACATGAAAAACGCACAAAGAATAGAAAAACTTAGAAAAATGGGACTTAAGTTTGATGGTTCGCAGTTTGTATTGAATGATATTAATATTCATTGGACAGAAATTGTTAGTCTCGATGATAAAGATTTTGATGAATTGGTTGAAAAAGTTAGAGTTGAAATAGAAAGGAGAAAACAATGAGAGATAATAATGGAAAATTTGCTACCAAACCAAAATTTTTTGTTGGACAAGTAGTTAAAACAAGCGACAAACATTATTCTAAGAGTGAAGTAATAATTTTAGATTCTAGAAATTATGTTAAAGGAAAAGGGTGGTATTACGGAGAAGAATACTGTCATCTTAAAGATGGAAATATTATAGCAGCAGGAGGCTATTGTAGTGGCAATAAAGAAGATTTCTATGAAGAAATAGAAGATCCAACTATTAAGATTGCCATTGAAAAATTCTATAGACAAAAAGAAAAAGAAAAAATAGAAGAAAGATTAAAAATTCTTAACAGTGAAATATCAAAAATTGAATACACTCAAAAATTACTAATAAGGAGAGAAAATGAGTAAAATTATAAAATATCTTTGGATTTTTATTGTAATATGCATGATAACAAATGTTATTATATTCGTTAAAATTTTTGTAAAGGCTACCAAGATGATAAATGATAATGGTGGGATAGGGAAAACAACTGTAATATTTATTAATGATGTTAAAGGAGAAACAAAATGATTGAAGATAAAAAATGGTGTACTTCTCTAGATGGAGAACATTATAGCGGAGATGCTTTTGATACAAAAGAAGAAGCTATCAATGACGGTAAAGTTGGTTATGGTGGTGATCCTTTTTATGTTGGTCAAATTTGTGAAATTAAGGCAACCCAATTATTGGATATTGACTGGATGTTAGAAAGTATGGCTGAGAGGGCACAAGAAGAAGCAGGAGACGCAGGAGAAGATTATTTATGTGATGTTACTAAAAAACAAAAGGAAGATTTAGAAAAAACTTTAGAAAAATGGTTTAAGAAAAATAAATTAAATCCATGTTTTTATGGTATTGAAAACGAGGAGGAAATAAAATGAAAAAAATAATTGTCGTTATCCTAATAGTCGCTTCTTTGTTACTCGTGAAACCAGCAATGGCTGAATATCAAAGACTTAAAAAAGTAGATTCAGAGTTAAGATTTTTTCCGAGTAGTTTGAGTAAAGATAGGATGTTTGTTGTTTATGATGAAGTAGAAAAAATTAATTGTTATGTAATAGAAACCACTGATTCCAGAGCTGGTTATGCAATCGATTGTTTACCAACAAAATAATTATTAATTAATACAAAAATGAATATAACAGAAATAAAAGTAGGTTCAGTTTTTACTATTGATGAAACTCCATCATATCCAAAATTGAGGACTGAAAATGGTTATATTGATATGAGGGATAAGATTGTGGTTAATAATTTAGAACGTGTCAAAGACTATGAAGTTAGAGAAATGACGCTTGAAGAGATGTGTGATTATTTTGATGCTACAGAAATAGAAATGAAGGCATGGATTGAAGAAACAAAAAAGGAGGACAGATGAATCCAACTAAATTAATGCTCAAGACGAGTAATGAAATGAATACTCAAAACAATCGATGTGCAGAATATCCTTTGTTTGTGATTCAAGAGGATATGGAAGAATGGTGTAATGAAGGTATCGCTGACAGATGCAAGCGAACTGAAGAGACCGATGTAGATTTACTTTGTGAAGAATGTAGTAAAATTTGGGATGAAG
>Ga0172381_10007741_pt1 | contig 10597 bp, 13 predicted proteins | sample Leawel6488metaG_FD_119754 | JGI IMG/M metagenome (GOLD analysis project Ga0172381, IMG submission 119754) | Leachate microbial communities from a municipal landfill in Southern Ontario, Canada - Leachate well 64-88 metaG | ecosystem: Engineered > Solid waste > Landfill > Unclassified | place... | reverse complement strand
ACCAAAATGAAAGCGCCCGAAGCCAACACCGCGGAATACTCGGCCATTCCGATTTTCACCGAACTGGCGAAATACGTTGTCTATGTCACGCAACTGCCGCCCAATGAAGAAATCAAAAAAAAGCCGTTGATTGCCGCACCCTCGATTCCCGCGGCAACCGCGGCAGCGGTAACCGCATCTCCAACCGCAGGAACAGCGCCAAATCCGAGCGTAAGCAATTAATAAACCAATAGCAAAAAGCCAGGCAAACCCTGGCTTTTTATTTTTGGCGGAGGCTAGTAGACGATGTTCTCACTTATTGGAAGACCACAACCGAGCGATTTTATATCCCGGATTTGCCGTCATCCAAATCTGCCACTCTAACGATATGCTATCGCTAGTATTATCTTCGGTTCGCCAGGAAACCCGGCGCGAACTAAGTAATGAATTGATTGGTTTGTGTTGCGAATAAATCAATGAGCAACCCAACCATAAAACAAACAATCGAAGAAATTGAAAATCTCACAACTCAAATTAAAGAAATCAAAAAACCGGTTCAAGATATCGAATTAAAAATAAACACGATAAAAAGCACCATCGACCGAGGCAAACGATTAAAAGAATCGGATTATTTTGGCTACACAAAACAAAACGGTGACGAAGCAATCCGACAATTAGAGAAAACACTCGATGTAAAATTTACAGAGCTAAAATCACTAAATGAAGCGACCAAAAATCGGGAAAAACCGCTACTTATTGCGATAAGCAATAAAGAAGCTCTTCTCGTACGATTACGAGATAAGAGCAATCTAAAACAGCAACGAGAAAAAGAAAACCGGGAAAAAAGCAAAACACCGATAGACCTTATGAGATGGGCGAAGCGCTTGCGCTGGCAACGAGGCCAAGGAATAGATCCTCTTGTCTGGAAAGCAATCGGATTAGCTTCAAAGAGAGAAAAACAAATCCTTGATCAGGTTATGGTAATGCATGGATTAAAATTAATCGGCCGATCCGAATTATCAAAGCACTATGCTGACAAATACAAAGAATACCGCCTATCACTTTACAAGAGGGGCTATTATCTGTTGTCAGCAGATTTAAAATTTAGAATTTAAAAGACGTCAAAATTATTTTACAAGCCATTTCCCGATATCTTTCTTCCAACTTGAGGCGTGGATAATTCTATCATCTTGAAGGTTTTGATCGAGTATTTCAGCCTTGGTTTTTTGAGATAAATCAACCCAATCGTTCTTGAAAATGTATGTCGCATTCCCGTAGTACAAACTTTCGAAAACGAATAATTTTTTTGAATTAAATCCCAGGACGATATAGCCCTGAAATCCGCCTCTTCCAACCGCGGCAAAATCAGGTTTATAACTGTTTATTGTTTCAAGTCTGAATTCATGAAATGATTGGTTGCCCTCTGGCGCTGCTTTGACCAAATAACCAATACTCTCTTTTAACTCCTGCCAAGGAAGTTCGCCCGGAGGCAATATCTGCCAATTAATTTTTCGGATTGGTAAATTGATAATGTCATTTAGTTCTTCGGTAAAAAATTGGCATTCACCAAAAATTTCCAAATATAAATTAATTATATGAATTACTTTTTCCTTGTTTGTTTCCATATATACGACCGGACCGCTAGCGATAATATTAGAATCATTAATCTTGAAAACCGTAAATTCCACGCTTGGTGGTTGAACAAAGGTCCGATGATAACGTTTATACGGAACATCGACAAATTTTGATCTTTCGACATAGTCATATCTTCCGTGCCATTCTTTCCAATGCCATTCGACCGTCCTATAAGCCGTTTCTTTTGGTTGGTCTTTGTGTTTAACATACTTGCCCTCGGCATTAAATGAGCTTACTGGTCCTAAATTGGCTGGAAGAATGGTTTCCCCCGCCCCTAATGAAGCAGTAAAACCAATATTGGCGAGAATGCCACTGAACCTTTCAGGGTTTTTAACCCCTATCACAAATTTTGAACCATTCTTAATTAGACGGGTAAGCGCCCCTAGGCTTCTTATCCTTTTTTTTGTTATTATCATAAGTAGTTATGTTAAATTTTGATTTGCAAAGACTGCTTCCGCGCTTTTATACTAATGCTTCGTAGAATCCACTAGTTTGTAGTGTTGCCCCGGCTTATGAGTTGGCGGTAACGGTTTTCCTTCGATTGCCGTTATTTCCTTCCCCGTAATTCCTCCTTTCGATCCAATAATTCCGTATTGGCCCGATTTTGGAGTTATTTGCCCTGGATTAAATATTTTTTGCATATTCGCTGATAATATTTTAATTGCGGGTCGACTGTTTCCGCTTGTCGCAAAACAATAAAATTATTGTTCATTGCGACAAGCAGATCGGAAGCAGCCCTTGCACACTTAGTAGCCCTTGCAATTTTGTTGTTTTAGGCTATTATAAGGTATTGTAAGGTAAATTTTAATTAAGGTCAATACCTAAAATTCAATGTGGACATCATCACCATCGAAAAAACAGAATGAAATACTTAACTTCATAAAAAATTTCCAAAATAACAATAATTATTCACCTTCATTGGGAGAAATTGCTAAAGATTTTAAAGTTTCTATACCAACGATACATCAGCATATAGACGCGTTAGAAAAAAAGGGGCTATTAGGTAAAACAAAAAACAAAGGACGATCAATCGAAATTTATTCAAATTCTAAAAATGAAATCACTAAAATACCTTTACTTGGGATAATCCCAGCGGGTGGACCAATAGAGCCGATAGAAGATCCTCAAATGTTAAGCATACCGCAAAATATGTTATCAAAAAGTGGAGTACACTATGCGCTAAAAGTAAGAGGCGAAAGCATGATTGAAGAAGGAATTTTTGATGGCGATATTATTATTCTTCGCGCACAGCCACTAGTTGAGAATGGCGAAAACGCCGCGGTTTATTTACCAGATAAAAATACAGTTACTTTAAAAAAAATTTATCGCGAAGGACGAAAAATAAAATTAGTACCAGCTAATAAAACAATGCAGCCATTTTATGAAGACAATGTTGAAATCCAAGGTAAAGTCATAGGGATATTAAGAAAATTTTAAATTTATTACAAATAAAAAACGCTTCGAGTAAGCGTTTTTATTTTTTAATACAATTTTTATTGAATTAAGATTTTGTGCGATTCTCAAGGATATAATTTTTGAGCCATTCGGCATTATCTTTATTCAGGATAAGCACACTTCCGGAAAAAGCATTAGCGGTAATTAAAAAGACATTTGAAAGACCCATTATGCGAGCAAAAACATTACGTTCTACTGCGACATTTGTTACCAAATTATAATTTATCGTGTTAGAACTTTTTATGATGATCCCTCTGCTAATATTGATTTTATCTTTATCGATGATGTATGAAATACGCCCCATTTTAATGTAATAAATTAAGAACCAAGGAATTCCAATATAAACGGCAACAAACCAGAAAGTTCCCGTTGCAAAGACCTTGTTAGACCAAGAAATAATCCAATAAAGAAATAAATCAACGATAAAAAATAAAATTACAAAATCTAAAGAAGCTCTTTTGGGTATTTTATTGATTGCACCAATTTTTAATGATCCGTTCTCTGTATTTTCCTCCGTTTCCACTTCTTTTTTTACAAGCTCTTGTATTTCCGTATTTCCTTGATTTCGTATTGGATTACCACAACCCGGACAAGCCGGCGCTTTATCCGAAATTTCCCTGCCACATTCACTGCATTTTATTAATGCCATATTTTTTTTATTCTCTTTAATTATTTGCTAGCTATCTGAAAAATTTTATAATTTTGATAAAATTTGTTGTTTAATCTTATCCCTGTGTTCTTTTTTTATATGAGCGAACATAAATAAAAGCTGATTATCAAGTGTTTCTTTTTTAAAATTGCTTATATCCAATTTGCCATCCAATAGCTCTTCGTACATTGCTATTTCTCCTCTTAACTCATCTATATTTTCCTTGCTTATCACCACAGATTCTTGCAAGTGCGATATTTCTTTTTTTGATAAAGAAACTTCGGAATTGTATTCCTTAATCAATTTATCGAACAGGTCATAATATATAAAAACAAAGCCATCGTTTGCATATTTGTTGTCTAAAAATAACGATCTATCATTCTTTAACCATTTTTGATACGGTTCCGCCCAGAAATCCTTACCAAATTCATATTCTATCGAATCAAGCATTTTGCCGTATGAAATTGGCAGTGTCTCATTTTTTCTCGGTATATACTCGGAATTGTGAACATCGGTTTTGCTATAGTAATCGCTGATACTTCGAATAATACCAGCTATAAACGCTTGCAAAATTCTGTTTCGCTTTTTCTCTATAACCAAATGAGAGAAAATATAGAAAGAAAAAACAATATTGACCAGTATTAGAATAAGAAGAATAAAATCCATCTTTTCGTTTATTTAAATTAGTAGCGTTCATCCATTAACGATGAGTGCCATGTTGACATTTTATGTATTATAATTAAAATTTAAAAATGCGTCAATCGTATTACACTAATGAAAGTAGCGGAAAAGTATGGATAATGAAAAACTGAAAAAATTCACCAAAGAGCTTTATGGGTGTCCCTTTATTCCGGCCGTGCCTAAATGGCAATTTTTAAGTATTGCAAAGCTTCATAAAGAGGGCTTTGATCGAGAGGCCATAACAAGAGGGTTACAGGATCTAACCGATTCGGGAATAATTTATTTATTTAAAATCATTTACCCGACAGCAAAATTTTATTCCAGTAAAAATTTATTACCGGAAAACACTTCAAGCGGGATTAAAAAAGCTTTTGCGAAAGTTCTGCAGTCTTTTTCTTCTGCATCTTTTCCAAAGACACTTATTTTTATTTTCAACCACGAAAAGATAGAAGAATTTATCGGCGAGAAGCCACAAATAACGGGAGCGGTTGAGTCCGTTTTTGATGATGAAACGGCAACAATAAAAATCAATGGCATACCCATTAAATTACCATCCCACAATCATGAGCATTATTTTTGTCGTACTTTGTTTTCTCGTTTGCCCGGGGAATCTGTCGATTGGGCGGATATTTATGAAGAAATGTCGGGCTATCAAAATTTCGAGCGATACACCAAACATGATAATGATAAGAGAAAGGTTTATGATACATATTTAAGAATAAACAAAAGGATCTTAAAAATGACAGGGATCCAAGGTTTTTTTAGTTGGGAAACCAAATCTTTAAGGAGAAACTATTAGAATCACAGTGACTCAAAAGTGAGCCACCGGTCAAAAGTGCAGACTACTTGTATAAGTAGCCTGTTTTAGTTTACGCAGGTGCAAAAGGTCGAAAAAACGACAAAAAACCATGATCTCAAAAGAGGCGCTGGAAGAATTTAAGAAAATTTGGCGGGAAGAGTATGGCGAGGAAATTTCCAACGAATTTGCTTTGGAAAAAGCAACGGCGCTTCTTTCGGTTATGGATAAAATCTATCGGCCAATTAAAAAAAATTGGCTAAATGAATATGGACAAAGAAAATGCAAAAAATGAAGAAAACCCTGATCTATTTAAAACGGTTATCGACAAATTGGCTCCATTTACAAGATTGCAAATCTTGCACTACTATGAGGAAAAAGATATTATTCCAATAATAGAAAAACTCGAACAATCCGGCATAAATATTGCAAAAATTACTTCTTTCGAATTTATCCGGATATTTGAAAAAAACAAAATACCCAAGAAACAAAAATTTGCTTCTTGGATGTTGAGCAAACATGGAACGCCAAAACAACCGAACGGAAAAATATAAATATTTTGTTTATTGCCGAAAATCAAGCGAAGATAACGATCGGCAAATTCAAAGCCTTGAATCTCAAGAAGGGGTGCTTTTGGATATTGCGAAAAGATACGATCTTAAAATTGTTGAAATTCTCAAGGAATCAAAGTCGGCCAAGTCACCGGATAAGCGACCGATTTTTGATAAAATGATCAAAGAGATTAAATTCGGCAAAGCACAAGGTATCTTATGCTGGAAATTGGATCGGTTGGCTCGTAATCCCGACGAGGCCGGGAAAATTATCGGTATGCTCCAGCGCGGCGAAATAAAACACATTAAAACGAATGAAAAAGATTATTATCCCGAAGATAATTCGGTAATATCCTATGTTGAATTTGGAATCGCCGATCAATATAGCCGCGATCTGGGCAAAAATGTAAAAAGAGGCATGAGAACCAAGCTGGAAAAGGGCTGGTACCCTTGCAAAGCCCCGCTGGGCTACGAAAACAGCATAAGCAAAGGCAAGGGCAATAATGACATCGCCAAAGACCCCAAACGTTTTGAAACGGTCAAAAGAATGTGGCAGATGTTGCTTACCGGCAATTATACCGCGCCGCAGATCCTCGATATCGCAACAAATGAATGGAAATTCAAAACACACCAAACCAACCGGCCGTTACCGCTATCCTGTATTTACGCTATGTTTAATAATCCGTTTTATTGCGGGCGGTTTGAATATCCCAAGGGTAGCGGAAATTGGTATGCGGGAAAACATGAGCCGATGATAACCGAAAAAGAATTTGAGCGGGTGCAATTTTTACTTGGCCGGACGAACAGCCCGAAATTGCAAAAACATCAATTTGAATTTACCGGAATCATACGTTGCGGTTATTGCAATTGCGGGATTACTGCTGAGATAAAAAATAAAAAACAGAAATGCGGCAAAACTCATCAATACACGTATTACCATTGCACAAGGAAAAAAGAGAAACATTGTCCGGAAAAAGCGATCCGGCTGGAAAAGTTAGTCGAACAAGCGAATGACACTGTCGATAAATTGGCGGTGCCGCAATCGTTTCTTAATTGGGCGGTTAAATATCTGTATGAGATTCGCACGACCGAAATGGAAAGCCAAGAAACCATAACCCAAAACAAACAAGCGGAAATTGCGATAATCAATAGACAGCTTCAGGCTTTGTTTACGATATACACCGATCCGGAAAATCTTAATGGCGAATTGATAAACAATGAAGAATATAAAAACCGGCGGAACATTCTAGAAAACCAAAAACGATCATTACAGGAAAGTATTAATAAATATGCCGAACAACTGGATGAATATATACAACTGACTCAAAAAACATTTAATTTCGCTACTTATGCTTATATTTGGTTTGATAAAGGTGATAGAGATACCAAAAGGAGTATATTCAACTGTTTAGGTTCGAACCCCATATTAGAGGATCAAATTATTAACTTTTCGCTTCATAAACCATTTCAATTCATTGCTAACGACAAAAAAGCCGTCGAAGATGAATTCGGGCAGGTTAGAACCTCTAAAAACCTCTTAAATAAAGCGGAAACCGCCAATTTCTTGGCGGAGTTTCCGATAGGGCGGCCCCAACCGGAGTCGGACCGGTGTTCCTTGGTTGAGAACCAAGTGTCCTAACCGCTAGACGATGGGGCCTTGAAACATATAAACATTAGCAAAAATCCATATTTTTTTCCAGTCTTAATAATTACGTGCTTTTGCTTATTTAAAAAATATTTACAGAGAGATTGACCAACTGGCAACTTGTAAGGATTTCTTACAAGTTTGGGCCGAAGGGAAAAGTGAAGTGTAAAGAAATTTAACGATGTATTCGCCAGAAAAGGTTATTGTTATTGGGTAGCGTGTCAATTCCGAGCGTAGTACGCAATTACGTCAATGGGCGGCAGGAATTTTAAATTGCAGATTAGTTGAGATTTAGCGTACTTATCATCTGTAGAGCGTATATTGACACAAATACGCTCTACAGGTAAACTAGCAATATGAAAGCGACATTATCCAATTCAGATTATTTACGTAATTTTGACCGTTTTATCAGCGGTTTGGATTTTTCTGATCCTGACATTCTTCGTATTTATTCTCATCCAAAGTGGATCAATGTACATCCGGCAGTCCTAACATTAATCGTAGCCATGGCAATGCGAGCAGGTAAGCAGTATGTCCAATTTGAAAACTTAACTGCGACATCCGGATCATATCTTGATCGTATGGGGCTTTTTGAATTTACCGATCAGGCATCGCCATACAAAATACATAAAAAGGAAGAGTCTGGGAGGTTTATACCCATTACAGTAATTAAAAACTCCACTGAACAATCAAAATTTATTACCGATATGATTCCACTTTTGCATCTGCCTGTCGATAAAACAGATGCGATTAAATACACCATCGGGGAGTTACTTCGCAATGTATTGGAACATTCAGAAAGCTCGGGTGGTGCTATTGTAGCCGCACAATACTATAAAAAATCGAATACCATTCGTATCGGTATTTGCGATGGAGGCATTGGTATCAAAAAAAGTTTGCAACATTATTGGGCTTCTAACGCAAAAACAGACATAGAGGCAATCAAGTGGGCATTGGTTCCCGGCATTTCCGGAACAACACGAAAAGAAGGAGGGACAGAAGATAATGCCGGTGCCGGATTGTTTTTTATTAAATCTATTGCGCAAGTGGCTCGCAACTATTTTTTGATTTATAGCGGTTCTGGCATTTTTAAACTTTTACTTCACGATAAAAGAATTGAAAAGCCAAGACTCCATCCCCATCCCGACGACGATCGCCATACTGAACGGAATGATGCACCGTATTTTCAAGGAACGCTAGTGGCAATAGATTTATCTCTTGAGAATAAATCTGAGTTTACTCAACTCCTTGCGGCTATCAGAGAGGTTTATGGCAGGGCGGTTAGAGAGCGTAAAAGAAAAATATATAGGGAACCAAAATTCGTATGAAAACAATAATTGAACTTAAAAAACTTGTTGGTGAATTTGCGGAAAATAAAGACATAGCCAAAAAGATTCGCGTCAATCAAATAATGCCAGCCCTGGCTAATGGCAAGGTGGTGGTGTTGGATTTTTCTGGAATAAGCGGCACCACTCAATCATTTATTCATGCATTGATTTCCGAATCCATCAGACAATTTCGTGATATGGCTTTGGAAAAAATAGAATATAAAAATTGTTCCGATATAGTAAAAGAGGTTATAAAGACCGTATCTGAATATATGCAGGAAAGTCTCGATGTTGATACTTACGAAGGATAACAAATACAATTTGGTTGCGGAGAATCCGCAGAGCACGGTTGCGGCGGAATATAAGCCTTTATATGCCGATTGTGTTTCCGATTTCGGCCGCGAAGTTAAAAAAATTTTGTAGATGGAAAAAAAGAAACAAGAAAAAAATGTAACCATTAAACCTCGCTTGCTTTCCAGATTGTTGTTTCTCTGGGTTATGTTTGCGAAAGAAAGTGGGTTTGAATTGGGCATAATATATTAATTTTAGCCAAACAAAGATAGAAGATAACGTAATTATCTTTGAACATATCGCAAGAGAACTACATGGAAAAAACATACGAAAATCTATCAAGTAGAGAAGGATTAGAATTAACTTTATGGCTTTCTTTTCTTGAAGAATATATTAATGACGCCCTAATCCAAATTAAAAGATGGAATAGAAATAAAGATGCATGGGATTTGCATATGTTTTTTGTCGCAGTGTCTTGCGTTGATAATGCTATTGTAAAATTGAAAAGATTTTGGAGCTATGGCAAGGACTATGTAAGTGAACTAGAGATAAACGAAGTCCTTGGAAAATTTAGAAAAAATATTAAAAAATATGGCATAAAAGAGTATAGACACGATTTTATACATAGGGAGAGGATATTTGAAAATAAAGATAGCGGTGGTAGAACTATTTCGGAATATCCTGTTTTAATTTTGGGCGGTTTAGTTTTTAATAATGGAGAATTTACGTATACATTTGGAACAAGGGAAATAAAAATCTCGGAAGCTTTCAATTTAGTTAAAAAGCTTCGAAAAGATATAAAAGATGTCCTTGATAAAAAGCTCAAATCTTTTTATGAAAGAGATAGCTTTGAAAGCATGGTACCTTATTCTCATATAAGATCATTTGATGGTAAGCTAACTTTTAAAAAACGATGTCTGCGGCCGAAATTAGATTAATGGCGAAATGATTTCTTTTATTTACAAAACTAGTCGTTTTAAAACGGCTGTCCAATGCCGAGTCGATAACGATTATTAAGTCCGGATTTAACCACTTTTTAAAAGCCTAAGGTTTGCATTATAAAATTCAAACCGAATTCAGAGTAAATGCAAATTTTTTGTTCCTGCTTTTGATCGGTATTGCGCTGAATGATATGAAATATTTCAATAATAAAAAAATACTGGTTGGGTCGGTTGTGGTTTTTGTTTTGTTGGCGGGAGCTGGGGTTGGGGTTAATTTTTTTAAATCCTGGTTTGGACGATTGCCAGCGGGCGCCGCCGACGATTCGGCTCCGATTGCGGCTGACATCCCGATAAAAGAGCCGATGCCGGTAACTGATGAAGCTGCGCCAAACGCGGAAAGTAAATCGGAACAAGCGCGACCAGCCGTTGTGGAACCGGAAAAAATAACTCCGGTTGTTTTGGAATCGGAAACGAAAACCGTTGAAATTAAAGCGGAAAAATCTAAGCCGGATACGGCGAATTCAATTTCTTCAATGGAAACCGAGCGGTTTGTGGTGGTGCTGGGGGCGAACGGGATCGACTGGGTGGCGGAAGATTTGGCGGCGCAGGGGTTTGTTGCGGATGTTGATAATTTCAAGAAAATATT
>Ga0172381_10007739_pt1 | contig 10598 bp, 16 predicted proteins | sample Leawel6488metaG_FD_119754 | JGI IMG/M metagenome (GOLD analysis project Ga0172381, IMG submission 119754) | Leachate microbial communities from a municipal landfill in Southern Ontario, Canada - Leachate well 64-88 metaG | ecosystem: Engineered > Solid waste > Landfill > Unclassified | place... | reverse complement strand
GCACTAGTAAAGAATTTATCCCCAAAAATATGCATACTATGACCTTCTAGTATTTGAGTTTTTAATTCTTCAGGATTTCTACCAGATAATAACCAAACATAATGAGATCTATGTGTTGCAAATATCCAGTCATTTTTAGTTATATTATTTTCTTTAAATATAGCAATTAAATCTTCTTCTCCGCCACCATTAAGATGCACAGGACTTTTAATCTTACCTTGTTCATAGTAAGTAGCTATTTCTTTACTAAATTCTAATAATTTTTCTTTTGTAAATCCATTATATTCTAACATTATATTATTCCTTTTTTATCCACCAAATTCCTCTTTCCATATTTACATTGGGAAACTTTTCATATACTGCTTTTACTACTCCTGAATGAATAGAAGCATCTATTTCTAAAATATAGTGATAATCATAATAGGGGGGGAACTTAATATATTTATCAATATCAAAAGGATATAATTTTAAATCCCAATCACAATCATGCCCGCTAAGAATACCACCTTTTTTAACTTTAGGATACCATAATTCTATATCTTCTTTTATATATTCGTATTTATGATTAGCATCAAGAAAAACAAAATCTAAAGATTTATCTTTAAATAATAGACTTCCCTCTTTAGAACTCATTTTCATAGGAATAAGAGTATCATCTAATTCTTGAATTTTAATATTATTTAAAAATATCTTATAAACATCTACATATGAAGTTATATCTCCTATAGAAAGATCTGATGTTCCTTTAAACCAATCAACACAATATAATTTACCATTTAATTTTTTAATTATTTCCCCAAAAAGGCAAGCGGAGTTTCCTGTCCATGTTCCAACTTCAACTCCTTGCATATCATATTCAAGAGCAGAGAATATAAGTTTCTCTAAAATAAGATATTCTGCATCTGGTATTTGTTTAGGAATATCCAATACCTCAAATTCAACTCCAGATATTCCAAATAGTTTACCAAATTCTTTAGGATTCTTTCTCCAATTTATCATATATTTCTTTCAAGTGTTATTTTTGTCATGTTTTGGATTTCTTTTACCACATCTTTACCAAATTTTTCTTTCATCATAGATAAATATGGTAAATTCTTAAAATACTCTGAGAAGGCGTTATCACGAAATCTAAGTACATCTTCTGCTTTTAAGTATTTGGTAGGTAAGGGTTTAAATTCTTTTGACATTTGAGCATATCCTAAGTAGTTGGTTGGTAATTCTATTCCTTTTTCTTTCATTTCATCATATAGTGGTGAGCCAGGAAATGCTGACACACAGTAAAAATTAGCAAATTCACAGTTAAGTTCTTTGGCAAAATCTAGAGTTTCTTGCATAGTACTTAAATCATCTTCCCAAAAACCAAACATATAATTACCTAAACAATTGATACCATTATCTTTAGTCATCTTTATTACTTCTTTAACTCTATTATTATCAAAATTGCCTTTTAATACATTCTTTCTTATTCTTTCACTTCCTGTTTCAATTCCGTATGCCAGCCAATTTATACCTGCTTGCTTCATTTTTCTTAACATTTTATCTGTCATTATATCTATTCTAGCATAAGCCCAAATGTTAAAATGATAACCTCTTCCAATAATATCATCGCATATAAGATCAAGTCTTTTAGGATTAAATACAAATAACTCATCCATCATCTTAATATTACTTATATTTAACTGTGCTAAGGTATCAAAATCTTTTGCTATATCATCTAGAGGTCTTTGTATATAATTCTCACCGTAAAAAGACTTAACTTGGCAGAATGAACATTTAAATGGACATGACACACTAGTAAATATTGCCCCATAAGGACTTCTTGAAGATTGACCAAATGCATGCCAATTATGAGCCTTATACTTACTAATGTCTACCAAATCCCATCTAGGAGAACCATACTTACAAGGATCTATAGGCAGATGATCAAAACATTCTACTTCTAAGCCCTTCTGTTGAAACATCTTTTCTAATTCGGTAGATATTTCCTTTTGCTGAACATTTGACGAAGGATGGGCACCAGTGGCTAAAATTACTACCTTTTTAGGGCTATATGCTAATACTTTTTCAACAGTTTCTTCTTTTGTATAATTACAAGCGTCAGCATCTACCAAAATATCTGTTTCGTAAAAATTAGCCATTATCATGAGCCAAATAGGAGGTTCAACAGACCTAAGATGTGATATTTCCTTATTATATCCTAAACTTGTATTTGGACGAAGGCAGATTATTTTATTCACTTAAATGATTCCTTTTCAAATCCTGAAAACCCGAATTAGTTAATTTATTAACTAGATTTTTAACCCCAACTCTAAGATTATTTAATTTTCTTATTTCTATTGCTCTAATACCAACTTCATAAAGAACTCCATCTAATTTACCCTGTCTCATATCAGATTCTTTTTCCCAAATAAATTTATTAATATCATAAAGTAATTGAAAGAACTTCATAATAAATATGTCAGGATATTTCTTATCTAATATATCTAACTCTATTTTAAAAGCAGACCATTCTCTATCATTTTCTGGATCTCTAATATTTTCGTGTTTCAATCGTGCAATACTGGCACGATCTAGAATATCACCTGAGTCTCTGAGCATTTATTTCTCCTTATACAAAATTTCTAAAAAGTGGATCATTTTTTTCTATAAATAATTGTTCAAATTGTTTAGCATAAAATCCAAAAGTACATCTCCAATTACATACTTTACAAGCTTCATTAAATACTAAATTATAGTGATTTTCTCCACCCCAAAAATTTAATATATTTTCTGGATTAGGAAAGTGAGTACCTAACTTAAAATATTCTAAATGTCTAGAATCGGGGCAATTATAAACATTACCATCAGCACATAGTTGAATACAAAGAGGACCTGCCCAACATTGAGAAAAATCTCTTTTAGTAGAAAAATCTTCATTAAATTTATGAGTTATTAAATACACATTAAAATTTTCATCTTCTAATTCTTCACATTTTTTAAATTCTTCTTCTATTAAAGACATATCATATGGATTTTCTAAAGTTTTTTCCATCCCCTGATGAGTATATGAAGCTGGACGACAGTGAAATGTTTTTACTTCTAATTCTTTAGCTAGTTTACAGGCTTTATATATTTCATGTTGATTTTCTTTAAATATAAGAAATTTATAAGCTATATCTACTAAAGGATTTATAACTTTACTTCTTTCTGATAATTGTTGTAAATTAGATAAAGCTTTATCAAATAAATTTACTTTTCTAGCTTCAAAATAAGTTTCTTTTGTAGCAGCGTCTATAGAAACTCCTATCCATTTACAAGTTTTAACTGCTATATCTATTGATTTATCATTAAATAAAGTACCATTTGTAGCAATACTATTTTCCAATCCTAGAGAATAAGATAATTCTAATCCATCACTCATTTTACTATGTAATAAACTTTCTCCACCACCTCCCCAACAGATTCCACGTACTTTCCACTTCGCAAGAAAGTTAATTAAATTCATTAAATGTTCATCAGACATGCGTTTACCTTCAAGACCCTCTTTTAAATAACGTGAAGCATTACACCAAGAACAATGAAGATTACATGCATGTATGGGATCCAAAGACACTTCCACTGGAGAACGTGGACTTTTAATTTTGCCCAATTTCCAATTATTTATTGCTTCATAATACTCGTAATAAGTAAGTCCTTTTAATTCTGAATTGAAGGAATTGTATTTATTCTTTTTAGACCATTCCATTATATCATATCCTTTTCTCTTTTAATTTTTTCTATATGTTTTTTAATCATTTTTATATTCTGCGGTACTGTATAGAGTGTGCAAATGTTGTGACAATTGGGGTCTCTAAAAAATCTATCTCTCATACTTTTAGCCGTTTCATCCATTATTCCTTTACCATCATGATAACTCAAATGTTCTATATGAACTTCAGGAACTCCTAATACTCTTCTAATATCATTACTAGAATATATCTCATATAAACATCTATCAGCACCCCAAGATAAAAGTTGAGGATGAAAATACATATGAGTTAAATCAAAACATTCTTTAGTAATAAGAGGAAAGCAAGGATGTTTAGCTTCGCTTCCATCTTCAGATACTTGAATATATGCCAATCTATCTGGTTTATCTTTAAGATATTCTTCTATCTTTTCTTCAAGTATTAAATCAAAGTTTTTCGTTTTTATCAAAACATCATCTCCAATTGCAAAGAGATATTTACCAGAAGCTTCTTTTGCTAAAAAATTATAGTAATCACGATTTAAATATTCACTTCTAGGATAAAGAAATACTTTGCTTGGAATATTAAATCTATTTGGTGCTACAATAGTTGTATATGGATCATCTTCATCTTGTTTTACTAGTAATTCTATATTATTAACATCACTAACACTATTTGCTATATTCGCTACTAAATTCTTTAATTGTTTTTTTCTACCTCTAGAAGGAACTAAAATACTAATTAGTGGTTTAGATGAGTTCATAATAATTTTAATTTATCTTTTTTAAAATTTTTAGTTTTAGTATGACATTTATCACATAAAGTGATACCATTTTTAACATCCCAAAAATCTTTATATGTAATAGCAAGTCTAGTTAGAGTTTCTTTGTCTTCTATTGGACTAAATTGAGAGTATGTTTGTAAAAATTCTGATAAAATTTTCTCAAAAGGTTTTATATGATGGCATTCTAAATTTTTTCCATTTCCTTCAATAAAACATTCTTGACATCTATATTTATCTCTTTCATAAATAAATTTACGCCAAATATTATATTCATGTAAACTATGAATTCTTCCTCTTAATTCTACTCTACCACCTTTCCAATTAGAATTTTTTGGTCCTTTACAAGAACCATTATTTATAATAGTATTTTTACCTTTTTCTATAATACTTTTTAATAATTCGGGATTTTCTTTTAATAATTTTTTTCTTGCATGTGAACCACATAAATTCCCTTTTGTTGTTATATGAAGTTTTTTATTACAAATAATACAAAATTTATCAGGTCTTTTTTTATCCTTCCACCATTTTATTTTAGCAATTTTCATTTTTTCACGTATTTCTTTTGATGGATTTTTGACTATTTTCCATCCTTTTTTACAAAAACTTTCTATTGCTTTTTGTTTTTCAATTGGATCTTTAAATCGTTCTTTTTGTGCACAAGAATTACATCTATTGCCTTCTTTGGATACTTCTTTATTACAATTATTAATACAAAAATAGATTTTTTTAGGTTTTTTTTCTTTTTTAAAAGACCAATGATTTTCACCTTTATATTCCCCCCTTTTTGCTTTACAACACATACATTTACAATCTGGTTTATGAGGTTCTCTTCTTATGGCTTTACAAACCCCACATTGACAATTAGGTTTATGATTTTTCATATTATTTATTAATTAAATTGAAATCTTTTCCCCATAAATAATTTAGATTTCTTCTCTTATCAAATGTTTCTTTATCTTTTCTCCAGTATTTTCTAACATCAAAATGAGTAGAATCTTCTTGAGTTTTATCAAATGCTGGATGTAAATGTTTTAGTTCTGGTCCATTAAATTCATCAAAATAAAGTTTATTTATACTAGAAGCATATAAAAAAAGTTCTTCATCTAAAAACATCCTAAAAAAATCTTTACAAAAAACTGCTTTATCTGGGAATCTTTCTGCAAACTTATTACCTATTGCTCCAAATGCTGTTTGTAATGCTTGATCAGGAGGAAGATTTGCTTGCCGAATTCCACAAATACCATCTAAGTCTGGAAACTTAGTATTAAATATATTGACTACTTCTTTTAAACAATTTGCTTCCATGACTATGTCATCATTAAGATAGAGTGTTACATCCGCATGACTTTCTTTTAAGTGGTCATTCCAAAATTCTGAAGCATTATAAGGTTTCTCTAATAGTCTGGTTAATACTCTTGGATGTTGTCTATAACCTATACTATCTCTTTCAAATTCTTCTTTAGAACTATAATAAACATATACCCAAACTTGATCTTCTATTTGGTTTGTGGCTTGAGCAATGGAACCGATTGCGTTTAATAATTTTTGTGGTCTGTTAAGTGTGGGAATTACTATTTCAATTCTCATTTTATATATTTAATTAGTATTAATAGTGTTTCTTTACCAATTAATCCATCACTTATTAAATTATTATTTTTTTGGAATTTTTTTACTGCTTCAAATGTTTTATCACCATACATACCATCAACATTAACTTTATATCCAGCATTATTTAATGTTTCTTGTAAAACTCTAACTACTGATTTAGAATTTATGTTTAATATTTTTTCATCTTTACTTCCCCCAATAGCCATACCCATTGCTAAACTAGTCATATCAAGAGCTTTAACTTCTTGTATTCTAATTAATGAAAAACAAATAATTAAAATAATAATTAAATATTTCATTTTAATCTCCTATTTATTGTACCAATTTCTCTAGGTATGCCTTCACCGTACTTTGGGTGCCACTTATTTGCAAAAGTATTAAAATCCTGATTAAATGTAGTTCTATGTGATCTATACACTTCATCATCTACTTGTTTAGGTATAACTATAGCATTTTCACAGATTTCTACTTTTCCACCTAAATCCCAAACTCTCATACTGAGATCGCAGTCAACCCACGAATATAGATAATTATGATTAAAAAGAACATTGCCTAACTTTAGTAGTGAAGCCCTTGAAACAACCCCATAACAAGCATATGGATAACCAAAAACCCCCCAAGGTCCAATCTCTGCCCCGTTATCCCTATTCATCCTAAAAGCCCCCACAAAAGGGTTTATGTTGCCCATTTCGTTAGCTTTAACGAACTCTATCATGTTCTTTAGGCAATCCTTAGTAGGAGATACATCATCTGAGAAATACATAATATATTCTCCTATTGCAGAACCTAATGCAAAGTTAGTTGCTCTTACACTGCCTTTAAAGGGAGGAACATCTTTTAACCATTTAACATTTGGTCCTTTAACTTCAAATGGGCTAACCACGACTAATTGATATTGTGTAGTGGGATTAGTTAAGGCGAACTCTACTACACGTTTATTTAAAAGTTCTTCCCTAAGTGATGGTAATAATATAGAAATCATTGCGTTCCTAATAATATAAAAATACTTGTTGATATAGTATAAGTTATAAATAAACAACCCATTTTGAATCCATCATTAGAAAAATACCATAAAGATGAACATAGATTTAATATAGCACTAATTACTAAGAAAGGATTAATTTTCATTTATTTTTTTGAAAAACTCTAAATATGAAATTTTAGGAAAGCACTCAATAGAACTTTTCATACTTACATTTATAATATTTTTTTGATATTGTAAAAAATACTCCCAGTCACGAACCTCTTCTTTAACTTGCCCATTATTTCTATATAGTTCTGGATGCCCAATTCCAGTAGAGTCTACTTTTATATCATCTTGATAGTAGTGAGTCTTATTAGTTTTGCTTCCAAAGTCATTTCCCAACATCCAGATGTTTTCATAACCTTGTCTAATTGCTAGACTTAAAGCAAAAAAACCACTGAGTCCCATTCTGCCAATGTATAACTTTTTATCCATTTCTTGAGGGTTTCTAGTGGTTTCATATGTATTTATTTCATTTATTCCTGCGTATACTTGATGTTTCTTAGCGTGGCAAGGTACTCCTGCTAAATATAACTTTTGAAGTGCTTCCATATTCTTTTTAAAAAAACTTATATCTACCCATATTTCTGCAGAAGGTAGGAAGTCAAAAGTCTTAAAAGCATAGTTTATTGACCAAACATTTTTACCTCGTATTCGAGACCAGAGATCGAGTTTTATACCTTCAGATATACTTTCGCCCCCAAAAATGAGAATTACATCTTTCATTATATACTTACTCCAAATCTTATATTTGGTAATTTTCTTCCTTCAGATTCTTTTTTTCTTTTTAAAAAATTATAAACATCTTTAGATTTACGAAGTTTAATAATAGAAACTGAATCTGGTTTACCAAATTCTTTTAATAATTTATCTACTATTTCACTCATTCTATATCTCCAAACACATTAGGACATTCTTTTTTTAATATAGATTTGGCAATATTTATTACTTCTATAATTTGTGGATGAGCTGCAGGAGAGGTTCTTAATTTTAGTATGTGTCTCCACTCACGCATATTTGCTGTGGCTACAATTTCTGTCTTAAGAGAATTAGGTAATACTGAACGAGCTATTTGAGGAGAAACTCCATCTCTAATAAGAAGAGTATAGCTTAATTCTGCATGTATCATAGCATCATACCAATTCATTTTTTGATTAGGAGTTAATGTAGGTGGTTCAATAACAGTAATTTCGTTACTGAACTTATCTTTAGAATAATTACAATAACGTGTAGATTCTTGACAGTATGCCACTAATCTGTGTCTTACTAACTCATGAGTGACACCACGATCACATATAAATAATAAAGAAGCATTAGCGTGTTCTAATACCGCTTCATGTCCTCTTTTAATTATGTTTTGTATAAATTTAGCGGAACTTTCTTCTGTAATTAAGTTTTCCGACTTATAACATACACGCCCAGCACGTTCTATTAATTTTTCTGCATTAGGAGTAATATTAAGTAGTTCAACTGAGGGGGTTATTATTTTCATGATTTATATTTATTACAATAGTAATTACAATAATTACATACCTGGCAATAGTCCATACATCTAATATCTTTACCTTCACGTTTTTTAATATTGTATTTATTACTTTTATCTTTAACTTCTCCTGTATAAATTATAGCTTCTTCCATAGTATCAAATACTCTAGAGGCTCTCTGATTATCATTTTTATGTACCGCAAACTCGTCATTCTTTGCCCATCTCTCTTCAGGAGTACAAATAGGTAAGTTTTCATCAGATAAGTTTAGAGTAGATTTATATAATGCTATTCTTTCTTTAATATACTTTTCTTGTTCTTCAAAAGACCAAAGAGGAACTTCCATTCTTTTAAAAGGAATTGGAGGGTAATCTCCACCAAATCTAAGTAATTCCATCTTACTCCAATCTTTAAGGATGGCATTAATATAGGCTTTTTTTACTTCAAATCCAGCTCTTCTTAAAGCATAGGCGTAACAATTTAATTGCGTTATCCAATCTGTCTTAATAGATTTAACAGCCCACACCACCGTAATTTTATAGTCCTCAATCGTTTTTAAATCGTCATCATATAAATCAGGTTTAGCTACAAGAGTAATACCATCAATAACTTCCGTTATTTTTTCTTCTATAAGTCTTTTATCTTGTTCAGTTTTTGCTAGAATGTAGTGAACTGAATCACCAAGAACTCTCCAAAGATGTTCCGATACATCTTCACTTAATTCTTTCCAATGTCGAACACTGAGTTGTCTTATTCTTGGAGGATTGTTTAAAGTGGTTACCCCAATTCTAAGAGGATCAGAAGCACTTAAATCATAATTTTTTGCTTCAATAACTGAAACTAAAGATTGAGGAAGTCCAAAATGGTTGGTTAATAACATTTAAATATATTAGCAATTATCAAAGCTAATCCTATAGTAATTAATAATGGTCTTAATACTGACCACCAAGCACAAAAATTTCCAATTATAATTAATATTGTTCCACAAACTATTAAAATCATTTTATCTCACTTTCATCTATTTCTCTAACTAGAATTCCAGCCTCTTCAGCAAGTATTCTACTATATGTATCGTAGTCAGGTTTTACTTTAAGACAAACTACTTCTTTAATTCCTGCATTAATAATGGAACCCATACAGTTTTTGCAGGGCAGACAACAATAGCAATAGATAGATGCTCCGAGTGTGGAAATACCATTACGTGCTGCTTGGTTAATTACATTTTCTTCACTATGTTGTGCGATACATAAATGAAGTCCTTGCCCTGATGAATATTTTAATATTTTACGAGGACATCTATCTACAATTTTTTCTAAAGAAAAAGCAGATTCTATAGTAGAATAAAATTCTACACTTCGTTCATCACAATGTTTAGTATTGCAAGGTGGTCCATTTCTACCTTCACTAACAATACATCCTTCTTTAACTAATACAGAACCAATCTTACGTGACATACATTTACTAGATTCACCTATTAGTTTAGCTATCTTTAAAAATCTAATATCCTTATCTATTTGAGACATAACTTACTCCTTTACATTGTTTAAATGCTTCTTTAATTTCATGAAAATTATAATAAATAAAACATCTATTTGGTAAATTAAAATCTTTGTATTTTTCTATTTTACAAAACCATCTACAAGTTAAACATTGTTTAGGTATATTAAAATTGTTTCCCATGGAGTCTTTCACGAGTCGTATTAAACTCAAGTTTGGCTTCTAGTGCTTCCTCTAATCTTATATCAAAAGCCCCGCACATATCACAAACCCTTATAAGTAAATCAGAAAATTCTTCCTCTATTGCTGTGAATTCTGGTATATGTTCACTTGGGGGATTACCATGTCTTAAAGCTTCTAATGCTTCAGAAAGTTCTGAGTGCATGAGTGCTATTAATTCTCCCTTGTTTCTTTCTTTATCCCAGAAACCTTTGGAGATGGCTGTCTTATGACTTTCTTTTATTAGATCTGATATATGCATTATTACCTTTCTT
>Ga0172381_10007738_pt1 | contig 10599 bp, 8 predicted proteins | sample Leawel6488metaG_FD_119754 | JGI IMG/M metagenome (GOLD analysis project Ga0172381, IMG submission 119754) | Leachate microbial communities from a municipal landfill in Southern Ontario, Canada - Leachate well 64-88 metaG | ecosystem: Engineered > Solid waste > Landfill > Unclassified | place... | reverse complement strand
GGCGGTGCAGTCCGGAAAAAGCGATGAGTGGATTAAAGTCTTCATCATGGGTCAATACGGGACCACGCTCAACGGGAAACCGGTCTACCCTGAGTTCAACGACAGCGTGCACGTGGCGAAGGAAGAGATCAAACCTTACCGCGGTATGCCTTTGCTATTGGCTTTTGACTTTGGCTTGAATGCGTCCTGCGCGTTTCTGCAACTAAGTCCGGCCGGCGCGCTCAACATCATCGACGAGTTGACTAGCGAGAGCATGGGAATTCAGCGGTTTGTCCAGGAGATGTTGAAACCTAAAATAAAGGCGGAGTACGCGGATATGAAGCTGGTGTGCACGGGTGATCCAGCCGGATCCCAGCGTTCTCAAACCACGGAAGTTACGTGTTTCCAACTACTTGCGGAGGCGGGGTTCGAGATGGAACCGGCCATCACCAATGAGTTCGTGGCGCGGAGGGAAGCGGTGGCATACTACCTGGCGAAGTTGGTGAACGGTAAACCCGCGTTCCAGTTGTCGCCCCGGTGCGACGTGTTGCGGAAGGGGTTGCTCGGCCACTATCTTTACCGGCGGATGAAGGTGAGCGGAAGCGAGCGGTACACGGACCGGCCTGAGAAAAATATGTATTCCCATCTCCAGGACGCGCTTCAGTATGGGGCTCTATATTATAAGGGAGTGGCCAACATGTCCGGTACGGGTGGCCTTTCTGGGGCAGGCTTATTAAACGCGCGGAGGACGGTGAAGGTTATCGACTTCGGGGCGTGGTCATGAAAGATTTCTCTTGACAAGGTCTGGGATTTATGGTATCTGTAAAGAAATTTAAGGAGGGGGACCCCGTATGAACGAGTTGCTCGGTATCAGATCTCAAGACGAGGCCCTCGCTATCCTTAATTCTGAGCGCGATGCGCGTAACCGCGAACTTCTTGGTGCTACAACCGATAAACAGGAAGTCGCGGTGGGCAAACTTGAGGCCTATCTCGCGAAAATCTACCAGCGAAACCGGGACCACCGAAAGAATTCTGGCATCGATGATGGTTTGCTTGCTTCTCTCCGCGCTATTAACTCCGAGTACGACCCCGCCAAACTCGCCAAGATCACCGCGGCCGGCGGTTCGGATATCTATATGGGAATTACCGGAGTAAAATATCGCGCAGCCGTCGCGTGGCTCTTGGATATCTTTGCTACCGAGTCTGACATGACCTGGGGTCTTAAGCCCTCCCCCGTTCCCGATCTCCCGCCCTCCGACATCGAAGAAATTTCCGCGCAGGTCCAGGCTAACGTGCAGCAATTTATGCAACAGGCCGCCCAGCCCCAAGAAGGCCAGGATCCGAATGCGCCTCCTCCTCCCCTATCCCCGGAGATCGCGGCACAGTTCAGGGATAAACTGGTCGATGATGTCCGCGACATGATCATGAAGAAGGCCACCAGCAAGGCCGAGGGGATGGAGCGCCTCATCCACGATCAGATGGTGGAGGGCGGGTGGCTCGATGCGTTCTCTAATTTTGTGTGCGACGTAGTTGGTTCAAAGGCCGGTATTATCAAGGGACCGATCACGCGGATGCGGCGGAGAAAGAAGTGGCAGGTGAATCCGCAGACCGGACAGGCCGATATCATCGTCACCCAGGAACCGATAAAGACTTTCGACCGCGTGTCCCCTTTTGATGCTTTTCCTTCCCCGACGGCCGTGGATTTTACGGATGACTTTATCGAGCGATACCGGTTGACCCGCTCCGCTCTTGTTGAGTTGCAGGGGGTCGAAGGGTACAACGCCTTGGAGATCATGGCGGTGCTGGAGGAGTTCGACGCTCTTGCCGCGCCCCCCACCGCCGACGCTACAGACATTGACCGCGCCGAACTTGAGAAGAAAAAGTCGACAGAAGCCGACTCTGTGCGGGACTCTATTGAAGCTATTGAGGCTTGGATCTCAGTCCCCGGTGAGGAACTCTTGGACTTTGGGTGGGAACTTGACGAACGCGGGCAACCTATAGACCCTGTCTCCGCTTACGATATCTGCGCGATAGCTATCGGGAACCACATCATATACTCTGAGTTTAACCAGGACCCCCTACACCGCAAACCCTATTGCAAGTTCGGGTGGAACAGTATCCCCGGGTCGTTTTGGTATCAGAGTCTTGCTGAGTTGATGGAGGAACTGCAGAGTCTGATCAACGCGTCCTTCCGTGCCTTGGTGAATAACGAGTCTATATCCAGCGGAGTGCAGGTGGTCATTAACGACGTCAGCCGACTGCTTCCTGGCGAAGATTTGACGGGTATGTTCCCCGGAAAGATTTGGCAGTGTCTGAATAAGTCTAACTCTACCCTGCCCCCGATTACCTTTTTCCAACCCGCGTCCAACGCTTCGGAACTCTTGGCTATTTCGGACAAGGCGACGCAACTTGCGGACGATTACACAGGAGTGCCCGCGTACAACTACGGCACCCCGTCAGCATCTGCGGCCGGACGTACCTCGTCCGGGTTGTCGATGTTGATGAGCAACGCGGCCAAGGGGATAAAACGGATCATCCTTGGCATCGATCGTTTTGTGTTTCGTCCGCTTATCGAGCGGTGTTACGATGCCAATATGATGGATCCCGCCGTAGACCCCGCTATAAAGGGGGATATGGTCGTGGAGACCGTCGGTGCCGTGGCCCTCATGGTAAAGGAACAGTTGAGCGAACAGCGGATGGCTTTCCTCGCCGCTACGGCCAACCCCGCGGACTTGAAGATCATGGGTTACAACGGACGGGCAAAGATGTTGAGGGCGGCCGCTAAGTCTCTTGAACTTGCTGGTGAGGAGGTGGTGCAGGATGAGGTGGAGATTGAAAAGAACGTGTCCGGCGAACAGGATGCTCAGAACGCACAGATTCAACGGGAGTTCCAGTTGAAACAAGCCACGCTCCAAGCGGATATCGAATTCAAACGAGGGCAGATCGAAATCCAAAAGGCAGACCTCGCCCTGAAGGCCCAGGAACTTGAGCAGGTGAAGACCCCTCAGGTGGGCATCAAGGCCAAGGAAGCGGACAACCGCGCGCAGAACGATGCGCTCCGGGGGTATATGGAGATGACGAAACCGGAACCGGAAAAAGCCGCAAACGCAGAAAAATAGGAGGACTTATGGCATGTTGATGACTATAATGCCAGGGGAGAGAGTCTTGAAAGCCCTGTGTAACTTGCGGGTAAACGAGGACTTCAAGACCGTTGTGAAATGGTTGGCCGCTAATCGGGATGATGCGGTCGAGGTATTCCCAGAGTTGAAGGAGATAGATCTGATTCAGTTTCAGGGATACGCAAAAACTCTCCTCACTTTCTTAGATATCGTCGAGACGGCTCCCGAAGTTTTGGACAAGTCTTTTACTAAAAATAAAGTGAAAGATTTTCCTTGACAAGTAGCGGGAGTTGTGTTAGATATTGAGTTGTGTTGGAAAAAACGTCTTTTAAAGGGAGACAGAAAATGCAGAAGCAGAAACGATTTATGGTTAGCGCGGTTGTTGGTTTGCTGGCGGTTGCCTGTTTCGCGGCCAAGTACGAACAGTTGAACGTTGGCGAACTGTCTCTCGACGGCACCAAGGTCACGGCGACCGCAGCCCAGTTGAACACCCTCGGCCCTTTATCTAGTCTGGTGCTCACGAATGTGGCTAAATCCACGGGCGCGGTGACGGCGACTGCTGTTGTTACTCCGCAGGCTCCCAGCGCGGTGACGCCCACGATCACAGTGACAGCCACCATGTCCACAAACACGTGGGTATATCTGGATGGATCAAGCAATGTTGTCACCAATAGCATTGTTTATGTGTCCGCTGTATCGGCCGCCTGTTCGGCATTGCCGGTATTTGCTACTAACGCGACGGTTGCGGTGACTGTTGCTGGTGGTGACGCGGTTGTGACAAATATCACGGTTCAACGATAACTTTTTGGTTTTTCAATGCGACACCGGCACAACGTCGGCCGCAAAATAAAACCCGCTGCCTCCGGACGGCCATGGGCCGGCGCAGCATAACAGGAGACCTATGGCAGTACCAAAGGCGGTGGAACAACAGGAAGCGGAGGCTGAACAGGCGGTAAAGGATTACATGGAGAGTCAAGGCGAGACTGAAAAGTTAGCCGTAGACCCCCAGGACAAACCTGACGCCCAAGCCAGCGAAACTCCAAAACCTGTGGCGACGGCAGTTCCGGATGAAATTCTCCCTCCCGCAGGAGATGCGGCCGGGGAATTGGCCCAACTCAAACAGCAGTTGGCCTATGAAAAACATCGGAACGATAGTTTGCAGGGTCGGTTGGATTCTCAACTCCGACCACTGAACGATACGGTGCGGGATCTGAAGACTCAGTTGGCGGCAATGGAGACAAAGGTCGCGCAAAAGGCCAAGGAGGACCTGGGTCCGGCGCACCTGCGCCATGTCCGGCCGGAGGAAGTGGAGACCCTCGGCAAGGATGTGGTGGATGTGCAGTCCCGGATAGCTAGGGGAGAAGCGGAAGCGGCGGTTCAGTCCGGCGAAGTGGGGGCGATGGCCCGGCACGAGGAACTCAAGAAGCGGCTTGAGCAACTGGAACAGGGGCGGCAGGAAACTGCGGCCAACGTTTTCTGGGGTAAGGTCGAGAAACTGGTTCCTGGTGCGGCGGGTATAAATTCGTCCGACCCTCGTTGGGGTGAGTTTCTGAATACCGCGGATCCTTTGAGTGGGAGGATGCGAAGAGAGATTGGCGAGGTCGCTATATCCCTCGAGGATGTTCGGCGGGTTGTGGACCTGCTTAACGACTTCAAGGAAGCAGTTGGGGAGAAGGTAAATCCCCCGGTTTCCGGAAGTCCGGCCCCCGTGGCCGGTAGCGTCCGTCCTGAAGTCGTGCGCGCGGGAGCGACGCCGGCAACGAGGTCGCCAGCGGCCGGGAACAAAGCGGTCATCAAGGAATCTCATATAAAGAAGTTCTATGATGACTGGGCCCGAGGCAAGTTCGGTGGGCGCGAGGCGGAGGCGCAGAAGATAGCGGATGCAATTGAAGCGGCGGTGGATGAAGGGAGAGTTATTCGCGGCTGATTGGTCGCGGAGTCCCCCGCTGCGTTGGATAAACAGTAAAAGGAAGGTGCACAATGGGTTACCCTACAGCAGCGGGAAAAGTGGACATTGGTAAGTCCACCATGCAGTATATTCCTGCTTTGTATAGCGGCAAGATGTTGAAGAAGTACTACGATTCAACGGTTCTGTCCGCGATTACGAACACGGATAAGCTGTAAACATAGTCCGTGTAAAACCTGGTGAATTTCTGGAACCCTGAAATGGGAATCAGAAGCCCGACCTAAAACAAGGCGGGTTCAGAGACTAGGCGGTGAGATGATAACCTCTGAGCGTATGCTCCGAATGGAGGTAGAGATGAACGATGAGATTAGGGGTGCGGTGGTTGGTATGGTGTACGGGGATGGTTATATAAACGCGACGAACGAAAAACACGAGTTGGTTGTCGCGCATTCCTTGACCCAGGCTGACTATTGCGAACACAAAGCGGCGAGACTTCGCAAGTACTTTTGTAGGGACTTTAAGGTGTGCAAATACCGAAACGGTCCTGGTGGAAGATACTGGTGCGTGAAGTTTACGTGTTCTCACCCGTATATGACGCAGGTCCGAAGTTGGACCTACCCTGGCGGAAAGAAGTATTTTCTTAAGCGGGTGCTTGAGATGCTTACCCCCGAAGGGATTGCCTTTTGGTATATGGACGATGGGAGTGCCCATCGAAACATAGACTCGGAGGGGTGGACTACCTCGGTTTCAACGAGCATCGCGACGTTTTGCAGTCAGATAGAAGCGGAGACGATCGGGGAGTATTTTAAACAGCATCATCAGATCTTGTTCAAGATTCGATGCCGTAAGACTTCTCCCGAGGATCATAGGTTTTATCTAGAGGCTAACACGGAACAGAGCCGGTGGTTTGTTCGGTTGATACAGCCCTATGTGATACCTTCGATGCTTTATAAGATTGCTCATGTTGCAGATCTTACCGCCCACGAGCCCCGGGCTCCTGTTGGGGATTGCGTCGAGTGCAAGAAAAAGATTTTTGGGACGCAATTCGGTGGACTTTGCGCGGCATGTTACTCTCGGAAGTATTATCGAGAGACCCGCAAGTTCAGGGGGATACCACCCCGAATAGGAGATGATATAGTCCGACCTGTCGGAAAGGAAGAACCGACAGAAGTCGCGGATAAAGAGCCGCGACGATAACACAAGTGTATGAAGGCGAAATCAAGAAGTTCGGCGATACGGTCTACATTCGCGGTCTCCCGACGATCACGATTCGGGATTACGTGAAGGGCCAGGCGCTGGTCAACGAGCAACCGGAAAGCACGTCCACATCGCTCCTGATCGACAAGGGGCATTACTGGTCGTTCGTTTCGGAAGACCTTGACAAGATCCAGACCGACATCAAGAGTTACGTGGCCAAGTGGTCCGCGGATGGTGCCGAGCAGATGAAGATCACGATCGACACGAACGTACTGTCCAACATACCGGCCAGTTCGAACGCGTCGAATATCGGGACCACGGCCGGACGCAAGTCCGCGTCGTACAACCTAGGCAGCGCGACCGGCACTCCGATTACGTTGACAAAAGCCAATATCCTTGAGTACATTGTGGATTGCGGCAGTGTCCTCGACGAACAGAATATCAACGAAGGCGAACGGTTCATCTTGATGCCTCCGCGGTTGATCGGTTTGTTGAAGAAGTCTGACATCAAGGACTGCGCAATGACCGGCGACGCCACTTCGGCGATTCGTACCGGTTTGGTGGGACAGATTGATCGTTTCAAGATCTATTCGTCCAACCTGCTCAAGACCTACAGCACCGGCACCAGCACCTGCTGGTACTGTCTGTTTGGTCACAAGGAAGCCACGACCTTCGCCACGCAGTTGACGGAGACAAAGGTTCAGGACAACCCCGATGGTTTCGGGATGCTGCACCGTGGGTTGATGGTGTACGGTTACAAGGTCGTGAATTCCGCGGCCTTAGGCTATCTGTACGCGAAGGTATAATAACAAGGAGAGGTGACTTATGGCTGCTGAGAATGTTGGAACGACTGTCGACAAGGATATCGGGAAGGGTGAATTCCTGGCCATCGGGCCGAAGATTGGGATCATTCAGACCGAGATCGATTTCGACGATGTGACCTGGAGCGAGAGCGGGGACTGGGTGAGCGTGTTTACGTTTACGGCCCCCGCAATGGTTTTGGCTGCAGGTATGTATGTCGTAACCGCCCCTACCGATGCGACGAGCGCCGTTGCCCTTGGCACCGGTGGTTCTGATGTGTTGATGGCCGCGGTGACGATGTCTGCCGCTGCGGTGGTGGGAAATTCGACCTTTGGTGAGACTCCGCTGTATTTCGCGGCGGATTCGATCCTTACGGCCGCGATTAGCACTGCCTCTAGTGCGGGTGCGACCGTTCGGTTCTGGGCCTTGATTGCTGACGTCAGCGATGTGGCTGGGTAAGTGTCTGGTTCTTTAGCAAGGAGCGGGGGAACGGGAGTTATCGTTCCCTTCCCCCGTTTTCTTTTGCCAATTTTTCTTGGGGGTTGTCTGCTATGAAACGAAAACTTTTTCTTTCCTTCGGTGTGGCGGCCCTCACCGCCGTTGGTGTTGCGTTGGCCGGCGGGTTCAGCAAACGGGTGATTCAGTCTTTTGGTAATCCTTTGGGGGCGACCCTGACTTGGACGAACACTATCGCAAATTTCTCGGTCGACCGTATCTCGGTGGTCTTTCCTTCCGCGGTGGCTAACACTTCGACCATATATCAGGTTTCCAAATTGGTTAACGATTCCGGTGCCGCTATTTCGACGACCAGCCTAGTGGCTGAGGTCGGGTCTGGTTCCGCGACCACGTTTACCTGGGACAATGATACGTCTTTAGTTATTCTGAAGGGCGACTTGCTCATAGTTGTAAATAGCGATACCAATCAGGCCTACTTTGTTTCCGATATGCTTCTATTAGATTAAGGAGCCCTCCTATGCGCCGCACTACTCTCGCATGCGTGGCGGCCTTCTGGATGGCGGCCGCGAGTCTTGCTTCCGGGTTTCCTTATGCTACGTCCACCGGGACGTTTAGCTGTGTGTCTGTTCCCCCGAACGACTGGTCCCAGTTCTTCTGGAATTGGTCCGATCGAAATTACACGATGGTGAGCGTGAATTTCACGGGTCTATCCGGCCCCTCGACAATTTCCAACATATATCTACGGCTAGCGTATCCCGAGAAGGGGCCAGCGTTTCTAACTCTCAGCACGGGAACCTTGACCCCAGGTTCTTCTAACTTGGCCTGGGCCACTCCGTCTCCGATTGCCCCCTCCAACATACCCCCAAACAAGACGTATTACGCCGAATTCCAGGGGGTTAGCGCCAGCGGGGAGACGGTGTCTCTCGCGAAAGGGAAAATTCGGACCGACTGGTCGCTGTACAGTATAATCAACGCCACGTCGTGGGTTCCCGTGAACGTTGTATATTCCGGCAGCGGGACTATTTCAATCGCGGAAAGTGATCCGGTTCACGTTGCGTGGCTTCCGACTTATACGGCTCATGCTGCGGCCCAGGCTAACACGAACCTTGGTTTCCAAGCCCTGCATAATGCCCAAGCGGATACAAATGCCGGCTTCCAGGTCCTGCATAACGCCCAAGCTAACACCAACATCTCGTTCCAACTTCAGATAACGAACAACCTTACGGCACAGAACAACACAAACGTAGCGTTTCAGGCCATACACGATGCTCAGGCAAGCACGAACATAATCTTCCGTAACCTGTTCACGGCGCAGACAAGCACAAACTCCCTGGTCCAAGGACTCCTGACCGCTCTGGCTTCCACAAACTCCCTGTTTCAGGGTCTGTTTGACGGACACGCTTTGACAAACTCCCTGTTCCAAGGACTCTTTGACTCGCAGTCCAGTACGAACTCGTTATTCCAAGGTTGGTTCACGTCCCAGACAAGTACCAACAGTCTTTTCCAAGGGCTGTTTGATGCGTTGTTTAGCACCAACGCTATATTTCAGGGGTTGTTTGATGCACAGGTAAGTACCAATACCGTTTTCCGGGACCTGCATACCGCACAGGGTAATACGAACACGGGATTTCAAGCCCTGCACGATGCACAGGTTAATACCAATCTCGGGTATCAGGCGCTTCACAACGCCCAAGCCAATACGAATACGATCTTTAGGGACTTGCATTCCGCTCAGGCCAGCACAAACGCCGCCTTCGAGCTTCGCATAGTGAAAGGCGAGACAGCTTACGGCTGGGGGGATTGGTCCGGTCAGGGATTCCTGACGGGGTGGACGAACATCTTCACCGATCTTACGGTTGCCGATAGAAACTGTCTCAGCACGAATCTATCCGGCCTGACCCAAGGGACATACACCGGTTCCCTGACTTCGGTTTCCTACACCGGAGTAACGACCTTGGCTATCGGGAAAACATACGCATGGGGATTCACCAAGGCCAACGCCTACGGAACGTCCACGCTCTCTATCGCGTCATTCTCATTGACCGCAACGGCCGCTGGTGCCGTCAGTAATTATTTCACCTTTGCGGGAACTGATTCGAATCTTGTCCTTAAACTAGATGGTGACGGGTCGAGCAAGTCCGATGTAACCGGGGTGTATGTCCAGCAGATCACGAATGGGAGTTTAAGCGCAATAGATGTAAAGATTGGAAACAGCGCAACTCTTGGTGGGGTAACTCGCACTACTTGGCCCGCCACTGGTTCCGACACCAATGCCGTCTGGGGCAACATCTCCGGCACGCTGGCAGATCAGTTAGACCTGACCGATACCGTATCCAAGGCGAGCGCCGCATACCCGTCCAATAACCCGTCCAACTTCGTTGACCAGACCGTAACCAACGCCATTAACTCCCGCATTGACGACCTGACCAACGGCGCGGCACTTGGCGTGACGGCGGTGCAACGCACGGAAACAAACGGTTGGGAGGTCGGTAGTCATGCATCCTTGCTCGCAACCAACGGTTCGGGCGCGAGTCTGACCGGGATCACAGCGGAACAGGCAGGCGCGGTGGCAACCAACGACGCGCGGTATCTCGCGGCCCTGACCAACGAAACCGGCGCAACGAACATCGTGGCTGGGGCAACGAACTCCTATAACCCCACTACGCGCACGGTAACCTGGAACACCAACGCGGCGGCAGGTGGAACGAATGGCGGCGGCGTGGCCGACCTGTCAGGCTGGTCCACCAATCCGGCAGTGTCGCAGATTACGTGGACAGAAACTGTTTTAACCACAAACGCGGAAACGGTGTCAACAAACCTAATTGTCACTGGCTCGCTTACTCCTGACAAGGTCGGAACATATGTTGGCAATCCAACGGATGGATGGAGCCTTGCCGATTGGGCGATACAATGGCAGGGTGCAGATACTTGGAGATTCTCCGATTTTAGTACTTATAGCGGCTGGATGTACACGCTGGATAGCACGGGCACCAATCCAGTTGGCACGTATGATCCGGATACAATTACGCCTCCCCCTGATGTTACCGGAACAGCCACGGTCGCCTATGGATTTGTAACCAACGCGGCAACGGTTTCCACAAACATTTATTCGTGGCTGGCCGGTTGGAACGGCACAAGCTG
>Ga0172381_10007736_pt1 | contig 10600 bp, 10 predicted proteins | sample Leawel6488metaG_FD_119754 | JGI IMG/M metagenome (GOLD analysis project Ga0172381, IMG submission 119754) | Leachate microbial communities from a municipal landfill in Southern Ontario, Canada - Leachate well 64-88 metaG | ecosystem: Engineered > Solid waste > Landfill > Unclassified | place... | reverse complement strand
TTATAAAAATAACCCTCGTATCTACTTCCTTTTATCCTTAGTCTTTACTATAAAATAATATACCAAAGCTCCTATGATTCCTAGGAATATTATTACAAGAATCCAAGCAATTTTATCTGAAGATTCCTTAAACTTCCTTTTCATGCAATTAATAAGCATTGAAAGCCAGAATATAAAAACAAAAACAGCTAAAATTAGTATAATCAGAGTAAAGATAATTCCAAGAAGAACCATTCCACCAAAAAGATTTATCATCTCCATAAAAATCAACAATGGATGAAAGTTTAAAAAACTTGTGAAATCTCTAAAAAATATATCTCTTTTATTACAAAAATGCTTATAAAATACTGCCCAATTTAATAATTATGAAAATAGGTGTTATAGGTGGCTCTGGACTTGAAAATCCAAACATCCTTCAAGATTTTAAAACAAAAGAGGTTGAAACCCCTTTTGGAAAACCTTCTTCTCCTTTAACAATTGGAAAGATAAATAACATAGAATTGGTAATAATTTCCAGGCATGGATTAAAACATGAAATTCCCCCAACAGAGGTAAATAATCGAGCAAATATATTTGCATTAAAAGATGAGGGATGCAAGTTTGTAATTGCAACAACTGCAGTTTGTTCCTTAAGAGAAGAAATAAAGAGGGGGGATTTTGTTATACTTAATCAATTTATTGATTTTACAAAGGAAAGAAAAGAAACATTTTTTGATAAATTTGAGTTTGGTCCAATTCATACTCAAATGGCAAATCCATTTTCTCCAGAACTAAGAAAGAAATTAATTGAAAGCTGTGAAAAACTTAAATTTCCAAATCATAAAAAAGGGACCGTTTTAACAATTGAAGGCCCAAGATTTTCAACAAAAGCAGAAAGCAATTTATTTAGGCAGTGGGGGGCACATGTAGTAAACATGTCAATAGCTCCAGAAGCAATACTTGCAAATGAAGCAGAACTTCCTTATGCTGCAATAGCCATGACTACAGATTATGATTGCTGGAAAGAAGATGAAGAACCAGTTACTTGGGATGTTGTAAAAAATATCATGAAAGACAATGCAGAAAGGGTAAAGAAAGTTCTTTTGGAAACAATTAATTCTTTTTCAAAAGAGCAAGAAATTGCTAAATTAAAAGATAAAATAAGAACAATCCCAGATTTTCCTAAGAAAGGGATTCTTTTCAGAGATATAACTACATTATTCCAAGACAAAGACAGTCTAAGAAAAGTGGCAGATATATTTTATGATAAATATAAAGATTCTAAAATAGATGTAATTGCTGGAATTGAATCTAGAGGATTTATACTTGCTGGAATACTTGCTGAAAAATTAAACGCGGGACTTGTATTGTTAAGAAAACCGGGAAAATTGCCTTATGAAACTGTAAAACAAGAGTATTCTCTTGAATATGGAACAGATACAATTGAGATGCATAAAGATTCTATAAAACTAGGACAAAAAGTTCTTTTGGTAGATGATTTAATTGCAACGGGAGGAACAACTTTGGCTTCCTGTGGCTTAATAAAGAAACTGGGAGGACAGATTGTTGATTGTGCATTTATAATTGAGTTGGAAGAATTGGGCGGAGTTGATAAATTGAAAAAGGAAGGCATATCTTCTTTTAGTGTAATGAAATTTAAGGAAAACGAATTGTAAATAACTATATTTTTAATCTCTTTATTCTAATATGATTTATGAAACTAGCAAATCAGGAAGAAGTTTGGGATAAAATAGCAAAGGGATGGAACAAATTCAGGGAAAAACCAATAAACGAATTGGGAGAATTTCTAAAAGATAAAAAAGGAAAGGTTTTGGATTTAGGCTGTGGCAGTGGAAGAAACTTTTTCAAAAAAAAAGGATTGGAATTTTATGGAATTGATTTTAGCGAACAGATGGTTAAATTAGCAAGAAAAAAACCATATAAGAAAGTTATAAAATCAAATGCATGGGAAATTAAATTTCCTGATCATTTTTTTGATTGTGCTCTTTATATCTCTGCATTGCATTGCATTCCATCGGAAGAAAACAGAGAAAAGAGCTTGATAGAATTAGCAAGAGTTCTAAAGCCAAAAGCACGGGCTTTCATTAGCGTATGGGATAAAGAGCAACCAAAATTTAAGAATGAAGAAAAAGAAATTTATCTCAAGTGGGGATTTAAAGAGAAGGATAAAGAATTTTATGTGGAAAGATATTACCGGCTTTATACTAAAAAAGAGATAATAAAACTCTTGGAAAAGCATTTCAAAATAATAAAAGTTTATGAAAAAGGGATAGTAAAAGGAAATAAAATTTTAAACAGATTTTCAAGAAGAAATATAAATATAGAAGTTGAAGCGAAGAAATAAATAATTATCTAGGTAAAACCACATATTTTTAATAATCTCAATATAACATCACAATCACAAGGTTAGTTAATAATAGAGCAAGGTTAATGGCTTAGGGGATAATTATTTTCCTCTTTCTCAGGGCGGGGATATATTATAACTTTACAATCCATCACCTTTCTTCACAACTCTCATCATATCAAAAAAACTTTTCTTTTCAAAATCAATAATCTTTCTCTCATCCAAATTTATCTTAACCTTTAAAATACCCAATCCAGAAATAAATATTGTTCCAAGAAGATAATTTTTTTTCTCCCTTGATTGCAAACTAAAAAGAAGCTTTTCTATCTTATTCTTTATTTTTTCTTCATTCATCTTGCCTTGAATCATTTCTTCTATCTCATCAAAATTAAAATCCACATTATCGGATATCTTCTCTGGTTTGAAGCCTTTGCCATAATCTTCAATTGGAATCATCTCAACACCATCATTCATTTTAAAACTAAACATCTTGTCAATTGAAGGAACAAAATAATCAATGCTCTGCTTATTTTCCTTATCTTTTTTATCCACTACAAAAAAACCAGAACAAAGAAAAGCGCCTTTGTTCTCATTTATAAATTTATCAAACGCATCTGAAGCGAGTAATTTTTCAAAATAAAATTGGAAATTCATATAACTTTCAGAATATTGCGATTTATAAGTTTTTAGAATTGAGGATATAAATAATTTTGAATATAGTTACATTCTCTTCTCTATTTCTTCTTTCAAATCAAATATAAACTCATCTTGGTCCATAGTTTTCACAACATTCTCCCCGCCTTTTCTTACTGCAAGAACTCTTTCTCTTTCTTCTTTGTCCCCAATAACGATTATGTACGGTATTTTCATCATCTCAGCATCCTTAACTTTTGCTTGAATTGTCTTTTGGTCAAAATCAGATTCTATCCTAATTGAAGGAATATCTTTTTTCATTTTTTCTAAAACTTCCTTAGAATGTTCAATATTTCTATCTGTAAAACTTAAAATTTTAACCTGAATGGGAGCAAGCCAAGTAGGAAGCCTTCCATTTACATTTTCCAATAAAATTCCCAAGAATCTTTCTAAACTTCCATATATTGTTCTATGAATCATAACTGGTCTTTTCTTTTTGTTGTCTTTATCTGTATATTCCAGCTCAAATCTATCGGGCATTGCAAAATCAAGTTGAATTGTTGCACATTGCCAAGTTCTTCCCAAAGAATCTTTAACATGAAAATCAATTTTAGGACCGTAGAAAGCACCGTCACCTTTATTAATAACAAATTTAACTTTTTTGGATTTCAATACTTCTTCCAATGTTTTTTCTGCCAAATCCCACATCTTCTCCTCTCCAATTCTCTTTTCAGGTCTTGTAGATAATTCTATGTGATCTAAATTTAATCCAAATTTGCTATAGAAAAATAAAGCTAAATCAATTATTTTTGCAAGTTCATCTTTCATTTGTCCTTCAGTGCAATAAATATGTGCATCATCTTGAGTAAATTGAATAACTCTGAACAAACCTCCTAAAACCCCGGACAGTTCTTGCCTATGAACAATACCAAGTTCTCCCATTCTCAAAGGCAAATCTTTGTATGATTTTGGAGAATTTTTATAAATAAGCATTCCTCCGGGACAATTCATCGGTTTAATAGCAAAAATCCTTTTTTCATATTCAGTTAAAAATATATTTTCTTTATATTTTTCCCAATGCCCTGAAATCTGCCATAATTTCTTATCCAAAATTTGAGGAGTTTGAATTTCTTGATAACCTGCTTTTTTGTGCTCCTCTCTCCAAAAATTTATTAATTCATTTCTTATAATAAAACCATTGTTATGCCAAAAGACCATTCCAGGAGCAACTTCAGAAAAGCTAAACAAATCCATCTGCCTTCCAATTATTCTATGGTCATTGTCTTTTAACTTTGAAGAATCAAGTTTGGACTTGGATATTTCTCTCAGTAATTGTTTTGAATCATAAACTTCATCCTTTCCCCCAGTTTTTCCTTTCTCTTCTTTTGTTTCCTCCAGTCTTATTTCTCTGGATAATTCACTTAAGGGATGCCCCTTAACTTTTAATTCAAATTCTTTATAATATCCAAATGGAGCTCTTGTAACCTTAAACTTCTCCTTTGTCAGCTCCTTCTCAGTTTTCTTCAATATCTCTTGTGCTAAATCTGGACCACCCAAATCCTTAGACAAATGAGCATATGGATAAAGAACTATATTATTTGCTTTAACTTGAGATGCAATATCCTTCACATTCTTAACAAGTTGCTCAACAACCAAAGAAACATTGTCATCACATTTCTCAACTGCAATCATAACAACAAGAGCTTCCTTTATTTCCTTTTCATTCTTATCTTGTTCTGGAAGTTCTTCTATGCTCTTGAGTGCCTTTTTTAATGGCTTAAATTTTATATAATCTACATGAAGATTCAACGTTTTCATGTTCGTTCAAGGAAATTCGAGTTTATAAAATTAATTTTACTAGACAATTAACAATTAAATAAGCTATGTAATAATATTATTTTTCTGTATACAAATCCTTATATATAATAAAAACGCTGAAAAACCAAGACAAAATGAAAAAAAATATCAAAACTTTATTTCAAGCTCTGCCATTTGTGGCTGCAAGTCTTACACTTTCACAAAAAGCGGATGGGCAAGCAATAAAAAAAGATCATAAAGTTAAAATGGAAATTGAGAATCCAAACACAGCATATTTAACATTTCAACCCGGAGATATGGGAATTGGCTTCGGTTATAGTAGAAAGATAACACCTCAATTGGGAACATATGCTTTTGCTTCTAGGGGAAATTATAAGTTTAATGGAGGAAGTTATATAAAAGACCACAATGCTTTTGGATTAGGTGGTTTAGTAAGATTGAGGGAAAATGGCGATGGCTCTCAAGGGTTTTTAAGCGGAGGAGTTTCTTACCATACATATGGGGAAAAATTTTACAAACCAGGTGAATTGAATGAAGACGCATTTAATCCCTTTTCAATGGATTTGGGAGCAGGCGTAGAATGGAATCACTGGGGCGTTGGAATTAATTTTGACATAACCAAATCTCAAGGACAGATAAATCTTAGACATTCTTTCTGAAATTTTTTACAAAAATACGCTAAAAAGTAGATTAAAATACCGCAAAGCTTTTATATGGTGCTAATTAAAAACAAACATGGCAAAAAAATCATATATAACAAGTAAAAAACCAACTTTATCGGGAGGTGAACTGCAAGCTAGAAATAGCCAGTGAACCAATCTAAATTTATTCTATTTTACTACAAGAATTCCCTTGTCTTAGATTTTTTTACAGACATTAATTATTTTGTAAATCAACCAAAACATTTAAATAGTGTTCACTGTGTGGTAGTAACAGGATAAAATGACAAAAAACATAAAAAACACATTAAAAAGAGGACTAATAATAGGGAGTCTTACTCTAGCTGGAGGAAGCTTTTACAGCGGGGAAAGTCCTGACAACTACACTAATTTGAACGATAATTCAAAAAACATTTCATTATTGGAAGAACCATCAAAATCATATTTTGAAACTATAGCCACAAATTATATTACAGAAGGTAAAAATTTTACAAGTTTTGAAAATGCAAAAAAACAATATGAAAGATACAAAGAAATAGAAGAAAAAGCTAAAGAAAGTGCCTTGGAAAAGATTGTAGAAACAGAAAAAAGAATTTTAGATGAAGAAAAGTTCTCAAAACCTTTCTATCTTACTGAAGATTCATTAACTGCATGCATAAAACAAGCATATAAAGAGATAAGTAAGGAGGGCAAAAAATGGCCAAAAGAATTTGACAAAAGATTGTTTAGATTAATGTTAAAACAAGAATCTGAATATAATGTTCATGCTGTAAGCCCAACAGGACATATGGGACTTGGACAAGAAGGCTTTGATTTGATTGAGACACTTAGACCAGAAAAATGGAATAAAGAATTCAAGGATTCGGTTACAGGAAAAATAGATACTTTTGCAATAAAAAGATATTTATTTAATCCAGTTGAAAATATTAAATTATCCTTAGAAGGTCTTGAATATGGATCAAAATTTTGTAAAAAATATGATGCAAATTGGAAAAATTCTGACCTTGAAACAAAGAGAAAAAAAATTCTTTTTTGTTATAATGCGGGAATTGGAACAGCCAAGAGATACAATTTTGATTCAAATATCAAAGAATTACCAAAAGAGAATAGAGAATATCCAGAATTAATCATGGATAATTATTATGATCCAGACACAAAGATAAAGTTATAATTGGTTAAATTTAAATGATTCTTTATCGCAATAATCTTTTTAAAAAAAGTTAATTAATAGAAGAGATGAATTTTAGCAAAGCCAAAGGAATAGGAAAAATTTTTCTATTAACCTCTCTGTTATATTCATTGCACGAAAAGGAAATAAATACTTCAATAAATGGAAATAAATTGGATAAAGATCCAAGAAAGATTGTTGTTCTCGATCCTGGACACGGATTTGGCAATAAAGAGAAATTCAAAATGGATTGGGGAGATGCAAGGTATAAAAATTATAGAGAAGTAAATATCACATTAAAACAAGCAGAAGATATAAAGAATATGCTTAATCCAAGTTTTTATAATGTAATTCTAACTAGGACTGCGAACTGTGCACAAACTCCTATATATTCAAGACCTGAATTAGCAAATAAAATGGGGGCAGATATTTTCATAAGCTTGCACATAAACAATTTTAGAGAAAAAAATATAAGAGGTTTTGAGGTTTATTATAGGGAAAATAAAAGCGAAAAACTTGCAAAATTAGCTGCGAAGAACTTGGAAGAAATTGCTCTTATTCCAAAAAGAAGAATCAAAAAAGAGAAATATTTGATGCTAAAAGAAACAAACTGTCCCTCCATTTTAATAGAAAGTGAATATTTATCAAATAAAAGAGGCAGGAAATGCATTCTTGATACAATTCCGAATATAGAAATGGCTGTAGTAAAAACTATTGAAGAATATTTCCAAACCCCCAGAAAAAAAAGCAACTAAAAAGCATAAGATTATTCCAAAAACATCAATAGAACAACGTCAAAAACCTTCACAAATATTTATAAATAAATATTAATTAATATTCTAATGAAAAAGAAGTGGATAATGGTTGTGTTTTTGTTTGCATTCTTATTTGTATTTTTAATAGCTTCATTTATTTCGGCAGAGATGACTGTAAGTGAACAACCTTATGAGATTTATAATCTTGAAGATACTTTAACAACTTCTGTAACAATAGACTCTTCAGAAGGAACATCTGGAATGTTTAGCATGACTCTGCTCTGTGGAAATAAGCAAATTGTTATTTTCACAGAAAGTGTAAATATCGCTGCAGGAGAAGAAAAAATAATGGAAACTTCTCTTTATTTAATAAAGAATGTAATAGGAGACTCTATAGGAATATGCAAAATAAAATCAACTCTTCTTGGAGAAGCATATACACTCACAAAAGATTTCGAAATTTCAAGCAATATTATTCTTCAGCCAAATATTGGGGCAACTAAATTTGAACCAGGAGAAAGCATAATAATCTCCGGGGAAGCTACAAAAGAAAATGGACAAAAAGCAAATGGATTTATTGATTTAGAAATTATAGTTGATGATTCTTCAAATAATATAATAAAAACTGGTGTGATTAATAATGGAATATATTCAATGAATGTAACTCTTCCAAAGAATATTGCTGCAGGCAATTACTTGGTAAAACTTAATGCTTATGAAACAAATTCAGAAAAAGACAAAACAAACAATGGATATGTTAATTATAATATTGCAATAAAGCAAATCCCAACTTACCTTGAACTCCTTCTTGAAACAGATCAAGTAGAGCCTGGAACAAGTGTAAAAGTAAAAGCAATTTTGCATGATCAAACAGGAGAAAAGATTGATTCAAGTGCAATAATAACAATAAAAAGAGGAACAACAGATATACAAATTCAATCCGAAGAAGCAACAGGTACATACTTTGAGTTTCCAATAGCATATAACGAACCTGCTGCAAATTGGACTATATTTGCATTATCTAATCAACTTAGTAGAGAAATTACTTTTGTTATAACAGAAAAGGCAGCAGTTGAGGTGGCAATAACAAATAGCACAGTTACTTTTACAAATAAAGGAAATGTTGTTTACAATGAAACGGTAATTGTAAAGATTGGGGAAGAATCAATAGGTGTTCCTATTTTATTAAATGTAAATGAAGCACAAGAATACGAACTAAAAGCTCCAAACGGACAATACACTGTAGAAGTATTAAATGGAAATGGCGAAAGCCAATTATCCAAAATAGTTCCTCTCACAGGAAAATCAATAGAAATAAAAAATTTATCTCAATCAAGTTTTAAGGAAATAATTGAAACTCCTTTTGTTTGGATATTCATAATATTTGTTTTTGCTGCAGTAGTATTCATACTCATGAAAAGAGCTAAAACCCCAAAATTTTCCTCTGGAAGTCTTTTTAAAAAAAAAATTAAACAGCCTAAAATAAACGCTGCTTGGGAAAATAGAGCTGTACCCTTATCAAAAAATTCAAAACTTGAAACAAAGAATAAAGCAATTTTTGCTCCATCTATAAAAGGAAACAAGCAAGAAGTTAGCATAGTTAACATAAAGATAAAAAATCTTGGAGAAATACAGAATAAGAATGGGAATGCAGAAGAACCTCTTCAAAAAATAATTAACATAGCAGAAAGCAAAAAAGCTTTTGTATACGAAAATCAAGAGAATTTATTCTTTATAATTTCTCCTTCAAAAACAAGAACATTGCAAAATGAATCAATCGCTCTTGAAATTGCACAAGGTGCAAAAGAGATATTGTCTGACCATAACAGAATATCTAAGTTTAAGTTAAACTTTGGAATATCCTTAGAATATGGTTCTATAGTTGAAAGAACGGATAAAGGAGTTATGGAATTTATGATGTTGGAAAATTTGCTCAATAATGCAAAGAAGATAGCTTCCGTTTCAAAAGAAGATATATTATTAGGAGAGAAGATAAAATTAAGATTAACAAGTGTGAGAACAGAAAAACAAGAGAATGAAAGAATTCCTTGTTATAAAATAAAAGAAATGAAATATCATGACGAAGAACATTCTAGATTTATAAAAAGTTTCTTGAAAAAAGCTGAAGAAAAGAAAGGGCAAATCTAAATATTTCCAATTGAGCCTTTTTTCTTAATATTTGATTTCAACTTAGAAGTATTCTTTTTTGATATCTCTTCTTTAACTATTTCTCGAACTTCAGATTTGGATACACTCTCCTGATTGGAGATTTTATTTTTTAGGTCTTCTATCTTCTTGCCTATGCTAAATCCAATGCCAGTAATCTTGAATACAATTCCCAATGCTATCAATATTAATCCAAGGACAAACATCCATAAAAATACACTGGATGATTCCGAAAAGAACATTGCTACAACTTGAGAAAGAATATCTTTTATATTTTCGCTTGATAAAGCCGCAGATATAGGGGATAATATTGCATTAACGATAATTCCCCCAATCTTTTTAAACGATAAAACAATTAAGGAAGCTATAATAGTTATAGAACCAACGAGAACAGGAGCATTTGATATCTTTTCCACGATTAGAAATGCTAAGCATGCTAAGATAAGAGCAGCTATAAAAAACTTAAAGAAAAGGGACTTCCAAAATTGGCGTGCATAATCTGAAACTAAGAATAGAGGAACACTAGATTCAGCAAAACATTCCTTGAAAGTGCAATTATATTCCTTGTAATAAAAATCATGCACAAGGTAATTCACACTGTAATTAAAAACACTATCATATCCTTCTTGAACAACAGTGCAGGGAAAAACAAAAGTATATCCTTCAATCTCCTGAACTATTTCTGTATTTTCATTATTTTGACAATATGCAGAAGCATAGGGCATAAACTGTTCCGTTATAACTTCTGTGCCTACTTGAGTTTCTACAACATTCAAAACAATTGGATAAACTTTCTGCTGGACATTATCATAAGTTAAAGATAAGCTAACTGTAGAGAATATTCCTGCAATTAAAACTGCCAAGAATAACAATATAGAAATAATAATTATTGCAAATCCTCTTATTACACCCATGAGTAAATTAAATAAAAAGAGTTTTTAAAAGTAATTACATTCTTTCCAAAGCTTGAATTCTCATTTCTATTGGGGGATGCGTGCTTGCAAGATTCTTAAATGGACTTGCAAAAAACATAGGAGCAATTGCCTTGCTTACTTTC
>Ga0172381_10007735_pt1 | contig 10600 bp, 15 predicted proteins | sample Leawel6488metaG_FD_119754 | JGI IMG/M metagenome (GOLD analysis project Ga0172381, IMG submission 119754) | Leachate microbial communities from a municipal landfill in Southern Ontario, Canada - Leachate well 64-88 metaG | ecosystem: Engineered > Solid waste > Landfill > Unclassified | place... | reverse complement strand
GGAGTTATCCAGCATAATTGCTGCAGGTATCCGAAGTTGGAGAGATGACCGAACTATGTGCCAATGCATTGAGTTCCGTTGTGGAATTTGTGGCAAACAGTGTGCATATTGTTTCAGATTATCGGAAGAAGAAATTGCTTGCAGTGCTATCGACCACTTAGAAATGCATAAGAGACACATGTTTAGGACATTGGGATACAAATTAAGTGAGCATTGCGAATATGCTCTAAAATGACGGAAGGAGCGGTTAGAATGGGAGACACAAAGATAGACCTATGTGAAGGTAAGTACACGGTAATCATGAGCGAGGATATGAGAACATTCAAGGCTTTGAGGCATGGTGAGGAATGGAGAAACCTATGCGGTGACAACCTCATACATGCACTGGTTAGCAGGATACGAGAACTCGAAACAAAGCCAGCAGTACGTATTGTAGCAAAGTGGACAATCAGACCTGACAAAATGAAAGAGTTCATGACACTCGCATTCGCATTGATAGCTGCATCTAGGAATGAAAATGGATGCCTATCGTATGAATTGGTGCAGTCGCTGGACGACGACAATACCATAGCATTCCTGGAAAGTTACAGCAGTGAAGCAGCCGTAGGCGTACACAACACATCCAAACATTTCAAGGAGTTAGTCCCAAAGATGATGCTATGCAGTAGTGAGATGGATGTTGGCACATACACCTGAGAATTTTAAGAAGTTAGCCGTGTAAAATATAGCAGATGTGTTGCCATAACGCAAAATACAGTGAGAAAGGAGAAAAACATGAGATTTTCAAGCTTAAAAGGATTTATCGCTGCAATAATCATACTAACATTATTATTTGTATCCGCACTATCATGCTTTGCACAAACAGCCACAGTTGTAGACAAAACAGCATTGTATCAGACGTATTATCCAATATTTGGCTGGACAAACGTTGGAAGTCAGCAAACCTATTATCGTACTCTTAGTTATACCAACGGTTATGCTTTTGTACGTGCTGAAAACTACGTCGTTATGTACACTAATCAGCCCTTTGCTGGGAGAGTCATTGGTGTACAGTACTATTACCAAACATGGTAATCAAAAGGAGGACTGCAATATGAAGAAAATGGCAATTGCACTGCTTATATGTGTCATCTTGTGTACATCGTTAATAACAGTTTCCGCACAACCTGTCCAAATCATTGATAGAATTGCTACCTATCAAGTGTACTACCCCTTATTTGGGTGGACAACCCAAGCTGGACCACAGGTTGAATATAGAACTATTGCTTACAATGGAGATTATCAGTTTGTAAGGGCTGAACCGTTCTGCATTATATACGACGCAGGTCTTTTTACAGGCAGGATTATAGGAACACAATACATTTATCAATGAGTTAGCGTATCTGGTAACACATCTCTGCCCAGTACACCTGAAGAATGTACTGGGCAGAGTAATTTGAAACATAAAAGGAGGTGAAATGAGATGACGGAAGTAATCATAACAACAGACGGAAGTGTTTCGGGCAATGGTAAGCCTGATGCAATCGGTGGCTGGGCATGTATTCTTCAGGCGTACAGAGAAAGCCTTGACACAGAGTGCTCAAAGTGTGGATACAAGGGTAAACTTGATGAGTTCGAGGATACCGAATGTGACGGTGATGTATGGGGAACGTGTCCAAAGTGCCATGTTAACTGCATGCTGTTCATTGAAGAGAAGAAACTCATTGCTGAGAAGGAATACAGCGGTAAGCTGGTATATGAAACTGATAGTTGTCCAATTACCAACAACCGTGCTGAGATGTACGCCATACTGAAAGGCTTAGAAGAAGTGATTGGAAAGAACTGCAGGATTGAGGTGCATTCAGATAGCGAACTATGCATCAAGACATTGAATGGTGAGTATAGCAGGAAGACCAATCAAGACCTGTGGGAGCGACTGGATAAGCGTTGTGAGGAATTGAAACAACGTGGCTGCAGTATAATATTCATGTGGGTACGAGGACACAATGGACACGTGCTCAACGAAAGATGCGACAAACTGGCAAGTAAAGCTAAAAAGGGGTGAGCCTATGAATCTGTTCAGTGACGTTGGTTATACGGAGGATGGCGTAAGGGTAGGCAACTGTAACCTATGCGGAGGCAAGGGAGTCGCTGCAGACCAGCACCATTGCAGGCAGATAACTGTGATGATTAAGCAGATTGCCGAGCAGACAATATGGTCATTTGATACAGTGATGGAGATATACCGTGAGTGGGAAGACGACATAATAACCGATAAGATACTCAGCTATGCTTTGGTAACAGCCATGACGCCTGACAGGATGTCAGAAGAGTTCGACAAGATGTTTGCAGGCATTACCATGGAGCAGTTTAGGGCTATTGCTGAGTTGCAATTGTTGTTACTGGAGAAAGGGTGGTATTGATGAGTTTAATAGGTATTGTAGGATTGCTATTGCTGACAATCGTAATGTTTGCAGCATATAAGTACAGTGGCACGGAGAAACATACGGATTGTCTATGCAAGGGCTGTAGCCGTGAGGATGATGATTGTTGCACTGTTGATGACTGTATGGAGAGTGGTACAGAAGCAGCCAAGACCCACATAAAGGCAAGACCAACTGGCAAGGAATGGGATGAGTTCGATAAGAATCTGGGTGGACAGCCTTCAGGTGAGATTAATCTTTGCGATACATGCACAAATGAAGTGCCAACGTGCACAGTTCCATCCGAAGAGATAGAGTATGGCAATGGCGTAGGTAATGACAACGTGGTATCATGCAGCGGTTATGTAGACAAAGAAGCTATACCACTAGGATTCAATGGATGTCATTGTCAGTATGAAAGCAATCAAGCGTGCAGGATGTGCGACATCGGGAAGGATGGCAGGAGATGAACAAACAAGGGCGTACACTTACGTACGATGGCGTTACGGATACAATACAGGGATGGGCAAGAAGACTCAACATAAGTGACGTGACAATTAGACGACGGCTTGCATCAGGGTACTCAGACGAGAAAGCATTAACCGAGCCTATTCTACCAGTCAGGGGAGGCAGAACTAAAGTATATGAATACAATGGTGAGACCAAAACACTTAAAGCATGGGCAAAGCAATATAACATGTCAGAGTCCACATTGTTCAGACGATTAAAGCAAAAGGGATGGGACATGAAGACCGCACTTGAAACACCAACAGATGGTAGCAGCTATGGATGTGGATACGCTGATATGTATCGTGACGGAGAAGTTACCATAGATGACGTGATTGATATATTGAATAAATGAGCCAGTGGATGGTAAGTTACCGTAAAGATTCCCGAAATGGTCTAAGACATTTGTCGCTAGCAAATTGTTCCTTTTAAAGGGATTGATTTTGATTTTGATTTTCTTTTAAGCGAGCGAAAGAATTATATAGTTAATGTCTTAGACATTTACGGGAAGACTTACCGTAACTAATCCCTAGAACACCCAATCGAGTGAAAACTTGGTTGGGTGTTTTTGCGTTCCCGAAACTTTCGTACAGAAATGATTGTGAACTGATAGAGTCTAGTCAGGTTTCTCGTGGAGGTGCATAATTAAGGTATGGTCTTTTTACATTTCCGCACAGTGTACGGTCTGCCGAAATGTGAGACGGTATGGAACAGGAGGTGAATGTAATGGAAGAAAAAGAACATCCCTGGAGAGGTAATCAGCACAACTTTAAACAGACGGATACACCCAAGGCAGCACAGGGCGACGCAGATAAGAACTTGACGAAGCTGCAAAAGGCGTTCGTGGAAGAATATCTACGTAACGACTTTAACGTTGCTGAAGCAGGGCGTAAGATATATACCAAGAGTCCCAAGAGTGCACATAAGTGGGCATGGGAAACGTTCCGTCTTCCTCATGTCAAGAAGGAAATCGAACGCAGGGTTCAAGAGAAACTACATGACCAAGGATTCAGCAAAGACAGTATTATACAAGAATGGCTACGCATGGCTAAGAGTGACATTGCAGACTTTATTGAATGGGACTTCAGACTTAATGAAGAGACTCATGCATATGAGCCTATAATCCATGTAAGGCGTTCAGAAGAGGTTGACACCAAGGTCATGAAGAGTGTTAAGGTAGGCAGGAACGGCAAGCTGGAATTCGAAATGTATGACAAACAACAGGCACTGAAGCAGCTAGGCGAGTTGATGGGCATATACCCTAAGACAAGCCAGGTTGAAGTAGTAGGCAAGGATGGAGGTGCTATCCAAATTGAAGACGTCCGTGCTAAACTCCTTGAGAGACTCAATAGCTTTAGCGGAGGGGCTGGCAAAGATGAATCCGCAGGAGAGAGCGATATTCCTGAACAGTCTGACTGATGATGAAGTACGGTTGCTGGAGAAAGACTGGTATGTGTGGGCTAGACCTGCACAACGGTTGCCTACAGTACAGTTCCGTATATGGCTCATACAGGCAGGGCGTGGATTTGGTAAGACTAGAACAGGTGCAGAGACAATAAGATTGTGGAAAGACCTGGGCTATCACCGATTCGCATTGGTAGGTATCACACCTGCTGATGCTCGTGATGTTATGATAGAGGGTGAGAGTGGCTTGCTAGTCGTATGTCCTGAATGGGACAAACCCGAATATCAAGCATCCAAAAGGCGTGTTGTTTGGAATGATGGAAGTGTCGCAATGGTGTTCTCTGGTGCAAATCCAGAGCAGTTACGTGGTCCACAGCATGAGAAAGCCTGGTGTGATGAGATATTCGCTTGGCAGTATCCACAAGAGACATGGGACATGCTAATGTTCGGCTTACGTCTGGGAGATAATCCACAGGCAGTCGTGACATCAACACCTAAGCCACTAGGACTGCTCAAATGGATGAGAGCACAGGCAACAACACATATAACACAAGGTTCTACGTATGATAACAAAGCAAACCTGGCTGCATCCTTCTTCTCAGAGATAGTATCCAAATATGAGGGTACAAGACTGGGTATGCAAGAACTGGATGCCAAGATACTCGACGATAACCCCAATGCCTTGTGGAGTCGTAAGCTGTTGGATGACAACAGAGTCAATAAGATGCCCAATCTTAAGCGTATAGTAGTGGCTGTTGACCCTGCTATCACAGCGAATGAGGGTTCATCCAATGAGACAGGCATCATAGTGGCAGGTCTAGGCAGCGACAATCATGGATATGTCTTTGCTGATAAGTCCATCATTGGCAAGCCTAACGACTGGGGCAACGCAGCCATAACCCAGTACAATGTCTGGAAAGCAGACAGAGTGGTTGCAGAAACCAATCAGGGCGGTGATATGGTTGAGTCCACCATCTTATCCATTGACCCAAAGGTAGCCTACAAAGGTGTCCACGCAAGCAAAGGCAAGTACACCAGAGCAGAGCCAGTTTCATCATTGTATGAGCAGGGCAAAGTTCACCATGTAGGTACGTTTGGCAACTTGGAAGACCAATTGTGTGAATGGGAGCAAGGCATGGATTCACCTGATAGGCTAGATGCATTGGTTTGGGCTATAACAGAGTTAATGTTGATCAATAGACCTACATCTATAGTAGCACCAGGTGGAACTACAGGAGAATCAAAGTGGAGATAAGGAGGTGTTCAGATTGAACAAGCGTCAAAGAATCAACAAGGCAAAGAAGGGTATGACTAACAACGGCAGTCCTGCAGCTAACAAGGCTATGGATGCAGAGTTATCAGGTAGGCTGTCACCTTCGTCCCCTACGATTCCAGGCAAGTCACCAGCAGCTATGGAGGGGTATGACTTCCAAGCAAACATGGGACAGAAGGGTTTCGGACAGGGTGTAACACAAGGGCAGGGCGGTAAAGGCTTAGATAACCAGCAAGCAAGCATGTATGACCCTAAGCCAAATGTCAGTCCCAGCACATCACCCGATAGGAGCAGTCTGACAGACAATCCAAGCCTGTCCAGTCGTCCTTCAGGTGATAATGCACAGTATGACGATGGCGTGTATGAGAAGAGTGTGTTTTATGAACATGGTGTCTCAGGCTTAACACGTTTCGGTGGCTTTGTCTATGAAGAGTGGATGAAGGAATTACAGGGCAGACGTGGAGCGTTGACTTACAGGGAGATGCGTGATAATGATGCAATCATTGGTGCGTTCTTGTATGCGATAGAGATGCTCATACGGCAGGTTAAGTGGAGAGTTGAGCCAGCAGGTGAAACGCCAGCAGATATTGAGGCTAAGGAGTTCTTGGAGTCGTGTATGGACGATATGTCAATGTCCTGGAATGACACAATATCAGAGATACTCAGTATGCTGCCATTTGGGTTCTGCTACATGGAACTGTGCTATAAGAAGCGAATTGGACCAGACGAGCCTACAGGCGACACACGTAGCAAGTTCTCTGATGGTAGAATAGGGTGGCGTAAGTGGGGAATCAGAGCACAAGAGACCCTGTGGCGTTGGAGATTTGACATGGATGGCAGTATCCTTGGTATGGAGCAAATTGCAGCACCAGACTACAAGCTGAGATATATCCCTATTGAGAAAGCACTGCTGTTCAGGACGAAGAGCAACAAGAACAACCCAGAAGGACGTTCGTTACTCAGGAATGTGTATCGTAGCTGGTACTTCAAAAAGAACATAGAGGAAATCGAGGCTATCGGAATAGAGCGTGACTTAGCAGGTCTACCAGTAATGTGGTTGCCAGCAGAAGTCATGGAGGGCGGTATGCCTGGAGCAACAGCCGAACAAGCAGCAGCCTACAATGCATATAAGAAGATAGTCACCAACATCAAGCGTGATGAGCAGGAAGGTGTCATGTTGCCTCTCGTATATGACGACAAGGGTAATAAGATGTATAACCTGGAATTGCTCACCAGTGGGGCAACTAGACGGCAGTTTGACACTAACCTCATCATCCAAAGGTATGAACAGCGTATAGCAATGACTGTTATGGCTGACTTCCTGATGTTGGGGCATGAAAAGACTGGTAGTTATGCGTTGTCTGTGAATAAGACGTCATTGTTCCAAACAGCATTGTCCACTGTATTACAGATTATAGCCGACGTGGTAAACACATATGCAATACCAAGACTCATGAAACTGAACACGTTTGACGGCTTAACAGACTATCCTAAGCTAATTCACGATGACATCGAGCGTGCCAACCTCACAGAACTAGGCACATTCATCAAGGATGTAGCTGCAGCTGGTGGTATAACACTGGGTGACATAGAAACTGAGAACTACCTACGTGAAGCAGCCAAGCTACCTAAGAAGAGCGACGAGTTTGTTGCACCATCAGTCACAGTTGATGACAATATGGGCTTACCCAATGAAGGTAGCAACGACTTGTTTGATGTAGACCCTGACATATTGGGCGGTGCAGACCCGAACGATATTGCCAAGGCACATAAGGAGGGCGTACACAAGATTCGTGACGTCGACAGGGAATTGTTTATTGCAGCCATCAGAGAACTACGTGATGCAGTCAAGAAGGGCAACGTCCAGTGAGTTGCTGGACTATAACGAAGGAGGATTGACCATGTTAACACAGAATACAGGTATCGTAATCATACAAAGCAATGCAGGCATGATGCCACATATCATGCTAGTGACGCCAGAACAGGCTGCAGCACTGGAGGAACAATACAAGAAGACATGGACAGTGACATACTTTGACCATGAACAAGACGAAGATGTTACTGAGAAACCCTACCGTATAGCGTTCGGCACGATAAACAGTGAATACAGACATTGTGACAACTGCCAGTCACTATGCTAAGTCAATAACAGGATGGAGGTGATGACCATGAAAATCATGATGGTTGAGACAAGGATAATGCCATTCGGCGTGTTCGCTGGAGGGCAAGTGTACGACACAGACACACATATAGACTTAACTGAGGGACAGGCAAAGACCTTTGTGCTGTGCGGTGCAGCAACCGAAGTGGCTTCACTTCCTTCAGGTGAGAAGCTGTCTATAAAGAAGAAGGTGATTAAGAATGAGCCACTTGCTAGCAATACTTGATGATTTCATATGTAAGGTTGAGCCAGAGTGGAAAGCAATGCACCGTGTAGCAGACAAACGCCTGAAGGCAGTCGCAGACATATATGAAAAGGCATTGCTCAGACTGCGTACCAGCATTGATGTCGATAAGCTGTCTGAAGAGTCCATTGCGATGATGGCAGACAAGATAGACTGGCTGATATTTGAGGCTGCATGCGATGAAGCTTACGACCTCCTAGGATTGATTTTAGTTGACGCAGGTACTGAGGCAGCAAAGTACCTGTCCAGCTCTCTTATGAGGCTTAAAACCAATTCTGTGAACAAGGCGAAGCCGATAGTGATGCCTGTCTTGGAAGGTGGCGAACAAGACATTCAACTCACTGGAATGTTCAACATTAGAAACCCAAGAGCAGCTGCATGGGCTGCCACTCATGTTGGTGAGAACATACGGCAGGTCAATGACTCTACAAGGAAGGGTGTGCAGGTCATAATCACTGATGCTTTACAGCACGGTGGACACCCATATGAGACAGCCAGACTCATAAGACAGCATATTGGACTCACTGAGAACCAGATGAAGGGCATCTTGAACTACCAATCCAAGCTTGATGAAGAAGGGCGACCACAAGCACAAGTAGACCGCATGATTGATGCACAGATAAGGCGTAAGATACGAGCAAGGTCAGTAATGATAGCACGTACAGAGACACAAGCAGCAGCCTGTGCAGGGCAGCAACTACATTGGGAAGACCAACTGTCTAAGGGCTACTTAAACAACCAAGACTTCCAGAAAGAGTGGATAGTCACCCCAGATGACAGGCTATGCCCCATATGTGCTGCTATGGATGGCAAGCGAACAGACATAGACGGCGTATTTGAGGGTGGTAACAAGACTCCACCGCTGCATGTATGCTGCAGATGTTCGATTGGCATCGTAGAACGTGAGGGACGTACATTGCAGGAATATGCAGGCACGGAGATAGGGCAGGATTGGACAAAGGTGGACAGACTTGCAGGCATCATACCACAACTGGCAACATTACCAGGTAAGGTTAAAGACTTAGTCAAGCCTAAGTCAAAAGTCCCAGATGAAGAGGTCAAGCCAGTTAAGCCAAAGAAACCAGACTTCAAGAAGATGACACCAGAGGAACGCATAGCCTACCATCATGCAGCTATTGACAAGATGACGGACAAAGAGATAGTCCAGAAGCCATGCAGAGACTACCTATCCAAGCATGGATACACTCCATGGTATGGACTCAATGATGTAGACATAGCTGATGCAAGGGCGTATGTCAAACAGTCCGTAATGCTGCAAGAGACATATCCTATGAAGAAGAAGCTGGTAAGCTTTGAACTTAAGGACTTTGGCGAGGATGAGAAAGGCACATATGCATGGTACAAGACTGGAACACACCAGATACAGCTTAACTTACATCACTATCAGAATCGTGAAAAGCTGTTGAAGGGGTACGCCAATGATGTCAAGAGTGGTTTCCACCCGACTGGCACAAATGCAGACTCCATTCTAACACATGAGTATGGACACGCTGTGCATTATGACATGAAGGCAGTGGCACAGAGTGGTATGCCGATGGATATGATGACAGCCATGTCAAACGACCAGGATATCACGTATCTGTTCAAGAAGAAGGGCAGCGACATCATGCGTGTGCTAGGTAAGTATGCTACCAAGAATGAGCGTGAGTTCTTCGCCGAGGGCTTTGCACAGATGCACCATGTAGGCAAAGACACGAACGACTATACCAAGTTCGTATACAGTATCGTAAAGGGAGGTAATTGATATGTCACAGGCTAGTCAAGACTGGATGGATGAATGGGTTATATTTGACCCAGGCAACTGGCATTTAAAGGACGGAGCACCTGAAGAAGTGGTGCTGGCATTTGAAAGGTACATGAAGGATTAGGAGGTGGACACGATGCCATATGCAAGCAATGCAGACTTGCCAAAAGCAGTCAAGAACACACTACCTGATGAAGCACAGACCATCTGGCGTAAGATTGCAGACAGTGCCATAGCTGAATACGGTGACGAGAAGCGAGCATTCGCCACGGCTTGGGCTGGTCTACGCAGGGCTGGTTGGAAGAATGAGTCAGGTAAGTGGAGCAAGGTTGAGAAGGAATCCCCCAGTGCCAGTTCTGTACACGTTAACAGACCTCTAGGGGAGAAGGATGACACGGACAATTCAGTTGGCAATGTGTCGATGGGGTGTGGCGTCAAGAAGGAGTTTGTATTCAAGATAGCCAAGGCTGATGATGAGAAACGCCTAGCATTTGGGTGGTCAGTAATCAGCCGTACCGCCGATGGCACTGAGGTGTGGGACTTACAGAATGACGCTATAGACCCAGAAGACCTTGAAGCCTTAGCATACAAGTATGTGCGGTTCTACAGAGACTCTGGTGAACTGCATAACGGTAGCAAGGGCAAAGGAGTCCTGATAGAGTCCGTTGTAACCACACTAGAGAAGCAGCAAATCTGGAGAGTCCCTTCAGGTGTCATGCCTGTAGGATGGTGGACTGGATTCTATGTCACTGATGATGACGTTTGGGAAAAAGTCAAGTCGGGTGAGTATGCAGCCTTCAGCATAGAAGGTACTGCAGTACGGGAAAAGGTAATATGAAATGAT
>Ga0172381_10007734_pt1 | contig 10601 bp, 9 predicted proteins | sample Leawel6488metaG_FD_119754 | JGI IMG/M metagenome (GOLD analysis project Ga0172381, IMG submission 119754) | Leachate microbial communities from a municipal landfill in Southern Ontario, Canada - Leachate well 64-88 metaG | ecosystem: Engineered > Solid waste > Landfill > Unclassified | place... | reverse complement strand
TCTCAAAAAGAAGTCAAAAGGAAGATAGAAGCTGATTATGAAGCTGCAAGAAAAGAAATAGAAAGCTACAAAAAAGAAGAATTAGGAAAAATAGATTTAAAAATTTATGAATTCTTAGGAAAAGTGTCCAAACTCGTTTTAGGAAAGGCCATTAGTCTGTCTGAACACGAAGATTTAATTGAAAAATCTCTGGAAAAAGCTAAGAAAGAAGGAGTTTTCAAAGAACTGGGATGAAAAAAAATATTCTGATTTATTTTGATTTAATAACCTCTTTAAGGACTACGCAAGAAGTAGCGGATTTTATTTCTGAAATAGACAATCTTATGCTCGCTTTTTATAAATCGGATAAACCATCCCTAAAAAAAGCCTTAGACTCAGTCAGCACTGACTCTGCCAAAAAAATAATGCAGACTTTTTCTAAGAATAATCTTGATATTAATGACAGAGATACCGTTATTAATTTTTTTGAAACATTAAAAACTCTCACAAAAAAATTTAAAGTTATCAAACTTGTTTTAGCCTTTAATCCGACACTCAAAACAATTTCAAATATTCATAACTTTGTAAAAGACACCCTGGGTATCGGATATGTTTTTGACATTGAGGTTTCAGAAGAAATTTTAGGCGGTGCAATTGTAATTTTTGATGGAAAATATAATGATTTTAGTCTTAAGAAAAAAATTGAAGACATCTTCACTCTCAACAATAAAGAAGTTCTGCAGCTCTACAAATAAACACTATGAAAGATTTCAAATTCTATCTTGAATCAATATCTGAAATCGGCTTTGTTGAAAAAGCCTCCAGTGCAGTTGTAAAGATAAGCGGCCTCCCGAAAACAAAAACAAACGAGATAGTTCTTTTTGAAACAGGTGAAACAGGAATAGTTTTATCTTTCGCTTCCGAAACCGTAGAGGTTTTGGTTTTCTCCAAAAATCCTATTGGACACGGAACAAAAGTTGTCAGAACCAATGAATTTCTTAAAATACCGGTTGGAAAAGAGCTTTTTGGAAAAATAATTGATCCTCTCGGAAATCCCTTAACCACAACCGGTGCTTACAAAAAACCGGCTGAATCCCGGGAAATAAATATCATAGCCACAGGTATTTTGTCCCGAAAAACTATCAGCAAACAGCTTGAAACAGGAATACCTGCAGCTGATTTAGTTATGCCTTTGGGATTTGGACAAAAAGAATTAATTATTGGAAACAGAAAAACCGGTAAAACAAACTTTTTAATGCAGACAATTCTGGCTCAGGCCAGACAAAAACACGTCTGTATTTACACTGCAATCGGAAAGAAAGGGCTTGATGTCAAAAATGCTGAAAATTTTTTCAAAAAACATGAAATCATAAATCAGGTAATTATTGTTGCTACAAGCTCCAATAGCCCAATTGGGCTTTCTCATCTTGCTCCATTTTCTGCTATGACTATCAGCGAATATTTTAGAGATCAGGGATATGATGTTTTACTTGTACTTGATGACTTAACTACTCACGCAAAATATTATAGGGAAATTTCGCTTTTGGAAAAGAAATTCCCGGGACGTAATTCATATCCCGGAGACATTTTTTATACCCACGCAAAACTCCTGGAAAGAGCCGGAAATTTTATTACTCCCAAGGGAGAAAAAGCGATTACTTGTTTGCCCGTAGCTGAAACCATACAGGGAGACTTGTCCGGTTACATTCAAACCAATCTTATGTCTATGACTGATGGTCATTTATATTTTGATTCTGATCTTTTTGCTAAAGGAAGAAGACCGGCTATAAATCCTTTTCTATCCGTTACCAGAGTCGGAAGACAAACTCAATCTACCTTAAAAAGAGGTATTAACCGCGAAATTCTTTCTTTTTTAACAATCTATGAAAAGATGCAGAATTTTTCTCATTTTGGAGCAGAACTTACCGAAAGCAGCAAGGCAACTTTGGCTATTGGTGAAAAAATTATTAAATTCTTAAATCAAGGGCCGGCAACTACTATGCCTATTAATTTCCAGATCCTTTTGTTCTCCATGCTTTGGAACAGCATCTTACAAAATAAAAATATCGAACCAATTGGAGCTGATATAGAAAAAATGATAGAAAGATACAAAACTAAACCTGAAATCAGTAAACCAATTGATGATATTATCGCAAAAACAGAAACATTTAATGATATGTTAAAGATTATCAGAGAAAAGGGTGAACAATTATTAGCCAGCTTAAAGGGTTAAAATATGATTACTAAAAAGGATATTAAAAATGAAGCGGAATTTTTGACTTCCCTCCGCGGAATTCTGGAAACATATGAAGAAGTGGCTGCAACCAGAATGACCCGTATCCGAAGTTCAGTTTTGGAAAGCAGGAGTTTTTTGGTTGAAATAAATGCAATTTTCCAACAAGTTAAAGCATCTTATAAAGACCAGGTTGATCAGCTTATGAAAAGAAAAAGAATTAAAGACCGCTCCAAGCTTACTTTTGTAAATCATAACGATAAAACACTCTATGTTTTTATTTCTGCAAACACAGGATTATACGGAGAGATTATACGCAAAACCTATGAGGTTTTTGTTGAAAGTCTAAAAAAAGAACCTGGAGATGTAGTTATTTTAGGAAGTACCGGACTTGAAATGTTTAATGCAGACAAGATTAAAGCTCCGCTTACCTACTTTGATTTTCCGGACAATCAAATTGATAATGTAATTCTACAGAAAATTACTGAACATATCATTAAGTATGAAAAGGTTCTTGTTTTCTATGAACAGTTTACCAATGTTGTTACCCAATCCCCTATCGTAACCAATATTTCAGGCAATCCTTTGCCTTGGGAAAAATCCGGACCATTGGTCAAATATTTTTTTGAGCCTTCTCTGGAAAAAATCATGGAGTTTTTTGAAAAAGAAATTTTTGCAGCTATTTTTCAACAAACGCTTTTTGAATCTGAACTGGCTAAATTCGCAACCCGCATGATTTCCTTAGATTTCGCCTCAGAAAACACCAGAAATAAACTAAAAGAAGTAGCTTTTGCAGAAAATAGAATTAAACATAGGGAGAATAACAAGAAACAGATGGAAAAATTTGCAAGTATCATGCTTTGGAAATAAAAATATGGATAATACAGGGATAATAACTGGAATTCAAGGACAAATCATAGAGGTTGAGTTCAAAAATGACCAGCCCAAAATACACGATATACTTATTTTGGAAAACGACTCCGGCACTAAAATGCAGGTTTCCCTCCAAAATAACCCATCCTCTTTTCTTTGTCTAAGTCTTGGTTCAACTGATAAATTGTACCGGGGACTTAAGGTTATCAATACGAAAAAACCAATTTTAATCCCGATCGGACCAGGAGTTTTAGGAAGAGCTATGGACATCTTCGGAGAACCAATTGACGGATTAGGTCCAATTAAAAAAGAGGGCGAAAGGCCAATCTATTCAGAGGGACTGGACTACAGCGAAATAGTAAAACGCAACGAAATTCTTGAAACAGGAATTAAAGTAATTGATTTTCTATCTCCGATGACTCAAGGCGGAAAAATTGGTCTTTTCGGAGGAGCCGGAGTCGGAAAAACAATTTTATTAACTGAAATTATCCATAACGTTATTATTTTACGTAAAAGACAAGGAGTTTCTGTTTTTGCAGGAGTTGGAGAAAGAATTAGAGAGGGCCATGAACTTTACCACACCCTCGCAGAGAAAAAAGTATTACCTTCCGTATCTTTATTTTTGGGAACGATGGGAGAAAATCCGGCAATCCGTTTCCTGACAGGCTATTCCGCTATTACATTAGCAGAATATCTTAGAGATAGTCTTAAAAAAGACGTACTTTTCTTTATAGATAATATTTTTAGATTTGCTCAAGCCGGAAATGAGCTCTCTGTTTTAATGAACACAATTCCTTCAGAGGACGGTTATCAGGCAACCTTAACTTCCGAAATGGCCTCTTTCCATGAAAGACTAACTTCAAATAAAGATAATTGTATTACTTCAATTGAGGCAATTTACGTTCCAAACGACGATATTTTAGACCAGGGAGTACAATCGGTCTTTTCATACTTAGATTGCTCTGTTGTTCTATCAAGAAGTATTTATCAGGAAGGGCTTTTGCCTGCAGTTGATCTGCTGTCCTCAACCTCTGCAAACCTAAATCCTGAAACAGTCGGACAACGCCATTATGATGTTGCACTTAAAGCCTTAAATTTGTTAAAACAAGCTGCTTCTTTAGAGAGAATTGTTTCTTTGGTTGGAGAATCGGAGCTATCGCCGAGCGATAAATTGACTTATCAGCGGGCCAAAAAACTAAGGAATTTTATGACTCAAAACTTCTTTGTAACTGAAAATCAAACCAGCAGAAAAGGCTCTTATGTCCCCAGAGAAACAACTGTTGAAGACGTAGGTAATCTTTTATCAGGTAAATACGACCAGATAACAGATGATAAATTCAGTTTTATTGGAAGTATAAAAGAAATAACCAAAGAAACAACCAATGCTTAACAATTCTACTTTAGCTGTTATTGTAAGAAATAAAGATAAAATTCTATACGACGGAAAAGCTTTTGCGGTAACCGCTATCAATGATAAGGGGACTTTTGATGTTTTAGCCAAACATGAAAACTTTATTGCCGTTATAAAAGACAAAGTTATAATTCATACGACACCGAAAGAGAAACAGGAAATTCAAATCGAGAATGGCGTTGTAAGGGTTTATCAGGACAAAGTGTACATCTACATTAACTTTAAGGGTTAAACTCCCCTGCGGTAAGCTGCGCGGTTAATTTTCCTTATTTTTTCTTCATTTGGATTTTCAAAATGCTCTTTGATAAACTCTATTGCTTCCTGAGGATCTTGAGTATTTATAAATATGCCGGTTCCGATTTCAAATCCCCCCAAATTCTTTACCCTTGGTATAATTCTCAAATACCAATCCCCTCCCGGATAAATATAAAAATTAAAAGGAAATTCCAAACCATGCCGTAAATCAAAAATCCGGATTAATCTTGTTAATACGAAAGCTAAATCTGAAATCTGGTTATCTTTTATCAGACCGAAGGCATTCCCCCGTTCTTTCGGAGCTACCCAAACTTCATCAGGCCACTGTGAAGTTTTGGGACAAAATATAACAAAATGATCAGTTTCTTTATATGTTTGCCCATTTGCCGCTATTTTCATTTCCTTAGGGGTTGCAAGCCGGGGCATTTCTAACTGCACCTCAAAAGGTATTACTGCAAGCTGGGTATGCGGATGGGGCAAGCTCTCTCCTCCGCCTTTTCCGTGATTATGAAAAATATAAACCTGACCCTTGTCCTTATGTGTGTTGTAGCGCTGCCTATAAGTTTTAAGAATTAATTCTACTTGAGATTTCGGTAAAAGATCAAAACTTTTATCATGATCGGGAGAATGAATAATTACTTCATGAACCGGAGCAAAAGGAAATTTATTGTTTAAAACCCTAATTTGCCAACCATTTTTATCTTTTACCTCATAGGCTGGTTTCTCATCCGATTCTTTTCCGGGACAAAAAGGACAAACGGGTTCTATTCCCTTAGCTATATCCGGACGCTTTGCCCGTCTTGGAGACAAAATTACCCATTGTTTATTTAAAGGATTTTGTAAAAACTCAAAATCAGCCATAAATTAATCCTATCAGTAATTTACTGATAAAACAATTTGGAAATTTTCATCAAGCGGATATTATTTCTCTATGGTATCGGAAACTGCGTATCCATAGTGAAATCTGCCCAGTAAATCATAAAGATTTCCGTACCGGGACGTTGAGCTAGAATGGCATTTGTAATTACAACTGCCGGCTGACCGCCTGTACCAAGCGGTCCCCACCATAACTGATCATCAGGAGTACCTACCTCAAATTTGTCATAACCCAACTGATAACCTACTCTGTTAGCGCTAAAAGTGTCTGCCCATGCCACATAATCATCCACAGCAGCTGCCAAAGAACGGAAGTTACATGTATCCGTAAGGTAAACTACTCTTGGAACACCGGCAGTTAATTTGGATGAGTCGTAGTGTTTTACAACAGTTATATAATTAGAATTTACAGCTTCAATAGCATTTCTGAAATCCGTAATATTGGCAGTTGTCATTTTTACACTACCACTTTCAGATTTATACCATTCAGCATCTAAAGACATGCCCAAAAGACTGGAATGATGTTTATATTTATTCAATAATTTATTTGCTAGAACATTTATATCAGCATTTCCCGGCTCGATGCCGATGAGTACTTTTAGACCGGCCGCATCAAAAGCATCAAACATTAATTCGGGATCAGCCTGCATACCTTCACCCGTATAAGTGACTGCAGTCATTGTACCAAGTGTAGATTGCAATTCATAAGGCATTGCGGTTCCCATATTATGAATATAGCCAATTGTATAAACTCCTCCCGGCTCTGAACCTGGAAATTTAGTTGCCATTTTCTGAGCAACATCTACCCAGTAAGAAGCGGGAATTGTACACTCCCCATCATATGCGCCGGGGCCCTGACAAGCTGCCTGCGGATCCTCCATTCCATAGTCGGAACTGCGCCATCCCGCTGTATAAACAAGCGCAGAAGCTGAGGGTGGAGTTGGAGTTGTAGTTAAAATTGAAGTAGGAAAAGCAGAAGTTGGAGTTGGAGTAGAGATAGCCGCCGGACAAATAATTGCACTAAAGGCCGGAATACTTGTAACCTTATATGTTCCGGTAAAAGAATCCCAACAATAAGACTTGGTTTTATCTGAAGGCAAAACTGACCATAGAATTGCAGTGTCACCCGTGCTATTGTAACAATAATTTTCACCTGCGCCTTTTTCTCCGGCATTGTCCGTACAGCTTGCAACACCAGTCTGTTGTCTGGGTAAAGTTTCTATTTCACCGCTCTGAACAAGCATTTCTAATCCATCATCTACTGAAGGGTATTGACTATTACTGGAATTTGTATAGTAAAGCTGTAAAGTGTTTACTATTTGATTTAAATCTGATTTTACTATTGCATCTTTTGCGGCATTGATCTTTTTTATCGGATCAATAGATAATAAGACTGCCGTCGCTATTATCCCAACAATTGCAACGACTACAAGAAGCTCAATCAATGTAAAAGCGCGCTCGTAAATTTTAAAATTTAATTTATTTATCATTAAGCATTCTTCTGTATAGTTTTTTATACAAAACTGCACTCTTATCCCAGGAGAAATCTTTTTTCATTGCCCGGTGGACCATTCTTGAATATCTGTCTTTATCTTTTTGAATGTTTAATGCACGCTTAATAGCTTTTCTAAGCTTAAGCGATTTGCCTTTTTTAAATAAAATTCCGTCTTTCCCATCCAAAATCGAATCTTTTAACCCACCTGTTCTTGAGGCAACCGGAATTGTCCCGTATTTCATCGCAATCATTTGAATTAAACCGCAAGGCTCATATCTGGAGGGAATAATTATAAAATCCGATCCGGCATAAATTTTGTGCGCTAATTCTTCATTATAACCAAACTCTGCTTTTACCCATGGACATTTTTTGTCAATTATTGAAACGGCCTTTTGTATTCTAGTGTCACCTGATCCTAATATTATTAAATTTACATCAAGATTAGAACATTGATTAACAGCATTAATTAATATATCTAACCCTTTTTGAGCAGCCATCCTACCTATAAAGCAAAAAGTGGGTTTATCCTGCAGCCCTAAAACTCTCAATAAGTCTTCCTTGTTGTTTTTCTTTCCCACTTCCCAAGTGTCAACATCAAATTTATGAAAGATAGTCTCGTCTTTTGCAGGATTCCAGATGTCATAACCTATTCCATTGAGAATTCCCTCTATCTTACCGTCAGTTTTTGAATGTTTTTCTTCCCTTTTTTTTAAAAATTGGGATATTGGATTTTTATCATAGCTATTGGCTATTTCTTTGGCATAAGAAGGAGAAACCGTAGAAACACAGGTCGCATGAACAATTCCCTCACCCAAAACATTCATTTCATTCGCAGGCACTCCTCTTTTCAATTCTCTTGCTTCTTCATTTTTGATATTTAGCAAATCCAATACTTTCAAAGAACCCACTCCTTGATAAAGAAGATTATGTATTGTCAAAAGTGTCGGAATTGCTAGCTTTTTTTGTTCTAAAACTAGAGGAATTAAGGCAGTATGCCAATCATTACAATGAATAATATCCGCAGTCCATTTATGATGTTCCGAAAGATAACCGATAAAGTTAACAATTGCCAGATTGAAGAACGCAAACTGACACATGCGCTTATCCTTATCTTTAGTTTTGCTCAACGATAAATAGTTATCGCTCTGCAGAAAATAAATAGAGACCTTTGTGTCCGGATACACAGATGCATATACGCCAACGTTTTCTGTTTTTCCGTTAAATTCAAATGAAAATTCTCCTTCTTTTTCAAAATGATATTTCTTTTTTATCTCATTGTAATATGGAATAACTGACTTTACATCAACCCCAACTTTTGGCAATGCCTTGGGCAAAGATTCTATAACATCACCCAACCCGCCTCTTTTGTAAAAAGGCGCAGATTCATAAGCCGTAATTAAAACTTTCATGATTTTATATTGTTTAATTTACCAACACAATTATTTTCAAGCCAAGTAGTTAATTTTCCTTCTCCCAATTTTGTTTTTATTTCTTTTAACCCTTCTTCGCTCGTTGGAGGGATACTCTCCCATTGCCTAACGATATCCCCTCTTCCTCTCTCAACTGCTTCAGCTTTAGACATTTCAGGAAGAATGACCGAATCATTTTCGGGAATATAAACATGAGCATGCATTCCTGTACGAATCTGGGTTTTTGAAGTAGCAAAATCCGGACGATGAATTCTTTTCTCCCAATTTCTATATTCAGAAAGCTTCTGAAAGTTTAATTTCCCGCCTTCTTCCCTAGATTTAAGATCAGGAGCCCAATTTCCACTATTATGGATTTCCCCTTTTCCCTGTGCCAATAATGTTTGAATACCCATGGCAATTGCTGTTGCTTCAAGGGTTTTTTGGAGATACGGCTGTTCTGATTGCCAATTATCAACTATCTGCCACTGTCTTTTAATACTCTCTTTCGGATGAACAACCAGATGAAGTCCTTTAATGTGCGGCGCCTTTGCAATAATTTCTACTGTAAATTGATCATTTTCCCAAACAATAGGCCCTTCTCGTGAAGAATAATCAACATCTTTTCCATTCACTCCGTTTTTAAACAATTGAATATTGTCCGTTAGCTTTTCACAAGTAAAAAACCACCTATTAGATATTTTTTGCAATTCTTTTGTGTCATAGTATGGTTCAAGCCCATCTTTTTCGGATACATCTCTATTTACCGTACTTACTGGTTTTCTCCATGAACTTTCAGTTTCAGGAACCCGTCCATATGCACTCACTACTTGCCCCTCCTCTACTCTGGTATTTGCCCATACATCTTGAGTTATACCGCTTTCGGCAATAAGATTGGCTGCCCCCAAAGCCATCGAATATCTTCCAAGCACTTCCTTTGGAGAATCTAAGGCGTCCTGCTTTGAAGAAACCTGAATGTTTAAACCTTCATTTAAGGGAATTTTGGGTTTTGGAGGAATAAAAACATTAAATTCATTACTTTTATAAAGAGTTATTCCTTCTTTTTTTTGTAATACATCTTTTTTTATACCCAGATCCCCTTCAGGACTAATAGCTGTACCGTCGCTCATATTATTTATTTAAAATATCTTTACACACTTTTTCATATCCATCAGCCATTTTTTGAACCGTAAAATTTTGCAAAACATTCTCTCTGCAGGCTTTCCTATCAATCTCCCCTATTCTTCTTACGGCTTCTTTCAAGCCCTCTCTGCCTTTTTTCTTAATTATGAATTTTGATTCGTTCGGAGAGTCTTCCGGCTCTATAACAAACCCAGTCACACCATCTCGCACCAACTCAGAAACACTTCCCCTATTGTAAACTACAATCGGCGTTCCGCACGCCATCGCTTCAATCATTACCAAGCCAAAAGGCTCTTCCCAGCTAATCGGAAAAAGAAAAACTTTTGCCTTTTCGTAAACTTTTAATTTCTCTTCAAATCCGATTTCCCCAAGCCATTTAATTTGTCCGCCATCAATATCTTTCTCAAATTCTTTCAGATAACTCTGATCTCTGACTTTACCTGCCAAGACTAACTTCATATTTAATTCTTTCGCTACATTAACCGCTTCTGACTGATTCTTGTGACGTCCAATTGTCCCAACCATTAACATATAATCTTCAGGATTAGGATCAAAACTGAACTTTTCAGTATCTACGCAATTATAAACAGTCGCCGCATAATTCAAGTCAGGAAAATCTTTTCTCTGGGAATTGCTTATCGTAATAATATTGGTGTTATAGCTTCGGAAAACTTGAGCCAGCTCCGGAAATAGATTCAGATGCATCACATTAACAAACGGTTTCCCGAGAATTTTCGCAATAGGCAGCAAAACCGCTTCTCCCCTCATGTTATTCAAAACAATGTCATATTCATCTTTCAGCTCCATCAATTTTTCCATAGCTTCAGAAAGATATGTTGCTTCAAGCCGCATCTCGCGTGAAGCTTCAACAAACCTTAAGTCAATTTTATTCCTGTTGCTTCCGGCAACCACATCCCCCTTTCCTATCTC